>Ga0114918_10000525_pt1 | contig 33207 bp, 24 predicted proteins | sample LantaG_FD_87015 | JGI IMG/M metagenome (GOLD analysis project Ga0114918, IMG submission 87015) | Deep subsurface microbial communities from Baltic Sea to uncover new lineages of life (NeLLi) - Landsort_02402 metaG | ecosystem: Environmental > Aquatic > Marine > Oceanic > Sediment | place...
GATATAGAGAGAGAGAGAGAGAGAGAGAGAGAGAGAGAGAGAGAGAGAGAGAGAGAGAGAGAGAGAGTGTATCGGACTGAGACTGAATTCTTGCACTTTTTTTTTCCTTTCCTCTCTCGTCGAGCCACACGAAGCTGGTACGTTCCGCGGCGCCAAACGTGCTAGTCGCGTGTGCTAGTGTCTCTTCTGCTCTCAGGTCGTTCGTGAAGCGCTTTCGGCGCCGTTCCTCGAATCGCGAACGCTGCGCGCACGAGAGAGAGAGCGAGGAATCGCGCCGAGAAAGAGAAACTGAAAAAACCATGGCTAATCGCTCTGTCTCTCTCCTCTCTCTCCCCAAGCCTCCACACTTACCGGTCCTCTCTTCTTCTCTTTTCTTATATCAATATATGCAACAGTTGTTCAGGACTGCGCTCGAGAGCTTGAAGCGTACCAGATTGCTTGAGACTCGAGAAGGAACGCGGAGGGCGTTGTCGAAAAAAACAATGGTGGAGCGTCGACGCTGGCCGCGGCTCCTCGTCGCAATGCTCTTCCTCGCATGCTGCAGCTGCGCCTTCTCTGTGCATGCCGCGCCGCCGGAGCACCGCAGGGGTGGGCCCGGAAGGCCCCATGAGGAGCTGGAACAGTCCTCGGATGCTGCAGCAGCAGTAGCGCCGGACGGAAGCAGCGGAATCGGCAGCAGCGGCGAACCGGCCACATTGGCGGCGAGCGACGCGCCACCGTGGGCGCAGTCGCCCGTCGCCGCGGCAGCAGCCAAGGCCGCGGCGAGTGCGGCGGCGGCCCCTCCGGCGACGGCCCCGCAACCGGTCCCGACGGCGACTGCTGCGGCGGCTGTTTCGAAGCCGGCAGCAGCAACTACGACGATAGCTCCAGCAGCAGCAGGCGCGACCTCGACCCCCGTCGCCGCAGCGGCAGCAGGCGCGACCTCGATCCCCGTCGCCGTAGCGGCAGCAGCGGCAGCCGCCGCCCCTCCTCGACCCGCACCGCTCGTCGCCGGCGTCGCCGTCTCGCCGGCGGGCATCTCCCCCGTCGCCAACGCCGCCGCCATGCGCGCAGCCGCGGCCGCCGCCCCTCCCCCTCCCACCCCGAAGCCGGCCAACGCCCCCTACGTCTCCCCGCCGCACAAGTGGAAGCTCGTCTCCAAGCTCAAGCCCTGGACCGAGAAGCAGAAGAAGCGCATCCGCTGGCCCGCCGGCCCCGAGGGGGTCCCGCTCGCGCCGTTCCCGTTCGGCAACCCGCAGTACAAGAGCGGGGGCGCGCAGAACAGGGTCAACGGGTGGGTCTGGGCCCCGGCGCCGCCGCCGCCGTCGGTCGTCATCCCCGCGACGATGATGAGGGCGCCGAGCGCGGCCGCCGGAGGGGGCGCGACGGGGGCCGCCGGAGCGGGGGCCAAGCTCGCTCCGGGGACAGCCCCCGTGAAGCCCGCCGCTGCTGCTGCTCTCGCCCCCGGGGCGGCGAAGCCTGCAGCTGCCGCCCCCGGGGCGGCGGCGGTGAAGCCTCCGACGGCGGCGACTCCCGTTGCCGCCGCCGCTCCCGGAGCGAAGCCGGTCGGAGCGGCATCGATCAGGCAGCAGGAGGAGGGCGGGCAGCCTCTTTCCGCCGTTCCTCCCGCCGCCCTCGCCCCCGCTCCTGCTTCCTCCATCAACAAAAACCTCTCCAAGGACGAGAAGAAGAAGCTCGCCGCCGAGGAGAAGAGGCGCAAGGACGAGGAGGCCAAGCTGAAGAAGGAGGACGAGAAGAAGAGAAAAGAAGCAGAGTCGCGTCGGAAGAAGCAGGAGGAGGAGGACAAGAAGAAGGGGGGGGGCAAAGGCAAGGGAGGGGAGAACGCTCCGACTGCGGACTCTGCGGCTCCCGCGGGGCCGGCGGCGGCGGGAGCGGTGACCGTGAACCCGAAGACGGGAGGCGTCTCCGTGGCCTCGGCTGCGGCCGGCGACGGCGTCAAACCCGCGGGCTTCGCCCCCACCAACCCCGCAGCAGGAGCGGCAGCAGGAGCAGCGACGGCCCCCGCCAAGCCCGCCCCCGCAAAGCCCCCGCCCTCCCCCCCTCCGCCTCCGCCCCCGGGCGCGCCCGCCGCCGCTGGCAAGCGCGACGTGCCCCTGCCCTACAACGACCCGTTCAACTGGCCCTTCAAGCCCTTCTCGTCGGGCGTGGGCCAGGCCCAGGCCTACCAGCAGTACAACGCCCCGCCGCGGTACTCGATGACGTCGCTGCAGTCGCACGTCGCGGACCACAGCGTGCCGCTGGCGAGCGGCTCCAGCTTCCTGTCGAACACGGGCGGGCCGCTCAACGGGCCGCAGGCCTACAACGGCGACGTCAACGTCCCGCTCGACTACCCGCAGACCAACATCGTCGCCTCGGCGCAGCGCGGCGTCATCGTCGACAGCATCAACTCGGCCTACTTCTCGTGCCCGGCGCAGGTCGCGCGGCTGGGGCTGGGGCCGTGCGCGTCGGCGATCCCCGCCATCCAGGGCTTTGCCGACGGCGTCGCCACCGCCGAGTGCCGCGTCGTCGGCCTCGCCGTCAAGGCCGCGGCGGGGTCGATCATCCCGCAGTGCTGCCCGTCGATGCGACTGTTCATCCAGTCGGGGTGCGCCTGCGACGCGGCCACGATCGCGCTGAGCAACGGCTTCGGCATCACGGGCAACATGATGGTCGCGACAGTACGCGCCGGGCAGATGAGCTACTGCAGCAACGCGACGTTTGGCGGCCCCATCGAGTCGCCCTGCGGCAACATCAAGACGTGCAAGTCTTACGGTGCGTACAACAACTTCGTCGCGAACAGGAGCCCGCCGCCTCCCGCTGGCTTCCTGGCCGCTGGTACGCCCGGGAACGTCAAGACTCCGGCGCCGGGGGCGCCGGCTGCTCCGGGAGCAGCGAAGCCTGCGGCGCCGGCGGCGCCGGGAGCAGCAAAGCCGGCCTCGGCCGCCGCGGCAGTCAGGCCTCCGGGGGCTGCCGCGGTCGCTGCTGCCACTCCAGGAACAGCAGCAGCGACAACAATACCGCAGATTGCTCCCGCTCCTGTCTCTGCTGCAGCTGTCCCCGGAGCAGGGAGCAAGCCAGGGGGCGTGTCGATCGCCTCCATAGCCTCTGCCCCTTCGCCCTCTTCCGACGACGACGAAGATGACGACGACGACGAAGAGGAGGAGGAAGAAGAGGCGAAGGCGCCCTCTCCCGCTGGAGCTGCTGCCCGCGTACCTTCTGACTCTGCTGCCTCCTCTGCTTCCGCGCCCTCGATCTCCCCGAAGGAGGCGATGAAAATGGTCGAGCAAGCGTCCAGGGACCCCGGCGTCGAGGCCGCGGCGGAAGAGATCGCGGCCGGCGGACCCGACGCGGGGAGGACGAGGCTGCCGAGGCTGCCCAGGCCTGGGGACCCGCTGCCCCCGCTGCAAAAGGGCCAGGGGCTCGTGTACTCTTCGGTCGGTTAGAAACGATTCTTGGGGTGGGGTGAGAGAAGTGGGTGGGGGGAGAGCGAGAGAAGGGTCAAAGATCAATTTTTCTTCTTTATTCTTTTTGCTTTTTTCTCCTTTTTCGCTGCTGTGACAAAAAAAAACATGAAAGAAAACGTTTCCCCAAAAGCTTCAAGACAAGGCCTGATTCTTTTGTTTCAAACAATTTACAAGGAGAAAGGAGGGGGACGCAGGGGAAGAAGAATTGGGAAGGAAAGAGAAAAAAGAAGCAGGGGAGGGTTGTCTAATGATACATCCGCTGCGACGTCGAAGAAAAAACCGTCGTTCCCTTCTTCCCGCTCCTCGGTGCACTGCTGCTCCCTCCACCAGCGCGAGGCACGGGCGCAAAAGAAGAAGGAGACGCGGCGGCCGCAGCTGCGGAGGAGGGCGAGGGAGCAGCCCCCGTCGCCGCCGTCGGCGCCGGCGTCCCCCTGTCGCGGCTCCCCCAAACCCCTCCCCCTCCGGCCGCCGCCGCCGGCGGGGGAGGCGGGGCGGCGGCGGGAGGGAGCGCGGGGCCGAACGCGGGAAAGTCCGCCCCTCCCAGCAGGGGGCTCGAGCCGAGGGCGGGCCCCGCCGCCGCGAAGCCGTGACGCGCCATGGACGCGAAGGAGACCCCGGGGACCGGGGGCGTCGCCGAAAAGGTCGTCGAAGGGGAAGGTGATTTCCCGCCGCCGCCGCCGCCGTCGCTGTCGCCATCATCGTCGTCGCCGCTCTCGGCAAACCTCCTCGCGCCTCTTTCTTCTCCTCCTCCCCCCCCTCCCCCTCCTCCTCCTCCGCCGCCGAGCCTCGGCATCGCCGCCAGCTCCACGACGCTGGGCCCTCCGCGGCGCAGGGCCTCCTCTGCCCTCTTGGCGGCACGCTCCGAAGCCTCCTCCGCGGCGCGCGCCGCGGCCCGCCGCCGAGCCGCCGCCGCCCGCCGTGCGTCCCGTGCTTGCAGCTCCTTAGCGAACGGCAAGAGCGCTTCTTTCGGGAGCTTCCCCCGAGAGACGAGCCATTCCAGGTCCAGGGAGGCCAGAAGGACACCGGAGGACCCGGAAGCCGAGCGGGGGACGTGGGAGAGGTGCGGGAAAGCCGAAGAAGAAGAAAAGGAAGAAGACGAAGAAGGAAAAGAAGAAGAAGAACAGGGAGCAGAAGAAGCGGCGTCGACGAGGGGCTCGACGGAAACGACTCGCGCCTCGAGGACCGCGGGCTGCCTCGCGAACCCCCCCGCGGCAGCAGACAGCACGCGAGCGTCGAGCGATGAGAGGAAGAGCGGGGAGCCACCCTCTGCCTGGTAGAAGAACCACGAGCTGCTCGACGGCCGGGAGGAGGAGGCGGAGGGGGAGGGCGGCGCGGGGGAGGGAGGAGGGGGGCTGTCGGCCGGCACGTTGGCCGCCTCGGCCGCGGCCTCCTCTCTCTCCTGCCCCCTCTTCTTCTCCTCCTCCCCTGATCGCCCCTCCTCCGACGCAGAGGAGCCGCCTATCTTCATCCTCGCCAGCGGCGGGAACGCGGAGTCCTCCGCGGCGCGGGCGGCCGCGGTGGCGGCCGAGCGCCTGCGCTCCGTCGCCACGGCCGCCGCCGCCGCGCGCACGGCCCCAGCCGCCGCCGCGCCGGCCGCCTCGGCAGGGTCGGGAGCCTCCTCGCCCCCAGCCGGGCCGCCCGCACCCGCGAGCATCGGAGGCGGCAGCAGCAGCCTCTGCCTGCGCTCCGCCCAGGCCGAGGCCCGCGCCGCGGCCGCGGCCAGCGCGGCCCTCGCGGCCCTGGCCAGCAGGGAGTGCCCGTGCCCGGCGGCGTCCTCGGCCTCGGCCTCCAGGGCCTCGCCCAGCGCGGCGCCCTGCTCGCGCCAGAGCCAGGCCGCGTCGGAGACCGGGGTCTCGCGGTTGAAGAGGTCGTAGGAGGGGGGGACGGCGGAAGGGGACGCCGGGTTTCGCTGCTGCTGCTGCTGCTGCTGCTGCTGCTGCCATCGTCGCATCACTTCCTCCTCCCTGCCGTCAACTCGCGTCGCTCTGCCGCCGCCGCCGCTGCTCGCCTCGGACAACGGCGGCGATGACAGCAGCGACGGCGCCTTGTTCCCGTTGCTGCCGGTCGCTTTCAACCTCCGGAGCAGCACAAACCGCACGACGTCGCCTTCGCGCGCCGCCCTGGGCCCCCTTCGGATCCTGGCGGGCCGCAGCTCCCTCTGGGAGATCGGCGGGCCGCAGCAGAGGGGGCACGGCCCCGCCGCGGGGGGCGCGCCCGCAGCGCCCGCCGCCGCTGCCGTTCCTTCTGCTGCTGCTCCGGAGCCTTTCGACAGAAAGTGCGCTGTGAGGGCCACGGCCCCGAAGACGTGGCCGCAGGGAGTGACGAAGGCCGGGGCCGGGGGAGGGCTCTCGAGCGTGATGGGGCAGGTGAGGCGGCGGGAAGAAGGGGGAGAGGAAGGTCCGAGCTCGTCGCCGCCGTCGCCGCCGCGGTCGCCGTCGTCGTCCTCGTCGACCAAGACCTCGGCGACGTCCTCCCATTCGATCTTCCCGCCGTCGTTGTTGAGTCCAGCCAGAGCGGCGTCGGAGACGAGAAAGCGGCACTTTGGGCCCAGGAGGTGGCGCGAAGAAGAAGAGGAAGAAGAAGGCTGGCCCCGGTGTCGCTGCTGCCGCTGCTGGCTGCTGCCGCTCGGGCGAGCTCCGCCTCCGCCTCCGCCTCCTCCCCGTCCAAAGCCTCCGCCTCCGCCGCCGCCGCGTCGATGATGCTGCTGCTGGTTATGGCTTCTGTAATTCCCTCCTACCGCGTGGAAATCCCGCGCGATGCCTCCCTGCGGTCGCCCGGACGAGCGGGCTATTGGAAATGGAAGGAGGAGGAGGAGGAGGAGGAGGAGGAGAGGGATAAAAAAGAGGGGAGAGGGTCGAGGTCGGGGTCGAGAGAGGAGAGCAAATGCATCAAAACAAGGAACGATTCCTTACCGGCGCCGCCGCCGCTACTGTCCTCCATCTCCTTTCTCGCAACACGGAGATAGAAGCAGAGCAGAGATCTGGACGCAGAGAGAGAGAGAGAGAGAGAGAGAGAGAGAGAGAGAGAGAGAGGGGCCGCAGAGAGAGAAAGCCGCGCCGGTGCGTGTGAAAGCGAGGCCACACCCCTCGTGAGATTACGCAGAGGAACGAGAAAATGGAGGACGTCGACCAAGATAGAAGACGGCGACGGAGCGAGCGAGCGAGAATCTCACTCTTGCATGCGGCAGAAAAGGTCCAACCAAGCCCAAGCGGGACCCAAGCGCTGCGCCTTCGTTGCCCTTCGTTGAGCGCGCGCTTCTTATAACCAGAGAGAGAGAGCACTTGTCCGTCTTTCTCTCGAGTCCTAAAAAAGAGCTGAAACAGAAGAGGTAGGGTGAAGCGAGTCTCTCGAGCGAGAAAGAGCTCAATAGAGGCGCTTGGCAAGTGGCTAGGGGCATCGACGGCAGTTGGCCCGACTCGCATTCGTCTTTCCTGCAGCTTTCCGCCCCTTTTTTCGCCGTTTCTTTCATCTAGGTCCCGAGATGAGACCATAGCGCACCCGTAACTACAGTTTGCGCTCGCTTTAATGGTCGTTTCAGTGCTCTGCCCGACTGATGAATCTCTCGTGGCAAAAACAAAAATACAGGGCGCGCCTCAAGCCTCTCTTCTTCTTCCTCTCTTCGGTCAACGCCCCGCAACCGGATAGTTCTGTCCCTCGAACTTTTCCAAAACACCCTCGGCCGCTTACCAGATATCTTCTCGACAGCGCCTCGCGCTGGGTCTTTGAAGATAAAGGCCTCGTCGAGTTGCTAGAGAGCGCGAAAGGGGGCATTGATAAAAGCAAAAAAAAGCAAGAAAAAAAAGAAAAAAAGATGGACGTTGACTTCACGACGACGCCCCCGAGGAGGCCCGCGCCCATCTTCCCCGGCTCCGTCGACGCGGGCGCAGAAAGGGGTCGGAGTGGAGCTCCGAATGCGCGATGGGGCCCGCTCTTTGGAGGAGGCGTCGGAGGAGGAGGAAGCGCGATGGGGACTTCGGGGACGATGACGACGCCGACGAGACCAGCTGCTGCGTCCGGAACCGGAACGCCGTCGCGCTCGCTCGCCTCTCCGTCGTCGCTCTCGCGCCCGCGCCCGCCTCCCTCCCCGCTGACCTTCGCGGACAGGCACGTTCCCTCTTCGGCGAGGTCCCTCTTCGGAGGAGGAGGCGCGGCAGGAGCAGCAGCGGCGGCGGCATCTCCCTTTGACGCCGCGCTCGCGCTGGATGAGCAGCAGCGGAGGAACGGAGGAGGAGCAGCGGCGGCAGCGGCCTCGAGGTCGAGCCGCGGCGGCGTCGGCGGCGCCGGGGGCGTCGTAGGCACTTCCGGGGCAGCGACGGCCGGGGCGGCTGCTGCTGCGGACGCAGGAGGCATCCAGGGAAATGCGCGCCCGTCTTCCGCCGGAGGCAACGGGCAGGGCGGGAGCACGTACGGTGCCCTGCTGCGCGCGCAGCTTTTGGGGACGACGACGACGGCGGCGGCAGCTCCCGCCGCGGCCGCCGCTCCCTCTCCGATCCGGCCCCAACACTTTGGCTCCCCTTCCGCTGCCGCCGCCGCGACGCCAGCGACTCCTTCCCGAAGGCCCCGGATCCTTTCCTTCGCGCACGACGACGCCAATGCGTTCGCCTCCCCGGCTCGAAGGAGCATCTTCCCGAGCAACGCTTTCGGAGCCGGCAACGACGGCGACCACGACGCGGCCTTTGACGACGACGACCTCCTCCGAAACCCCTCCACGCCGCAGCAGCGCCGCCGGCGAGTCCCGCGCGCCCCCTTCAAGATTCTCGACGCCCCGGCCCTGGCCGACGACTTCTACCTCAATCTGGTCGACTGGAGCTCCCAGAACGTCCTGGCGGTCGGCCTCGGCCCCTGCGTCTACCTCTGGAGCGGCGCGACGTCGGGCGTCACCAAGCTGTGCGACCTCTCCGAGCCGTCAGAGGTCGCGGCCGCGGCCTCGGCGCTGGCGCGGGCCTTTCCCGGGTCGGCGGTGCCGCAGATCCAGGCCGGGGTCGGGGACGCGGTGTGCTCCGTGTCGTGGTCGCAGAGGGGCCAGTACCTGGCCGTGGGGACGGGCTCGGGGCTGGTGCAGGTCTACGACGTCGCCCGCGCCGGCGAGGGCGGCGCGGGCGGCGGCGCCGCCCCGCCGTCGGCCAGGCTCCGGACGTACGCCGGGCACAGGGCGCGCGTCGGCTCGCTCTCGTGGGGCTCGGCGACGCTCTCCACCGGCTCGCGCGACCGCACCGTCGCGCAGCGCGACGTGCGCTGCGCGGAGCCCCTGGCGGCGAGGCTGGCGGCGCACCGCTCCGAGGTCTGCGGCCTCGAGGCGAGCCCCGACGGCCGGCTGCTGGCCAGCGGCGGCAACGACAACGCGCTGCTCGTGTGGGACACCCGCAGGCTCTCGGGGGCCAACGGAGGGCAGCAGCAGCAGCGGAGGGAGCAGCAGCAGCAGCAGAGGAGGCAGCGGCACCGCCTGATGCAGAGGAGCGGCGGCGCTGGCGCCGCTGCCCCAAACGCCTCCTCCTCTGCCGCCGCGGCCGCGGCGGCCGCGGCGGCGGCGGCGGCGGAGGCAGAGGCCGCCTTTGACGAGTCGTCGGTGCCCGCCGTCTCCTCGCCCCTCTACCGCTTCACGGAGCACACCGCGGCCGTCAAGGCCCTGGCCTGGTCCCCGCACGCGCACGGGCTCCTGGCCAGCGGCGGGGGCACCGCGGACCGCTGCATCCGCTTCTGGTCGACGACGGGGGGCGGCGGCGGCGCCGCGAGCGGAAACCTCGGCTCCACCGCCGCCTCGGCCGATCCGGCCGCCGCGCCCCCGGCCGCCAACAACAACGAGGCCTGCCTCGGCGCCATCGACACGGGATCCCAGGTCTGCAACCTCGCCTGGGCCCGCCACGCCAACGAGATCGCCTCGACGCACGGCTACTCGCAGAACGCCGTCGCGCTGTGGCGGTACCCCACCATGAGCCGCGTCGCGACGCTGACGGGCCACACGACGCGCGTGCTCTACCTGGCGGCCAGCCCCGACGGGAGGTCGATCGTGACGGGGGCCGGGGACGAGACGCTGCGGTTCTGGTCGGTGTTCCCGGGGCCCAGGGGGGAGAGCGCCGCGGGGGGCGGGGGAGGAGGCGTTGCCTGCGGGCTCGGGGCGTCGGGGTCGAGAGGCGGGGGAGCCGGGGCGGCGTCGCCGGCCGGGAAAGGAGGCGGCGGCGCCGCTGCGACGACGCCGCTGTCGGGCCTCGCGAGGTCGGGGCTCCGTTGAGTTTCTTCTTCTCCTCTTCTGCTGCAGTTTTTTTCTTCTCTGGTTTCTTTCAGCCTTCGCGTCACAGGAGCAGTGACATGTAAACAAACGCAAGCAACAAATGGAAAAAACGCTCTGAACAAAAAAAATGAGAAGGAAAAATGAAAAGGCGTTTTGCTCATCTTTTAAAAAAAAGATTTGCAAACCTTTTTAGCAAAATCCACCTCTTCTTTCTTTCCCAGCTCACCACGCTTATCCGATACTGTCGTTTCCTTCGATTTCAATCTTGAGGTGACCAGCATGAGATCCGCTATGTTTACCACGAGGGCGTCGTCGGTCAATCCGAAAACTGCGGCCGCGGCAGCAGCAGCAAGCTCCTCGGCGCCGAAGAAGAAGCGAGCATCAGCGGCGGCGCCGCAGATTTCAATGCCGACGACGTCGACGTTTTCTTCTGCATCGCCTTCTTCTTCCGCACCCAATTTCTCCCCGTCGCCGTCCCGCCGCGACCTCCTCTCCTCGATCGCGGCGCTCTCAGTGACCGCAACTTCAACTCTGGCCGCGCTGAATTGGCTTTTGAAGGCTCGACCAGCTCTGGCGGCACCGTCATCTTCTTCCTCCTCCTCAAATCAGCTCCGCCCGCTGTCGCCGGCCGCCGCGTCGGCCGTCTCGGCCGCTTTCACTCGCGAGGGCGGCAAGACGAAGGCCCCCGTGCTCCTCCGCCTCGCTTTCCACGACGCCGCGGCCTTCGACGCGGGCAAAAAGGACGATGGCGCGGGAGCCAACGGCTCGATCAGGTTCGAGCTCGACAGGCCCGAAAGCTTCGGGCTGAAGCGAGGGTGGCGGGTCGTCGAGGCCGTGGCGGAGAGGTTGAAAAAGGAAAGCGACGCCGAGGCCGCTTCCTTGAGCTTTGCCGATCTGATCGCTCTCGGCGGCGCCTGGGCCGTCGAGGCGACAGGCGGTCCCAAGCTGCTCTCGCTGGTCCCCGTCGGAAGGGTCGACGCCGAGGCCGCCGACCCCCCGAACCGGCTCCCTTCCGAAGACGCCGACGCCGCGCAGCTCATCGCTTCCTTTGCGGCCAAGGACCTGACGCCGCTCGACCTCGTCTCTCTTTCGGGCGCCCACACCCTGGGCTCAAAGGGGTTCGGGGATCCGCTGACGTTTGACGGCACCTACTACAAGACGCTGCTGGAGGCGCCCTGGGCGAAACCCGGCGCGGACGAGATGGCGACGCACATCGGCCTGGCCTCGGACCACGCGCTGCCGTTGGATCCAAGCTGCAGGGAGATTATCGTCAGGTTTGCTGCTGATCAGGAGGCGTTTTTCGAGGCGTTCGCGGCCAGTTACGTCAAGATGGTCGGGCTCGGAGTTTGAGAAAGAAGTTTTGAGGGAGAAACGGTGTAAAAAGATATCATCCTCAGTATTATTTTCCAGGGAAAAGTTGAGAAAAATCACGAGAAATCAGCCCTCGACCACCATCCCGGCCTCCTCCGCCTCCCCCAGCGCCCCCGCGGCCTCCTTCCTCAGCTCGGAAAGCGCGGCCACGATGGCCCCCTCGTCAGCTCCCGCTTTCAGGGCCACGGCGAGGCAGCGGAGCCGGTGGGCGGCCTCGAGCAGAGAGCGCTGCGCCGAAGTCAGGGAAGGAGGAGGAGGAGGAGGGTTTTCGTTGTTCTTCCCGGCGGCCTCCTCTTCGACGTCGTCGGCACCGCCGTCGTCGCCTCCTCCTCCGCTTCCTTCGATCGCAGAGGCCACGGCCGCGGCGGCAGCGACGACCCTGCGAGGGATCCCCACCGAGGGGGCGAGGGCGAGGCCATAGTGTCGCACGGGGCACGGCCCCGGGGCGACCTTCCAGGCGAAGCGCAGGAGCGGCTGCGGCTGCGGCGGCGGTGGCCGCCGCTGCCGCGAGGCCGCAGCGCCGCCGACGGCGCTCTGACGCTGCCGGCGGTCGCTGTTGTACCTCCCGCCGAGGCGGCACTCCGCCACGAGGTGCCAGTTCCTCGCGAACGCGTAGCATCCCTCCATCGCGCTCAGCAGCGGGTGGTGCGTGGCGACGACGCAGCGCTGGCCGCCCCCGCCGAAGCCGCCTTCGCCGCCCGGGAGGGAGGAGGAGCAGCAGCTCAGCGCCTCGGCCGCGGCCCACGCGAGCGGCGCGCCGTCGGCCGCCGAGGCGCCGCGGCCGGGCTCGTCGAGCAGCGTCAGCGCCCTGCCCGCGGGCGCCTCCCTCGCGGCCTCGATAGCCCGGGAGAGGGCCGCGGCCTCTTCGGCGAAGCCGGCGCTCGAGGCCAGGGCGCGGAGGCCTAGGCCGGAGGAGGAGCATGAGGGCGGCGCCGGCGAGAGACCGCCGCCGCCTGCCGCTCCCGCTCCGGCGGCGACCAGCGACAGCCGCGTCAGCACGGGCAGGCACACGACCCTCGCCGGGGGCAGGCCCCCTGCCTGGGAGATGACCACGGCGAGGCCGATGGCGCGGAGGTAAGTGGACTTCCCTCCCGAGTTGGGGCCAGTGACGACGTGGAGGCAGCCGAGGCCGAGGCTTCCACTCTCGCTCCCTTGTCCTTTCTCCCTCTCCTCCGCGCCTCCTCGCCCCCTGCCCTTTCCCTCCCCGCCTCCTCCTCCCCCGCCGCCTCCTCCTCCCCCCCCCATCAGAGCGAGGTACACGTCGTTCGGGACCACCTCCGCGCCGCCGCTCGCCGTGCCCGACTCCAGCAGCGCGCAGCGGAGGCCCCCGAGGGCCAGCGGCTCCCTCGGGCCCACCAGCCGCGGCACCGCGACGGCGGGCCCCGCCGCGCCCGCGCCCCCTCCCCCCCTGCGCCTGCTGCGCACGCCCCTCGCCCAGACGGCGAATGCGGACAGCGCGTCGACGAGCGCGACGTTGTCGGCGAGCCTGTGCAGGAAGTCGGCGTGCTCCAGGCACGCGGCCGCGGCCGCCTCCAGAGCCTGCTCCGAGAGCAGCAGGCAGTCGGCGAGCGCCGCGGCAGCGCGGGCGTTGAGGGCCGCGAGGGCCGGGGTGGAGACCTCGAGCGCGCCTCCCCGGGGGCGCACGGAGACAAGGGAGAGGCCCGCGGGGAGGAGGAAGCGGCCAGGAGCAGAGGCAGAGGCAGACGGGGCGGCAGGAGCAGAGGTGGGACAAGAAGACGCAGCGGAAAGAGCCCTGGGCAGCACCACCACGAAGCCCTTGCGGGCCGTGTGCGCCAGCTTGGCCCTGGAGAGGCAGGCGCGCCACGCCTGGGAAAGGCCGCCGCTGCCGCCGCTGCCGCTGCCTCCTCCGCCGCCGCCGCCGCGGCGGCAGCCGCCCGCCCGCCCGAGCTCGCGGACCGCCCACGCCTCGGCCGCGGCGCCCGCGGCGGACACCGAGAGCGCCCCGCGCGCCGCTTCGAGCAGCCCGCCGCGCTCGGCACGGACAGCGTAGGCGGAGCGGGTCGGCTCGGGGGGGCGCGGCAGGGCGACCCTCTTGGTGCTCCTGCTCCTCGCCTGGCCGCCGTTGCTGTTGCTGGTGTTGTTGCCGTTGCCGTTGCTGTTGGTGGTGGTGGTGGCAGTGCGGTGTCCGCGGCGGAGAGGAGGGCGCGCCGAGCAAGAGGCGGTCGCTTGTGTTCGAGCGTCGTCGTCGTCGTCAAAGTCGCCCGCCCCCTCTCCCTCGTCGTCCTCCTCGCAGCCGCCCCGCTCTCCCTTTTCTTCTTCTTCCTTACCCTCGCCGTCATCGTCCTCGAATCCTTCTCTCGCCTCTCCGCCGCCGCGGAGCGCGGCAGCGGAGCCCCCCAAGGGGTCGTGCTCCAGCACCCGCCCCAGAGCGCGCGCCAGCCCCGCGAACGTCGGGTGCGAGACGTTGGCCCTCACCGCCGCCAGCAGGCTCGCCGAGCAGCCCTCGAGGGAGGCTGCGAGGGTCGGCAGGGCCGAGAGCGTGAGGCGCAGGGTCCCGAGCCCCCGGGCGAGGCGGTCGACGCGGGAGGCCGCGGCGGCGGCGGCCTTCGCGGAGTCGAGCAGCGGGGAGTCGAGGTCTCGCCCGTTTCCGTTTCCTCCTCCTCCTCCTCCTCCTCCGGCGGAACGGCAGGGCCTCAGGGAGAGGATGCCCAGGGCCCTGTCGAGGTCGCGGGGCAGGGAGTGGAGGGCGCGGGATACGGAATCGCCGCGGGGGCCCGCGGTCGAGACGACGCCGATGCGGCCGGCGCCGCCGCCGCCGCCGTTGTTCTCGCCGTTGCTTCCTCCTCCGGTCGCTGCTGCGACGCTTGCCGTCGTCGTCGCCGCCTCGGAAGCGAGCTCCGCGACCGCCTCGTGCCTCGCCGCGATCGTGGGCGCGTGCGCCAGGGACTGCAGCAGCAAGGCGCGCAGCAGGGAGCGGCCCGCGTCGGTGCGGGCTCCGGGGGCCAGGGCGCGGAAGAGCGAGGTTTCGCCGCCGCTTCCGCTTCCGCCTCCACTCAAGTTCCCTCCTCCGGAAGAGACCAGGCAGAGCGCCACCGCTGTGTCCGAGTCTATCAGCAGGTGGTCCTTGGTGGTCACGAATGAGATGGAGAGAGAGCGCTCGGCCGGGAGGGAGCCCCGGGAATGCTCGAGAAAGTGGAGGAGAGCGCCTATGAAAGAATGTGTTTGTTATTTTTTGTTTTTTCGCTTTTTTAGGGTTCGGGAGGCCGAAAAAACGAAAACCGTTTTTTTCTTCCTTTCTCTCTTTCTTTTTCCGCTTCCTTTCGTCGCCTCGTTTCCCGCTCCTTCGCCGGATTTGCTTCAGTGCCTGGTCCGCGAAAGACCCCGAAAACAAAAACAAACGCACCGGCGGCGCCCAGGGAAAGGTATTTCGCCTTCTCCACTGCGGCCTTGCTCTCCCACCCTCCCGCAGCGAAATGCAGTGCGGCCGACGCCTTCGTGTCGTCAAAGGCCGAGCGCGCCCAGGGGACGGCCGAGAGGCCCTCCGAGGCGACGGCGGCTGCGAGGCCGAGGAGGACGACGGAGTTTTGATTGTCGCTCTCGCTGTCGTCGCTCGCAACTGCTCCCGGAGCGACCGCCGCCAGCGCCGACGAGGAAGGGACCAGGACGAGCGCCGCACCGCTGGTCCTCAGCGTCGAGCGCACGTGTGTCCTGCAGCGCGACGTCTCGATGAACTGGGTGAGGCGGAGGCTGTGGCGGCGTTTTTGGCGAGCGTTTGTTGAAAGAAGGAACTGGAAGCGGTGAGAAAGAGAGAGAAAAGGCGGAGCGGGAAACGAGGAATCAAAACTACTCACCGCCCGCGCCTCGTGTCGAGGAACGCGATTCCGATCTCCCCTGCGCGGTTCTCGAGGGCCGCAGCGAGGATCTCCGATGGGGCGTTGGGCTGGTTTTGCATTTTTGTTTTTGCGTTTCGAGGGTTTCGAGAGACGGGGCGACGGAAAAGGGGAAAAAAAGTGAAGCCGCAGCAGAGGTCATTTCTTTTCCGCCTCTTCAACTTCGGCCGCCGCTGCTCCTTCGGAATCCCCACTCGCACTCGCGATGGCAGGCCCCACTTCTGACGTCCAGCCCAAGCCCCCTTCCCGCCCGCCGCGGGAGCGAGACCGCCCCCCTAGGCGCAAGCGCGTCGCCGGCCCGGAGACGCACCGCCACGGCCTGGCCGACGACATCGAGAGCCCCTGGCAGAATGGGATTCGAGTACGTTTTTTTTTCTTGATGTCGTCGTCGGTTTTTAGTCGGGAATTCGAAGCAGATTCTTCGGCCCCGCTGCGTGCTCTTTCCATCCGAGGGGGAGGAGAATGCGACAAGGGCTGCTATTGAGATAGAACTGAGAGAAAGTGGAGCTGAAGAGGAGGAAGGCAGAGTTCTCGAGGAGCGGGGCGAGAAGCATGGGTCGTCAGCGAACGCATGCGTCGAGAGCAGCGGAGCGGCGGCGGCGGCTCGGTCTAGCCTCGCCAACGACGACGGACGACCTCCCCCCTCCCTCCTGTGCTCACGCGCTCTTCCCCCCTCCTCCTCCATCCTCCCCCCCTCTCCATCCAACCCAAAACAATAAACAGCCCAAACCGCGCAAGAAGATCCGCAACGCCGGCAACCACAAGAGGTCCCACGGCGACGACGACAACGCAGGAGGAGGAGGAGACGGAGACGGAGACGGCGAGGAGGAGCCCCCGCTAGCGGCCGACCTCTCGGCCCGCGTGCTCCGCGAGGCCCGCGCGCAGCAGGCTGAGGTCGAGGCCGACGAGCGCGGGCTTCGTGGGATCGACGAGGGACGCAGAGGGACCACGACAGCGGCAGCAGCGGCAGCGGCAGCGGCCACCCTCTCCTCTGACGACGAGGACGAGTTTGACGACGACGACGGGGGTCTTTCCGACGACGGCGGCGACGGCCGGCCGTGGGACGACGGCGTCGTCGACGTCTCCCCCGAGGACGAGGCCGCGCTCGCGGCCTTCGCCTCCGAAGATGGCGCCGCCAAGGGGACGCGGTCGCTCGCCGACGTGATTCTCGAAAAGGTCAGGGCCGTCGCGGGAGAAGAGGCCGAGGCGGAGGCCGCGGCAGCGGCCGCGGCAGCGGCCGCGCCGGCGACGCCGGGCAAGGTCCAGCAGCAGCAGCAGCGGCGACGCGACGACGCCCTCAACCACGGCGACGGCAGCCAGCTCCCGACCCCGCCGGGCGTCGACGAGCGCGTCGCGACGGTCTACCGCGGCGTCGGCCGCGTTCTCTCCCGCTACACGGCGGGCCGCCTGCCCAAGGCCTTCAAGGTCGTGCCCTCGCTGCGCAACTGGGAGGACATCCTGTACCTGACCGACCCTTCGAGCTGGTCGCCGCACGCGATCTTCCAGGCCACGCGCCTCTTCGTCTCGTCGCTCAACGCGCGCCTCGCGCAGCGCTTCCTCGCGCTGGTGCTGCTCCCCGCGGTCCGGCGCGACATCCAGGCCAACCGCAGGCTGCACTTCGCGCTGTACCAGGCGATGCGCAAGGCCGCCTACAAGCCCGACGCGTTCTACAAGGGGCTGCTGCTGCCGCTCTGCGCCGCCGGGGACTGCTCCCTGAGGGAGGCCGTAATCACCGCCTCGGTGCTCGCCCGCGCCTCGCTGCCCCCGCTGCCCTCCGCGGCGGCCCTGCTCAGGCTCGCGGACATGCCCTTCACCGGCATCAACTCCTTCTTCGTGCGCGCCCTGATCGACAAGCGGTACGCACTGCCGTACCGCGTCGTCGACGCCCTCGTCGACCACTTCGCCAACTTCGAGTCCGAGACGAGGCAGCTGCCCGTGGTCTGGCACCACTCGTTCCTCGCCTTCGTGCGGCGGTACGGGTCCGAGGTCCGCGCCGAGGACCGGCCGGTGCTGCAGAGGCTGGTGAGGGCGCAGTACCACCACCTCGTGTCCCCGGAGATCCAGCGCGAGCTGGCCGCCGCCGGCCCCCGCGGGGGTGGGAGCAGGGCGGGAGCGGCCCTGCTGCCCGGGAGCAAGACTGGCGGCGGGGCGGTTCCGATGCGTTCGGGTGTGAAGACGGCGGAGGACCCGAGGCGCCTGCCCGCCGTGGAGCTGATGGATGACGAGTAGAGTTTTTTTTTAAAGAGAGAGAGAGGGTTTCATGCAAACGAAAAAGAAAGAACACGACGACGACGACAACGACGACGACGACGCAAGAATGTTCACAACGTAGACGACCGAGTCTCCATCGCGTCGTCGCTCGCTCGCTCGTCGCCTTTCTCGATTGCTGCTATCACCCTAGCACAAGCGTGAAGAGCGCTTTGCGTGCGAGCGACCCACCACTCGCGATGAGCCGCTCCAGGCGCGGAGCGTCGCATGCGCTGGCCACAATAATCGTCTTTGTCCTTTTCGCCCTCGCCGCTCTTTCAGCGGCGGCCGCAGCGTCAGCGGCGACGGCCTTTTCCTCTTCCTCTCCCCTTCTCAACGACGACGACGGCGGCGCCGCCCCCTCCCACTCTTACTCCTACGAGCGTGGCTACGCACGCTTCGTCGTCGTCGATGAAAAGGCAAAGAACAGCAAGAAGAACAACAAAAGAAGAAGAGGCGGCAGCGGCGACAAAGAGGAGAAGAGGCGGCTCGAGTTTGTCCGCGTTTCCTCTCCTTCCTCTTCCTCGTCGTCTTCTTCTTCTTCTTCTTCTTCTTCCTCTTCTTCTTCTTCTTCTTCGTGGCCTCCCCCGCGCGAAGCCGTCGCCTGGTGCGAGTACGCCGACTCGTCCCTGACCCCCTCGGGCACGGGGCACCTCCACGTCGCCACCTCGGGCGACTTTGGCGACGCCGAGCAGATGCGTGCCGCGGGCTTCGTCGAGGGCTTTGTCACGGCCCGAAGGGTCGCGGACCACTTGCTGAACACGAGGGACTACTTCCTGGACCCCGTCAGGGGCCTGAACGCGAGCCTGGACGGTGGGCCGATGGCGTGGGTCGAGGAGCAGGACCGGTGGCTGCGGGCCGAGCTGGCGAGGAGGCTCCGGGAGCCCCCTCGGGCGAGGAGGCGAGGGGGAGGCGGGGGAGGGCGAGGGCGAGGGGGCGAAAGGGAGCTCGAGGGCGCCGACGACGCCGGGGACGACGACGGAATGCCTATCGAGTACTGGCGCGCCGCCGCGGGCACGCTCGAGCAGCTCGACGGGCTCTCGGAGGGGTACCGAGCGGCGTTCGAGGAGGCTTCTTCTTCTTCTTCCTCGAGCCCTTCCCCTTCCGGCGGCGGCGGCGGCGACGGAACCGCTTCCTCTCCCTCTCCGCCGTTGCCCGACCTCTCCTACGAGGACCTCCGCTTCCTCAACGCCAACGGAGAGCTCTACGACGTCCTCGAGCACTTTAAGAACAAGGAGGAGGAAGAACAAGGAGGAGCGAAGGAGAGAAATCAGCTTTCGGGAACGGGGCGAGTGCGGGCCGCTCTGTCGTCCGCCTCGTTCGGCGGCGGCAAAGCTGAATTCGAAACCGAGGCGGAGCGCGACGACCGCCTCTACCGCGCGCTGGCCCTCTCTGGCCGCTGCTCCTCGCTCGTGGCCGTCACGCCGGACCTCTCGGACTTGCTGATCGGCCACGCGACGTGGGACAGCTTCAGCCAGATGACCAAGATCTTCAAGCAGTTCTCCTTTGCGCTCAACGACGTCTCCTCGGGCCCTCTTGCCAAAGGGGGCGAGAACGGCGAAAAGGCAGAGACCCAGCGGCTCGCGATGTCGTCTTTCCCGGGCGAGCTGTTCTCCGACGACGACTTCTACCTCACTCCATCGCTGGCCGTCGTCTCGACCACCAACCACATCCTCAACGCGTCACTCTTCGACTGGCTCCCGGCTCGAGGAAGGCTGCTCTCGTGGCAGCGCGTGCGCGTCGCGCTGCTCCTCGCCGAGGACGGCGAGACCTGGGCCCGGCTGTTTGCCAACCGCAACTCCGGGACGTACAACAACCAGTACGACGTCGTGACGCTGTCGCGGTTCTCCCCGGGCAGGGAGCTGAGGGAGGGGCTGCTGTGGGTCGTGGAGCAGGTGCGAGGGAGGGGGTGGAAAAAAAAATGGGGGGAAAAGGGAGCGAGGGGAAGAAGAAAGGAACGCGCCCGCCGGTCGTCGTCGCCGCCGTCCTCTTCGCCTCATTCCTCTTCCTCTTTCCACAAAAAAACTTGAACAACAAAACAGATCCCGGGCATGGTCGTGGCCCAGGACCAGACTCCAACTCTCGAGCGCGGCAGCTGGCCGGCCTACACGGTGCCGTTCTTCCCCGAGGTCCAGAGAGCCTCGGGCATCTCGAGCTTTGTCGAGCAGGGCTCGCTCGAAGGGAGGGCAGGGGGAGCAGGAGAAGAAACCACCGCCGGTCCGCCTTCTCCCCCTTCGTCCTCCCCTCTGTCCACCTCCAAAAAGGCCGTGCGCTGGCTCTCGTACCAGCTCTCGCCGCGCGCCATGCTCTTCCGCCGCGGCGGCAACTCGCTGAGCTCTGCCGCCGACCTCCGCGCCTTGATGCGGTCCAACACGTTCAAAACCGGAGATCCGCTCTCTGGCGGGGACCCCGTCGCCGCCATCTGCGGCCGCGGCGACCTCGAGGACACCAAGAGCGGCGCAGAGGGCGCGAACAAAAGGCAGGCGAGCGGGTGCTTCGACGCGAAGGTGACGTCGTGGTCCCGCGCCTCGAGGCTCGACGCCGACGCCGTCGCTGGGCCGACGACGGCGGGGGGCACGCTCCCGCCGTTCTCCTGGAGTGATGACCCGGAATTCGCAAAAGTGCCGCACAGGGGACTTCCGGAGGTGTTTGACTTTGAGTATGAGCGGTTCACGCCGAGGCTGAAGGCAAGGGTGAAGGGGAGCAGTGATGGGGAAGTGTCTGTTGCATGAACAGGAGGGGGAAGAGAGAGAGTTGGCTTTTGCTTCTACTTCTTTTCTTTTCTTTTTCGCATCCACCACTGTAAATTTGTTCGCTGCTTTTTTGCCCCTTTTTGTTTTTTCATATTCCACGCGCGCTCACTTCCAAGAGTTCAGAAAGAAGAAGAGAGCGCGCGCGAGAGAGACGAACGGACAAGAGAGAGTTCTGTTTTCCGGAGTTGATTTTTCTCGCGCCTTTTTTACTTTCCTCTCTTTTTCTCTTTTCCTCACTCATTCCACCTTGACCTCGCCTTCAAAGACCCACTCGGCGGGCCCCGTCATGTACACAGTACCCCCGACGCCCCCACCTTCCACCCCATCCTCGGCGACCCACTCGATGAACAGCGGGCCACCGGGCAAGTCGACGCGGCACTTCCTGTCGAGTTTCCCCTCGAGGACTCCGGCGACGACCGTCGCGCACGCGCCGGTGCCACAGGCCAGCGTGGGGCCCGCGCCCCTCTCCCAGACGCGCATCTTGCAGTGCGAAGGGCTGAGGACCTGGACGAACTCGACGTTGGTCTTGGCCGGGAAGACGGGGGACTTTTCCTGTTTTGACGGAAGGAAAATGCAATCGAGAGAGAGAGGGGGTGGGAAAGGGGAAAAGAGAGAGGGGGGGAAGGGGAAAAGAGAGAGAGAGAGAGAGAGTGAGAGGGCGTGCGTCGAGTTTTCGTCGGCGGCCTCGAGACGGACCCGGAAAAGAAAAAAAGAAAGAGGGCAAGAAAACACTTTTTCATAAAATAAACGCACCATCTCCGCCCCCGGGCCCGCCAGGTCCACCGCGTCCACGTCCTCGATCGCCGACCCGTCGCTCTTTCCGAAAGTGACGGCGTGCGGGTTGCCCATCGAGACGCAGGTGACGAGCCACGTGTCACCCCCGGAGCGCACCTCGCCCGCGACGACGGCGTCCAGCGCGCTCTGCTCGAAAGGCGAGGACTTGCCCGTCGAGGCCAGCGTCGTGGGGACGAGGGCGGGCGAGAGCGTCGGCGGGCCCATGTCGACGCGGATCAGGCCGTCGCTCAGCACCTCGGGGCGGATGATCCCGGCACCAGTCGCGACCGCCGCCGTCGAGTTTGCATTAGCATTTGCGGGAGAGCCCGAAGAAGGGGTCGAACTCTTCCCGTTTTTCTTCTCGTCGACGTCGGCGACGAACCGCGCGAGGCACCGGATCCCGTTGCCGCACATCTCCGGCTCGGACCCGTCACTGTTGTAGATGCGCATGGCGTAATCCAGGGACGCGGAGGCGGATCGAGCAGCCTCCGTGGCCGGGGCGCTGGCCTGTGGCGCGAGCGGCGGCAGCGCGAAGATGACGCCGTCGCCGCCGATGCCGAAGTTGCGGTCGCAGATCTTGGCGGCCTGCTCGGGCGTGATGATGGGGAGGTCCTCGTGGCGGTTGTCGATCTGTTGTTTCGGTTGCAGGGAGGACGAGAGAGAGGTTAGGGCCGAAAAAGAAAGGGGGAAAAAAGGCGCTCCCTCTGCGCAAAGCTAATAAGAAAAACTGGCTCGCTTCTTTGGCCTTTTGATTCCTCCTCCCTCTTCCGCGCTCGCGATTCGCTTCGCCTCCTCGCATCCTCAGCGATGCCAGCTCTCTCGACGGCCCTCTCTCCGCGCTCTCTCACCAGGATGAAGTCGTTGCCCAGGCCCTGGTACTTGGCGAATTTGACTCTCTTCGCCATGGCGCAGGTGACGACGCTGCTGGCTCGTCGACTGGCGTTGGATGATCGAGAAGGGAAAGGAGAAGAAGAAGAAGAAGAAGAAGAGGGAGAGGCCGCTCCTGCTGCGAGCTGCTGTCTGATTGCTCGCTGCGCGGAGCAGCAGCCTGGGCGCATGATGCGCGATGCGTGCGTCGTGGAGAGGAGCAGAGGGAGAGAGGTAACCGGGCAGAGAGCCGATGCCGGTGAAAAGAGAGAGAGAGAGAGAATCGAGTCTGTGAGATGAGGGAAGAAAAAGGGGGGAAAATTCCTCGACCTCGACCTTGCTCTTTCGACGGAGAAAATAAGAATCCTGTTCGTTCCTTTTCTTTTTGGTTTACAGGGCGTTCGTCTCGCTCCTCCCCCCGGCGACGGAATGTAAACAAGTGACGGTGCTGGTGTGAATGCGAAAGGGGCCGGAAAAGAAATCGTCCAGCGACGAGAGAAGAGAAAAAGGAGAGGAGACCTCTCACTCTGTCGCCATCTCGCCCCGCGTCGCCCGCAGCGCCGCCCCGAGCCTCCGGATCCCCTCCTCCAGCGCCTCGTCGCTCGCCCCGGCGAACGACAGCCTGAAGCACGCGCAGGGCCGCTCCCGGTCCCCGGAGCAGTGCGCGTAGGCCCCCGGGACCACGACGACGCCCGCCGAGCGCGCACGGGCCAGGGCCGCGTCGGCGACGGGGGCGAGGTCCGCGGCGAGCGTCGCCCAGAGGAACATGCCGGCCGCGGGCCGGCGCCACGAGGCCAGGCCGGCGAGGTGCCTCGAGGCGGCGGCGTGCGCGACCGAGGCGCGGCGGCGGTACTCGCGCTGCATCGTCTGGACGTGCCGCTCGAAGCCGGCGAAGGGGCCCGCGCCGCCGCCGCCGGGTCCGCCGAGCCCGCCGGGTCCGTCGTCGCCGCCGCCCCACCCCCGCAGCAGCAGCGCCGAGGTCAGCACCTGCGCCAGCGGCGGGGCCCCGAGCGCCACGCCGTGAAGGTGGCACACCAGCTTGTCGATGACGGCCCTGGGCGCGGTCGCCCACCCGAGGCGCACCCCGGGAAACAGCACCTTGGAGAAGGAGTCGAGGCGGATCACGCGGCCGTCGACGTCGAGCGAGAGGTAGGAGGCGCCGAGCCCGTGCAGCCCCTTCAGCGGCTGCTGCTGCTCTTCCTCCTCGCTTCCCTCCTCCTCCTTCTTCTTCTTCGCCTTTCCGTCTCCGTCTCCGTTCCCGTACTGGAGGTAGTAGTAAGGGTCGTCCTCCACGATCGCGACGCCCCACTTCCGGCAAACGGCGTACACTTTCTGCCGCCGCTCGCGGCCCGCGACGGCGCCCGTCGGGTTTTGGCCGACGGGGACCGTGTAGAGCAGCTTCGGGGCCCTGCCGTCGGGGCGCGCCGCGACGCGCGCAGCGATGGCGGCGTCGAGGGCCTCGGGCCTGATGCCTCCCCCGTCGTCGTAGCCACCGTCGAACTCATCGTCACCGTTACTCCCACTTCCAACGTCGCAGGCGACGGGGCACGGGACGATGCCCGCGGGCAGCGCGAGCGACTCGGCGACGTGAGGATACGTGTACTCCTCGCAGAGGAGGTCGTCGCCGCGGTCGCAGAAGAGGCGGAGCACGGCCTCGAGCGTCGGATTGTTGCCGTTGGTGATCATGACGTCGTGGGGGGGCGGAAGGGAGGACTGCTGCGGCAGGGGGAGGGGAGGGAGCGGGGGCGCTGCGGTGCCGCCGGCGCCTCTCTCCGCTGCCATTTCGTTCTTCTTCGCCTTGCTCTCCTTCTCGAACCCGAAGACGCCCCCCGGCGGAGCGTGCTGCTCCAGGACGTGCCTCGCCGCCCAAGAGTGCAAGGGACCGTAGCCCCGGAGCTCGACCGAGTACTGCTGGGCGGAGAAGACCTAGAAAGAGTCGCGAGAGAGGAGAGCGAAGAGAGAGAGAAAGAGAGTGAGAGAAAGAAGGTCGAGGGTCGACGACAGCGGCGGGAACGGAAAGGAGAGAGAAAATAGAAGAAAAAACTTCCTCTCTCTCTCTCTCACCTCTGCGGGGTCCTCGACCTCGATCACGCTCCCGTCCCTGAGCGTCGCCGTCAGCTTGACGAACGGGAAGGACGAGGCCGGGGGGAACCCCCCGTGGAGCCCGATGACGGAAGCCGACTCGGCGGAGGCGGCGGAAGCCTGAGCAGAAGCAGAGGAGGCAGAGGAGGAAGAGTTTTTGCTCCTCGGCGACAGCGCCCTGTCGGCCGCGGCCGACGCCGTGACGAGCTCGCGCAGCCCGGCCATCCGCCTCGCGCGCCCCTCCGTGGAGAACATGGCCTCGCAGTCCAGGGGCAGAGGGATATTCGCAGCGTCTTCGTGAGCAGCAGCCAGACAGGAGCCTGCGGCGTCGGCGGTGACGAGCGTTCCCGTGGCGTGTCGCCGCTTCGATGGCAGCGTCGACGGAGACGGACGGTGCGGTGCTGCTCGAAGAGAGAGTTTCGAAAGGAAAAAAACGTTTGAAAAAAAGAGAGGGAAAGGAAACGTGGATGTGAGTCATTTTTTGTTCCCTTATCGGGCAGTAACAATAACCGGGAACATCGAGGACGACAAGATTCCTTCAACCAGTGGCGGTGGAGACGAAATAGGACGAGGGAGAGCTCAACGGCGAGAAAGAAAGGATGCGTCGAGAGTTGTCCCTTTGTCTCTCGTCGTCAGCGTCGTTGTCGTCGTCGCCGAGAACAAAGACCTTTTTCAATCAAAACCACTCACCAGCGCCGCCTCCGTCCCCGCCTGCGCTCACGTCATCTCCAGCGACGACCGTCGAAGCCTGCGGAGGCGCCATGGTTAAGATAGAGAGAAAAAACGCGCTGAAGAGGAGGAGAAAGGCGCTTGCTTTCTCCCTTCAAATCTTGAAGTCAAAAAAGTATGGAGGTGGAAGGCCGAGGAGCGACGCTGAGCGTCGTTTTTTATTATTTTTTCATTTCCGTTTTTCATGCTTTGCTTTCTTCTTCTTTTACACGCGTCCTCTCTCTGTTCACTGCACCGGCACGAACAGGTCCCCAGCGTTCGCCCTGGCCCACTCCGCGATGGCCCTCGCGGCCTCGGCGGCGTCCCCCGCAGAGGCCAGGGCGTCGACCGAGAGGTAGATCTCGTACTCGCGGCCCCTCAGGCCCAGCACCCCTCCTCCTCCGCCGCCGCTCCCGCTCCCGCTTTCGCTGTATCTCTCCCGGCGCTCCCAGTAGGTCCTCGCGGGGGGAGCCCTCGAGGGGGCCCCGGGAGGCGCACAGCGGGGGGCGTCATCTTCGTCGTCGGGGGAGAAGCGGGAGGACGACGACCAGCGCGGCCTGTCGCCCCCGCCGCGGGAAAAGAGGGACGAGGGCGCGAGCGAGGCAGCGGCAGAGGCCGCGGGGGGCCGCTGCCTCGTCGCCGCCGCCGCCGCCGCCTTCGAGGGCGAGAGCAGCAGGCGCTCCGCCGCCCCCGAGAAGAGGCCCCCGTCTCCGGCGCCGCCGCCGCCGCTTGCGGAGCCGCCGCCGCCGCTCCCGTCCTCCTCGGCCCAAGCGGAGAGCGGGACGCCGCCGCCGAGGAGGGCGCACCTCGCCCTCGCGTACGCCCCCGGCGAGGGGGGGAGCGCCCCGACGGCAGAGCACAGGACCTGCTTCCGCGCCGCGGAGCGGAGCGCAAAGTGCGACACGAGCGCGTCGCAGCAGCGCGGAAGGCCTCCGCCGGCCGCGGCCGCGGCGCGCAGGTCCGCCAGCCTCGGGCGCCCGCCGCCGCCGGCCGAGAGGCTCGAGCGGCGCGCCGCCTCCGCGACGACGCCCGAGGCGGCGAGGCGCTCTGCGGCGCCGCGGGCCGCCGAGGCCAGGACCCGGAAGGCCGCCGGGTCGCGCGTAATGAGCAGCAGGGTGATCGGAGGGTGGTCGTTCGGAATCTGGTTTTCTTCGGTGGCAGCGGCGGCGGCGACGGCAGCGCCGTCGTTGTTTCCGTTTCCGTTGACGTTCCCGCTGCTGCTGCTGCTGCTGCCGCTGCCGCCGCTGCCCCGAGGGGGTTCCAGCACGGAGACGTGCGCGTGCATGAAGCCCGAGCGGGAGATACCGGGGAGGCAGACCGGGGCGAAAGCCGCGACGCCCTCTGTCACTGCCGCCGTCGCCGCCGCTGCCGTCTCTGCTGCTGCCGCCGCCGTTGCGTCGGAGGCTGAGGTGGTAGGGGCTCTTCCTGCTGCCGCTGCCGCTGCCGACGCCGGCGGCGAAGAGGAAGAGGAGGAGCGAGAGAGCGCCTCCCCGAGAGCACCCCCCGATACAAAGGCCCTGAGCACGTTCACGTCCCCTGGGGTCCACGGCGGAGGAGCGGGGAGCTGCTGCCGCCGCCGCCGCGACGACGCCCTCTCGCTGCTGCTCGTGCCGCTCTTCGATGCCGCCGTCGACGCTGCCGCTCCCGCCGCTCCCGCGAGAGGAGGAGAGGGAGTTTGGGCCTCGCTTCCGCCATCGCTCCCAGAGCCGCCGCCGTCCTCTTCGTCGTCGCCGACGTCGATGCGTCCCTCGGCTGCTGCGGCGGCGGCAGCACCAGCACCAGCAGCCCTCGAAGGCGACGGAGGGAAGCTCGGGCTGAAAGGCCTCCTCGCCACGGCGAGCGCGACGACCAGGTCCCCGGCGAGCAGCGCGCCCCGCTCGGCGACGCCGCCCGTCGCGGCCAGGGCGCCGGCCAGGGCGGCGGTGGCCTCGGCCCGCAGGCGGGCCGGCAGGGGCAGCGGCGGGAAGGCCGCGCAGAGGTCGCAGGCGTCGAAGGCCGGCGGGGGCAGGCGGGAAGAGGGAGAGGGGCCGGGGCCTCCCCCACCGCCCCCTCCTCCTCCTCCCGCGTCGTCGGCGGGCGCACCGGCGAGGAGGCCGAAGCCGCCCCACCCGCGCGCGACGGCGCCCAGCACGCCCCCGGCCCCGCCCAGCAGCCTCCCGGCGTCGAAAGACGGCTGAGCCCTCAGGGCCGAGTGGACGCCGTCGGTCAGCAGCGACAGCAGGCTCGCATGCGCGGCCTCGGCGTAGCAGAGCAGCGCCGCGTCGGGCTCGCCCGCGCGCGACGCCACGGAGAGGCGGAGCCCCCCGCGGCGGGCGAGCAGGACGCGGAGTCCCGTCGGAGTCGTCAGGGAGACCAGCGAGTTGCGGGGGGTTCGGGGGCGGGAGGGAGGCGGCCGCCGCTGCTGCTGCCGCCGCCGCCGCTGCTCGTCGTCGTCGTCGTCGTCGTCTCCTTCCTCGCCTCCGGCCGCGGAAAGCCCGTCGGCGTAGTCGCCGAGGGCGACGCCCGCCGCGGCCAGGCCCGCGGAGCCCGCGTCGGAGTCCCCTCCTGCCCCGTTTCCTTCTCCGGCAGCATCAGCGGAAGAGGAAGCAGCAGCAGCAGAAGAGGAAGCGCCGCTACTGCTGCCGTGGAGGGAGAAGACGGGCTTGCCGGCGGCCGTCGCCACCAGGAGGTGGTGCACGGAAGCGGCGAGCCACGGAGGGGAGGGCCCCTTTTCCTTCTTGTTTTTCGCTTTCTCGGTTGCGTCTGCGGCGGGTTTTGGAGGGAGAGGAGGAGGAGCAGCAGCATCGGGAGCAGCAGTATCAGGAGGAGGTCGAGGAGTCGGCGCCAGAGACGACGGCAGGGACAAAGGCGGCGCGGCCGTTTCGCCGCTGCCCGGGTCGCCGCCGCCTCGCGCGGCCGCTGCCGCTGTCTCTCCGCCGCCGCTTCCTCGTCCTCCAGCAGCAGCAGCAGCAGCTCCTCCTCTCTCGTTGCTGCTTCTGCCGAATTCCTCGAGCTCCGGGAGCAGCATTTTCCTCCTTCTCCTCCTCGCGGGGGAGTGCGACAGGAGGCGGCTGCTGCTCGCCGCCGCTGGGGAGGAAGAGAAAGGAAGCGCCGCCGACGCCGCCGCCAGCGGCGCCATCGACGGAGAAGAGGCCCTCGAAGACGATGACTCCGCCGCCGCCGCCAGCGGCGCCATCGACGGAAAAGAGGCCCTCGAAGACGATGACTTCGCCGCCGTCGCCGCCACCGCCTCCGCAGAGGCCGAGGCCGCGGCGGCGGCCCCCGCGGAAATAGGCTGCGACCGAAAGGGCGGGGAGGGCCCGCGCTGCTGCTGCGGGGAGGGCCCTGCGGCGCGGGTCAAGGGAGGGGAAGGGACGACGGCCGGGGGAAGCGGCGGCGGAGCGAGAGGACGAGGATAGGGCGCCGCGGCGGCGGCGGCGGCGGCGGCGGCAGCCGCTGCCCCCTCGTCTCCTTCCGCTGCTCCCTCGCCTCCTTCCGGGGCGTCTCCCCCCTGGAGGCTCAGCAGGGCTGCGCCGAAGTCACCAGCCGGGGCTGCGGCTGCTCCAGCTCGGACCGGGGACTGTGAAAGTGTTTCGGGGTTTTTTTGGGGGGGGAGTAGTGAGTTTTCAAAGGGGTCGAGAGCGTCGGGCGACGGTGGAAGAAAAAAAAACAATCGACAAGCAGCAGTCACTCGTACCTGTCTCGTCGTCGGCCGCGACAGGAAGCTCGCTGGTGAAGGAGCTCGAGGCAAGGCAGCCGCTTCTGCTATCTCGTCGTTGGGCTGTCGATCCCGCATCGGCGGGGCCGGCATCGAAGAGGAGGGCGACTCGCCATCGACGTCGTCGTCAGCCATCGTTTTGAAAGTGAAAGCTCTCTCCTCTCTTTTCCGGGGGGGAAAAAAAGAAAAAAAAAATCACCCCCCGCAAAACAAAACGGGGTCCGATCACGCTTTTATATACCACTGGAAATGCGAATTGGTCACGATAAAAGTGGAAAACGAGAAAAGAAGCGGGTAGTGAACGCATTTGCGCTTTCGCTCTCACCTCTTCCTTTCCCACTTTCAATTCAACACACCTGAAAAGAACGCGCAACATTGCGCGTACCTCAATCTTCTTCAGTCGGCCGCGTGGTCTAGTGGTATGATTCCTCTTTAGGGTGTTTGAAAGAAAACCGGGTTTTCAGCAAAATCGAATTTAGAGGAGGTCCCGTGTTCAATTCACGGCGCGGCCCCCAACCTTTATTTTTTCCCATTTTGCTCGAGACGGGCGATGCCGACAGCGGCGAGGAGCTCGGGCGATGTGGGGATCGCCATTGGAGGGGAGAGAAGGGAGGCGGCGAGGTGCAAGGAAGAAGAACAAGGCGGTGCAAACGCCGAGGTCGAGAAACGGTGTCTCGACATTCCTTTTTCTTCTCCTTTACTATTTTTTCCGCCGCTCCCAATTGCTCGTTTTCTTATCGTGCCGAGAGACGCGTGAAGTAAAAAGGGAGTGACTGTGCACGGGAGTGAGGTCCTGAGAGACCAGGGGGGAGAGCACCTGGCGATGGAGGAAGAGAGAAGGATCCATTGAAAGGGGGAAAAAAAAAAGCTGCCCGGCCTTTTGTCTCCCTCCCTCTCTTTCTCTTTCATCCCCTTGTTCCGCTCGCCCCTCCTGGGGTCCTCCCCCGGCCATCCTCCTTTTTCCTCCGCCTCGATCAGAAGCAAAAAAGGCCAAAAAAAGGGGCCGCGCCGGGAATTGAACCCGGGGCCTCTCCTAGCTTCTTATCGAATGTTTCTACCGCCAACGGCGGCGGGAGGAGCAATTTCACTGTTGAACCGTACAACCTTGCTTTTTCCCGAAAGGAGAATCATACCACTAGACCACGCGGCCGACAGAAATGCATTTTCCGGGCTTTATCTTCAGCAGGTTTGTGAGTTTTTTTGGGGGGGAATCGGCTCTTTTCCCCTCTTTTTTTCCCTTCCTATGCCGACTTTTAGGTTCTGTTGTCACTCTTTTCTTTGTCAAGCTCCTCCATCTCTTCTCGTCGCCCGCTCTCTCCCTCTCTCTCAATCATGCAGAGCGCTGTCGCGTCGTGCCCCTACTCTCGCGCTGCAGCAGCAGCAGCAGCAGCGCCGGCGGCAGCATTAGCCCTCAGGCCGGCGGCGCGCTCTTCTCCTCTTCTTCGAACGCCTTTGACGCGTGCAGGAGCGACGTCGCTGCTTGGCTGCCGCCGCCGCCGCCGCCAGCAGCTCAATCTTTCTCCTCTCCTCCGCGCCTCTGCCTTCTCTGCCACGGCGGAGAAGGAGCCCCCGAGGAACAAGACCGTCGCGGACATCATGACCAGGGGCGTCTTCACAGTCACAGCGGACACGACGGTCGACGAAGGTGCGATACTTTCGTTTTTTTCGATGCAAAGATGCCAGCGAGCGATGGTTTGTCGGGCGCGCCTCGTTCTCGTTCTCTGACCTCAACCTCGGCCTCGCCTCAACTCGTAAAAAAAAAAAAAGCGCTCGACCTCCTCGTCAGCAAGCGCATCACGGGCCTCCCCGTCGTCGACGGCGAGGGCGTCGTGGTGAGTAATCATTAGTTTATTGAAGTCGCTGTCGATCTTTCATGACGAAGAAGGGAAAGCAGGCTTCGCTCCCTCCCAGTCCCCTTTGGCTCGCGTTTTTTTCTTTCTCACCTCAAAATCGTCACTTTTCCTCCCCCTCTCTCCCCAGATCGGCGTCGTCTCCGACTTCGATCTCCTCTCCCTCGACATCCCCGACGTCGCCCCCAACGGCATCTTCCCGGCCCCGGGAGGGGACTGGGCGTCATTCTTCAGCGCGCAGGTCGCCGCCTCGAAGGGCGCGGCGGCCTCCGTCAGGGACGTCATGACCTCGGAGCCGCTCGTCGTGCGCGGAGGCGACGCCGCCGACGCCGCTGCGCGGACGCTGCTGTCGCGCAAGGTGCGGCGCCTACCCATGGTCGACGACGCCGGGAAGCTTATCGGGCTGTTCTCGAGGTCGGACGTGCTGAAGGCTGCCTGGGAGGCGAGGAGAGGGGTGGAGAGCAGGAGCAAGAAGCAGTAGATGAATGATGTTTTGAGAAAAAAAAAGCGCAACGGGAAAAAAAAAGTGTAAGCGAGCATAAAAAACAATGAAATTCTTTCCAACCGCCACCACACCATCTCCCCCTCTCTTTTTCCAAGCTAGTTATAAATGTTGTTACTTTGTGGAGGAAAAAGAATCTGTTTTTTGAAGGAAAACAAAAGCAAGGGGAAAAACAAAATAAAAATCCGAGAAGCGACCCGCTAAAACAGAGCAAAACCTTTTTTTCGATTCACGCCGCCGACGCCACCGCGGCCAGCGCCTTGGTCACCGCCGGGGCCAGGCACGTCTTGCTCAGCTCCTCGTACGCCTGCGCCGAAGGGTGCGTGGCGTCCGGCATCGCCCCCGTCCTGATCCTCCCCCCCTCCAGGAGCAAGTGCCCGCAGTCGACAAAGGTGACCCCCCCCCTTGCCGCACCGCCCTTCTTCTTGGCGTACTCCTTCAGGCCCGCGTTGGTCGCGTCGATCGTGGGAGAGTACTTGCTCGGCTGTGCCTGCTGGTCCCTGTTCTCGTCCCCGCGCGGGAACACGCCCAGGAGGACGACGTGCGCCTTTGGGGCCTGCTCAAGCAGCGTGTCGACGACGGCGGCCGTCGCGGCGGCGAGCGCGCGGCCGGGCGCGGCGCCGCTCGCCAGGTCCTCGGGGTCGCCCTCGACCGACTCGCGCTTGATGTCGTTGGTGCCCACGTTGACGACGAGCACTTTTGGGTCCAGGGGGGCCGGGCTCTCGCCGTTGCGGACGCGCCAGAGCAGGTTGGAGGCGGTGTCGCCCGAGACGGCGAGGTCCAGGGCGCCGCGGCCCATCGCCTTGAAGTGCGCGCTCCAGACGGCGGGGACGCCCTCAAACTGCTTGTTGGCGATTCCCACTTTCGTGCCTCGGAAGGCCTCGAAGACGGAGTCGCCGTAGAAGACGACGTCGGCGCCGCGGCGGGAGAGGGCATCGACCTCGTAGGCGTACTTGTTGTGGACCTTGTATTTTTTTATTTTTATTTTTTGGGGGGGGGGGGAAGAGAGGGGAAAAGAGGAAAAGAGGTGAGCGAGGTCGGGCAAGAGAAGAACAAAGGCGAAAGAAAAAAATGAAAATCGAGACCTCAAAGCTCTTCTCCTCCAACTCACCCCGAGCCACTTGTCGTCCTCCCGCGGCTCGTTCTTGGCCCTGACCTTGGTCGGTGCCGGCTTGTTCCCCATCGCGGGCTTGACGTCTCCTCCCTTGTTGTGGACTCGGCCTCCCGATTCGGCAGAGGGAAGGTTGCTGCTGCCCCCGGGGGAGACGCGGCGGCCCGCGACGGGAGCGGCGCCGCCGCCGCGCTGGCTCATCAGGTAACCGACCAGCATGAACCCGACGAGCGCCATGGCGTAGAAGCGGTTGCGGTCGAGCCAGGCCTGCCACGAGTTGTCGCCCGGGCCGCCGGAGCCGCCCGACGAGTTGCCTCCGCGGGGTCGCGGCGGGGACATTTTTCAAAGAGTTTTTTGTTGACCTGTTTTTTTTTTCGTTGGTGTTGTTTTTTGCGTCGAGGCTAGTGAGAGAAAGAGAGGGAGGAGAAAGGCGGAGAGGGAGGAGAGAGGCGGAGAGGGAGGAGAGAGGCGGAGAGAAGCAGGTGGAGGTCGAGAAAACCCGTCGACGGCAAAAGGCAACGCCATCGAAAAAATGAGTCCACGAGGCGAAAACTCAGTCACAATTGGCCAACTCTTCTCCGCTTCGAGGTGGCACTTCTGGTCCGTTCTGAGCCGCGAGATCGGCATAGCACTCTCACGTCGTCCCTGAAAGCACAAAAGGAGGAGCAGCCTAGGGAGAGAAAGAGCGGAATCGGTGGGGCCCGAATTAAGTGGCGCCCCTCGTTCAATGCAACCCCCCCTCCCTTGTTCGATTGCATAACCATCAGCCTACCTAGCGCGACAAGCGACACCAGCGATTGCTTGTTCCTCGTCGCGGTCGAACGCGGTCTCGTGTGACGACTCGGAATACGCAGAGAGAAAGAAGCGAATAAGAAAGGAGAAGAGCGAAACAACGAGGAGCGCTTTCTTCTTCTCTCTCTCTCTGACGACGCGAAAAATGAGCGAGAGAGTCACTCAGAGAGCTCGTTTAGTTTTTCAGCCCTCGCTCTCGCTCTGTTTCTACTTTTCCCCCCCTGTTTTTGTTTCACAAACACAGAAAGAGAGCGAATATAGAGCGGAAACGAAGGAAGGGGTAACGATTTTGAAAAGTCTTTTCTCTCTCCTCTCCCTTGTTCTCTCTCTCTCTCTCTCTCTCTCTCTCTCTCTCTCTCTCTCTCTCCTCTCCCCCTCAACCTCGACCTCAACACCCTCTCTCCTCTCTCTCCCTCGCTGTCCTCTCGTTTCCTCTCCTACTTCCCCCCAGCGCGCTTGACCACCACGGCCTCCTCCTTCCCCAGGTCCGAGAACGTCGAGAACAGCACCAGCGCGATGCCCGACAGGATCGTCGCCGCGGACCCCCCCAGGAAGCACCCGATGTTGCCGAGCTCGGCCCGGATCGTCAGGTCCGACAGCCGGCCCGCGACGGAGTTCGAGTAGGCGAGGATGATGCCGAACACAAAGTCGGTGAACGACCAGCAGGTGCCGGAGATCTTGCCCAGGCCCGGGACCTCGCCCGTGGGGATGTAGGAGGCGATCATCGCGAGGGTGACGCCTGGGAGTGTTTGGGGAGTTTTTTCGTGGTGGGGGGGGGGGGGGAGTTTCTTTTGTTCTTTTTTTTTTGTTGTTTGTTTTTTTTATTTATTTCCCGGTTTTTTAAAGAAAAAGGAAAAAAAAAAAAAAAAAAAAAAAAACCCCCCCCCCCCCCCACCACGAAAAAACTCCCCAAACACTCCCAGGCGTCAC
>Ga0114918_10000526_pt1 | contig 33187 bp, 20 predicted proteins | sample LantaG_FD_87015 | JGI IMG/M metagenome (GOLD analysis project Ga0114918, IMG submission 87015) | Deep subsurface microbial communities from Baltic Sea to uncover new lineages of life (NeLLi) - Landsort_02402 metaG | ecosystem: Environmental > Aquatic > Marine > Oceanic > Sediment | place...
AAATCTTGTTCGTCACCGCCAGAAGCTCCACGCACGCCGCTGCAGGAAGCGCAAGCCAAAGCAGCCGTGTCCCCACCCCGGGAGCGGAAACCGCCGATTCCACGACATCGTTGCCGTCATCTACCCGGCCGCTCGAATTGTGATGCCTCCAGAATAGCATCCCGCACAAGGCCGAAAGAACAACAAAGCCGGCCAGCCCCCAGCCCCATATCGAAGCCTGCATCCGGCGGGAAAACGCAGGTTCGAACACAAACGGATAGCTTAAAAGACCAAGAAGAGAACCCGCATTCGAAAAAGCGTACAAGCGGTAAGCGGATTTGCCCACATGCACCCCGCTGAACCACCGCTGCATCAACGGCCCCGTCGCCGAAAGAACAAAGTAAGGCACACCTACACATGCACCTATAAGAAGCAGAATCTGAAACACCGGGTTGTAAAGACTCGCAGGCTTCCAGCTTGTGTGAGGTACGATTGGAAGCATCGCTATGGCCGCACCCAGCACAATCACGTGCACCGCCACCTGAACCCGAACTGTGAATCGGCTCGTCAGAAAATGCGCGTATGCATAGCCGCCCAGAAGCAACAACTGAAAGAATAGCATACACGTCGTCCACACTTCAGGACCACCGCCGAACCAGGGCAATATATATTTGCCTATAAGCGGCTGAACCTGAAAAAGCAGAAACGCCCCCCAAAAAACCGTTATCACGTAAACTAAGGGTGAGAGACGGGATTTGAACCCGCGACCCCTGGAACCACAATCCAGTGCTCTATCCAACTGAGCTACTCCCACCATTACTCGGCACCGGCCCATGCCAACGCCGAAAAAAACAAAAAGGTGCGCCGGTTCAACGTCCGACGCACCTTCATATTTTAGTCAATAACAATTATTTGTCAATTACCTGTTACTTATTTCTCACCGCCGCCTGGGCCGTTGCAAGCCTCGCAATCGGAACCCTGAATGGTGAACATGACACATAATTCATCCCCACGCGATGGCAGAAATCGATACTGTCCGGCTCGCCGCCGTGCTCGCCGCAGATACCAACCTTGAGATTCTTTCTGGTCTTACGCCCCAACTGTGTACCTAATTCTACGAGCTTGCCAACGCCTGACTGGTCGAGCTTTTGGAACGGGTCGGCTGCGTAAATACCCTTATTGACATATTCCTTCAGGAACTTGCCCGCATCGTCGCGGGAAAAGCCCATCGTCATCTGCGTAAGGTCGTTCGTACCGAAGCTGAAAAACTCCGCCTCGGCGGCAATTTCATCAGCCGTTACCGCGGCCCGCGGCACTTCTATCATAGTACCAATCATGTACTTAATTTTTGATTTTTTCTCTTCGAACACCTTGTTGATTTCGTCGACGATTTCCACTTTTACCTGCCTCAGCTCCTCTGCCGAACCAACTAACGGAATCATAATCTCCGGCAGAACAGTACTGCCGGCTTTTCGCACATTCAACGCCGCCTCAATAATCGCCCGCACCTGCATACGGTAAATCGCCGGGTATGTCACTGCCAGCCGACAGCCCCTGTGGCCAAGCATCGGGTTGAACTCGTGCAACTGCTGAACCTTGGCCTTTACCGCGGCGGGCTTAACGCCGAGACGTCTGGCCATCTCAGCCTGGTTGGCCTTGTCCTGCGGTAAAAACTCGTGCAGCGGCGGATCCAGAAGTCGAATCGTTACAGGCAGGCCCGTCATGGCCTTGAATATGCCGCTAAAGTCCTTACGCTGAAGCGGAAGCAGCTTCTTCAATGCGCCTTCGAACTGCTTCTTTGCAATTGAATACTCCTTCAACACCGCCTTTTTATCTTTTGCCGTCTCAGCAGCCTCGGCCTTTTCAAGCATCATCGCGTAATCATCCGCCGCCAGAATCATCTGTCGCACAGGCCAAATCCGGTCGCCTTCGAAGAACATGTGCTCGGTCCGGCAAAGCCCGATACCCTCGGCGCCGAATGCCCTGGCACGCTTCGAATCCTCAGGCGTATCGGCATTGGTCCGAACCGCCAGCCTGCGAACGGTATCGCAAATCTTCATAAACCTGCCGAAGTCACCGCTCATCGTCGGTGCAACCGTCTTCAACTGTCCCTTCATTACCTCGCCTGTCATCCCATCAATACTTATCCAGTCGCCTTGCTTTATCACCAGCTTGCCGGTGCCGAGCTTCTTCGCCTGGTAGTTAATGTTCAAATCACCAACACCCGCTATGCATGGCTTGCCCATCCCGCGGGCAACCACCGCCGCATGACTGGTCATGCCGCCTCGCTCGGTCAAAACGCCTTCAGCGGCATCCATACCGCCAATATCTTCCGGACTGGTCTCGATGCGAACCAGGATGACCTTCTCCCCTTTGCTTTTCCACTGCTCAGCAGTCTCGGCGTCGAAAACCACCCGACCAACCGCAGCACCCGGCGATGCGGGGAGACCTTTGGCGAAAACATCTCTCTTGACCTTCGGGTCGAAGTGAGGATGCAGCAGTCTGTCCAACTGCTCCGGACTTACACGCATCACAGCCGCACTCTTCGAAATGAGCCGTTCGTTCAACATATCAACCGCTATCCTCACCGCCGCTTCAGCAGTTCGCTTACCCGTTCGCGTCTGCAGAATATAAAGTTTCTTCTGCTGAATCGTAAACTCCATGTCCTGCATGTCCTTGTAATGTTTCTCCAACCGCGTCATCAGCGATGTCAACTGCCTGTAAGCCTTCGGCATTACCTTGGCCAGCGCCTTCAGTTCCAGGGGCGTGCGAATCCCCGCCACGACGTCCTCGCCCTGGGCGTTCATCAAAAACTCGCCATAGAACTCCCTGTCGCCCGTGCTCGGGTTCCGCGTAAAGCAAACTCCCGTGCCGCAGTCGTCACCCATGTTCCCGAACACCATCGCCTGAACGTTAACCGCCGTTCCCAGCAGGCCGGTAATATTGTTCAACTGACGATACTTAATCGCCCGCGACGAATTCCACGAGCCGAAAACCGCGTTAATCGCGTGAGTCAACTGAACCTTGCCGTCCTGGGGAAACAACTCGCCGACATGCTTCTTGTATACCTTCTTGTATCCTTCAACAACCTCTTTCAATTGCTCGGCGTTCAGTTCGTTGTCAAGCTTCACCTTTGCTTTCTTTTTGGCTGCGCCGAGAACTTCCTCGAAATACTCGTGCCGACAGCCCATAACCACGTCGCCGAACATATCGATGAACCTGCGATAAATATCGTACGCAAACCTGGCATTGCCCGTCCTCTCGATAATGCCTTCAATAACCTTATCATTAAGCCCAAGGTTAAGTACGGTATCCATCATGCCCGGCATCGACATCGCGGCGCCGCTGCGAACGCTGACCAGCAGCGGCCTGTCGGGATTGCCAAGCCTGGCAGCCATCGCCTTTTCCAGCCTTGCCAGGTTCTTATCCACCTCTTCGGCAAGGGCTTTAGGCCATTTGCCCTTCGACTTGTAATACTCACCACAAACAATCGTAGCAATCGTAAAACCCGGCGGAACCGGTACGCCAAGGTTCGTCATCTCTGCAAGATTCGCCCCCTTGCCGCCCAATAACTCCTTCATCGCCGCGCTACCTTCAGCCTTGCCTGAACCGAAAAAATACACCATCTTTTTTGCCATTACCAAAATCCCCTTTTAACTGTATCTAACATTCGCTGCTTCTATGCAGTTCACTTCCAAATACCAACGCTGAGTTTCTTATCAACTCCTCCGGTGACCTTCACCTGGATTATGCCCTTATCACTATCATTAAACCAGCCCTGCGAGGCTGAGTCCAAATTCTTTTTATCGGCAAGCTTCGCCATGGGCCTGTTATCAAGCGTTACGGATTTGACAGCCATTTGCCTGTGTACTCTGAATATATGGTCTCTTTCGGGAATCTTATAGCTGCCCTTCGGCATGCTCTTACTGATAATCACACCCTTGCCGTTTTCGATGCACTTAAACGTAGTCAGTGCGTGAACCTTTTGGTAATCATAACTGATGCCGTCGTCCTCATAAAGCCGAAAATATGAAAAACCTTTCGGATAGACCCGAACCGTAAGCGGCCCCTTCTTTTCATCGACATATCTTTGCCCATCCGGCGCCATCGGAATTATCGCTCCTGCCTTAACAAGTATGGGGGCCTTGTCAATCGGGGCATTATAAACAATCGTCCGTCCGCCCTCATACATCGTGCCGTCCCAAAAGTCTATCCACTCGCCCTTGGGAAGATAAATCTCCCGCGAAAACGTCGTATCGCTCCACAAAGGCGCAATCAGCAGTTCCTTACCCAGCAGATACTGCCCGTAAGCCGAGTAAGTCTTCACGTCATCCTGATACTCCAGAACCATCGCCCTGACCAGCGGCAAACCGGTTTGCGTTGTAACATGGGCATAGCTGTAAATATAAGGCATCAGACGGTAACGCAGCCTGCCGTAAAACCGATAATTGTCGTCGGCGGCCTGGTTGCTGTCCGTCCACCAAAGCTCCGTCCGCTCGCCGGCCACCGTCAGGCTGAGATACTGGGACAGCCTGCAAAAAGGCCACGTCTTTTTTTTGCTGTCGAGTATCTCACGAGTTACATTGTCGGTATAAATCCTGAAAGGCACACCCGAAAGCCCGAAATTGATGCAGCCCATTATCTCACCTTCGATGTTCTTGCCCTCGCTGTGCGAATCCTGAGTCCCCTGCATCGGATAACGCTGAGTACCGGCCCAAAGCGACCTGCCCCAGACAACACACCTCTTATTCGGATTGCGGGCCTTGTATGCCTGCCATGTGGACATGTCGTAAAGCATCGAATACAGATTATGAAGCTCTTCGCCGCTCATCTTCGCATACGCCGAGTACATTTGCCCGAAAACCTCTTCCCCGTGGTCGCCTGCCATGCCGTCGCTGTCGATATCAATCAGAAAATTATGCAAATCCGCCCACCACTTTCGCGCCGCAGGATTGCAGAAATCCACCAACCCACCAGGCTCCATCCCATAACCGAACCGCCCGTTCCAAACTGAATCACCCTCCATAATGAAGTAGCTTTTGCTCTGCGCATCTTCGTATTTCTCAAAACAGTTCGCTGGAATCCCCGGGTTCTCCCAGAAAATTGTGTGGCAGTTCATCGCGTGGAGCTTCTTAACCATTTCATCGACAGCAGAAAAGCTCCCCCACCCGTCATCCGGCCAACTCAACGCAGGCCCGGCCCAGATACCCTGCTGACAGTTCTTGGCGTGCACCCGAACGGCATCCAAAGGCCAGTTCTTCTCATTCCTTGCAGCGGTAACGTCATGTAGCAGCCCCTGCTGGCCCTGTTGCCGGGTCCACTTGCTCGCGTGCAGTCCGAAGGCCCACTTCGGCGGCAGCGGACTTTTGCCGGTAATCTTCGTGTATTCATTCAATATCTGCTTGAAGCTCGGGCCGTAAATAAAGTAGTAATCCAGCTCACCGCCGCCCGGTGCCGAGAAGTAGTACGGGTCCTTCGTAAAATCAAAAGTCGTCCGCCACGTATTATGAAAAAATATCCCGTAACCATCCGTCGCCATAAAAAACGGTATCCACGTTACATTCTCCGTCACCCAAAGCTCTCGTTTTTGGCCACGAAGGTCGCTCTTCTCATAGCGCTGGCCAAGACCGAAAAAGTGATTCGTCTGGGTAAGCTTCTTGCGGCAGATAACCTTGTCACCATCAAAGCCCATCCCGCCGTCCGCCGGCTCCAGACACAATGCCCGCGTATCCTCGTCATAGATGTCGATACGAAAGGGCGACTTATAAGCCTTGACCGTAATTGCCTGTGTCGATATGTCGATATAATCGCCGCGGTCCTTCACCCTGAAATTCGACTTAGGCCAATCATACTTTATAACAACCCACGGTTCATTCGCCTTAAACTTGGCCGACTTGCTCGCTCGTATCCGCAGTATATCTTCGGCGCATACCTCCAACGTTACCACCGCATTGGTGCACTTGAACGTAACGATATTGCCCTGGACCTTGTAAGGCCCGTCCATGTCGCCCAAATAAGTCCACCCCGCCTGCGACAAACCGCCGGAACCCATAAGCAGGATAACCGTAAAAACCACTAATATCTTCATGCTGCGGCCTCTTTAACATTTGCCCTAATAAGATGTAAACGAGGGGAAACAGGAACCCGGAGTATAGGGTTCCCAACCGCACGTGTCAACGCTCACCCGCACAAACCCGCTCACAAACTACTCTGCACTGGTCACAACAACCGTCTGGTTTCGCTCCGGTGCGGTCACAGGCCAGTGCAATTTCGAGCCACCAGCTGACTTCGCCTCGATGTAATACTCGAAATCCCTGCCGTTGATTGACTGTCCCGACAGCCTCGCAGAATAAACGCCTCGCCCCACATGCTCAACCGGCAGTTTTCTGTATTCACCCTCACCCAATTGCCGCCGGTACAGCGTCAACTCCGCATCACCGCGTTTGCCCAGAACAATAATCTTGAGCCTCAGGTCCTCACCCTGCATCAGGCTGCTCCGCACCGTGGGTACATACATTCGCTCGGCACCGTCGTAGCGTTTCCATGGAATCGCATCAGCAGGCAGAGCTTCACCAAGAATCTTCGCAAGCTCCTTTGCCGGGTCTGTCACTATCTTCGGTATCAGATGCTGCTGCCAGTTCATAACGTTACCCATCCCGCCTTTTGTTGTAATCGTCGAGAGCAGATACTTTTGCACGTCGGCAACATCGGCAACCAACTGCCTGCGAATCGGAATCGCCGTCTGAATTGCCAGCCGTTTCTTTTGCTCAGCGTTCTTTTGCACCCTGATCTTTTTCATTATCCTGTTGAAACGCGCCCACGTACAGTTTGTCTTTGCAACAGCCCGCATGTACCGAAAGTTATTCAACCAATAGTCAAAACGCTCCAGGTTGCCCGCACCTTTTATCCGCGAACGCAGCCCTGCCATTTCGTCAACGAAAGCGTATTCCCTGCTAACCTGCTGCCACGGCCGCGGGTCCGGCTTAAGTCCGCCGGGGCCATTCGCCCACGTCGCAGGGCGAGGAAGATTTGTCCGGCGGTCATTTCTGCTTTTCGACAAAGGCCCGCCGTCCAGCCGACAAAACAGTGCCGCAAGTTCCGCCGCCGCCTCAGGCCCGAATTGTGTCACCGCCCAGTCACGGTAGAAGTCACCAACCGGCATGTCACGCTGGTTCGCATCCTGCACGGGTGTTTTCCATCGGTTCTGGTCCCACGCCGCTTGAGCCAGCGCAGAAACATTAGGTCCCAGAATCCGCGTTCGCCAGTGAATCCCCATCAGACCCGTGCAGCCGTACTTCAGCGCATCTGCGGCATCGGCCCGCATTCTACCGGCCCAAAGCTGCGCGATAGTCAGCGCCGGGTCATCCTCCATCCAGGGTATCGCCCATTTGCCGCGTCCCTCAAGATGAGCGAAATTCGGCTCTACCGGCGAAAAGCCAACATTGCGATTGATACAGCTAAAGGCCACATCCTTCGCAAGCACCCTGTCGAACTGCGTTCTGTCTTTCGGCGGCCCCAGAACCCACCCACATGTAGCAAGTTTAAAAGGTGCCGCAACGTCCCGGGCGGCTCCGACGGCTGTCAGCAAATCACGCTGGGTCGCCAGAACGTCCTCGTCTTTCGCACCCCGCCACGTCCAGCCCTCAGGCGTCCAAAGCCAGTAGTAGTCCACCGGGTAAGCCTTCATAATTCGCTCGAACATCCCCTCATAAACTTGCTCTATCACCGAAGGCTCTGAAGGATTTTTGCCTAAGCTCCTTATGTGAGCCTTGACAATCTTCGGTATAGCCAGGGGTGTCTCGGTCCCCACACAAGTCTTAATACCCAGCGCATGGGCGTATGTAAACGCATCCTTGAGCATATCGCCCGTCCGGTTAAAAAGCTCATTTTGCTGCTCCGCCGTTTCAGGAAAGGGCACCATCCCAGCCATCACTGCAGGCCCGTAATCATCACGCTCAAAAAGCTGCGCAGCGCCGAAACTGTAATCGCCCGTCTTCTTGGCGGCATAACCCCACATACCACGAAGGCTGTTGGCATAGCTCGACCGATAGCTGAATTTCACCCTGCCGTCCGCCTTAACATCCTCGGCCAATCCTATCCACACCGTTGGTTCCGGCCCGTTACCGCCTTCGGGATACGTATGAAGCCCTATGAAATTCATTCGAAGCTTCGCCAACTGCCCCATAACAGCCTTATAATCATCAACATCCCACCAGTCCGGTCCTTCCGGAAAATCATGAAACGGCTGAATTCCCCGAAGCTCGAACAACGGTGTCCCACGCTCAGCCACTTTCGGCAGCTTCATCTCAACCCGCCCATCAGGAATCGTGTCACCATGCAGATAAAACCGCACACCAAACTGTTCGACAAAGCGATACGCCCCATAGAGCGTCCCAATCGAATCGCCCCCTGCAATGAGTATTACCGAATGACCATCCAATTCGACAGTCCTGAGTTGATACTGCTCGGAATCCAGTAAAGATATTGAAACACCCACCGGCGCAATATCTTTGTCTGTCAACATCCTCACTATCCGGCGGTCTTTTCGCCCGACGACTATCAGGTCGAACCCCTGCGGCAGCTTATTGTCACTGATGACTATCGGCAAAAGCTCTCCCGTTCGAAGATATAGATACCGCCGAATCTCCTTTGCCGCCAAACGTTCTGCAAATTCCGCAGTTTTCGCTCGCACTATAACCGTCGTACCTGCCGCCGCTCCAAACACCGACAGCGGCCCCAGCAGCATCGCCACCAGCATCACAATTGTAATACAATTCTTCCCCCGTTTCATTGCGTCCTTTCTTTGCGCTCGTATAATTAGCCAAGCCGTTTTACGTACACATAATAAGCCCCGCGGCTTCTGTCGTCGGCTTCGATAAACCAACTCTGCAGCCGCGCTTTCCCCGTCTTTAGCCTCATCCTGAATGTCACCGCCTTGTCACCGGCTGATACGTCTTTGGTTTGGTCGAAATCCGCGATTTTCAAACGAGCCTTCTTGACCGCAATTGCTTTGCCGCCATCGGCCGCAGCCGTAATCGCCGCATTAGCCTCCACCGGCCAGCGCCGAAGCGAAATCTCGTACTCGCCGTCACACGCCACTTCAACCGCCCAAAAGCTGTTCTTCCTCAGACCGCGGCGAATTTGCTCCTGATTCCACGGCCCGTCGGCGTGCCAGTCGTGACTCGAAAGCATCGTCGGGTTCTCATGCGCCGAACCCAGCACAATCGCGCAATACTCGCCGAATCGCCTCGATGTGTCCGTCCACCACGATTCGTAATCGCTGCGGAGTTTTTCAACAACATCCGGATATTTGCTCGATACATCATTCTTCTGCCCGGGGTCGGCCTTGATGTCGTACAGTTCTTTACCATTGACCAGACGCCGGCGGTCCGTCATCACGGCGCTTTTGCGCCATTTCTTCGGATGCTCTATCCTCTGCGAATCGGTGATAATCGTTCGCTCAGGCCAACTGCGAGTCTTGCCCTTCAAAAGCGAAACAATGCTTTTACCGTCAAATTGCACACCGCTCGGCCTTGCCAATCCGCAAAGTTCTATCAACGTCGGCAAAACATCAATATGCGCCGTCAGCCGTTCCACGTCTTTACCGCCGCCAATACCCGCCTCGGGCCAGCGAATAAAAAACGGAACACGGTGACCACCGTCATAGGCATCACCCTTATTACCACGCATTGCCGCATTGTAACGCGGCTCACTGCTGCCGTTATCCGTCATAAAAATCAGAATCGTATTATCAGCCAGACCAAGCTCATCCAGCCTCTTCATCAGCCGGCCCATATTTTCATCGATGTTCGTTATCATCCCGTAAAAACCGGCGTTAACCCCCTTGCCCTCATACATCCGGCTGTATTTCTCCGGCACACGGTAAGGACTATGCGGTGCATTCGTCGGCAGATAACACAGAAAAGGCCTGTCCCTGTTGGCCTCGATAAACTTCATCGCCTCGGTAAACCAGACGTCCGTACAGTATCCCCTGAACTTCTCGGCTTTGCCGTTGCGAAAATACGTGTCGTCGAAATAATCGTTGCCCCAATAGTCCTGCGTGTTGCCGATGCCGCCGCCTTTATGCACCAACGCCTCGTCAAACCCGCGGTCATTCGGACGATACGGATAATTATCTCCCAAATGCCACTTGCCGAATATCCCCGTCCTGTAGCCGCCTGCCCGGAACACGTCAGCCATAGTCACTTCATCGCGCCGCAGAAGCGAGCGACCCATAATCGTATGCCACACCCCAGTCCGGTTGCAGTATCTGCCGGTCATAAGTGCCGCACGAGTCGGCGAACACGTCGGCCCAACATGAAAATCCGTCAAGCGAACGCTCCGGCGGTACAGCCGGTCAAGATTAGGCGTCTGTATCACGCCATTGCCGTGACATGCCAAATCACCATATCCCTGGTCATCCGTCATCACCAACACAACGTTAGGCCTGCGCTCTGTCCCTGCGGGAGGTCCCCCCGAAACCAGACAACCCGGCAACATCGCCATCACCGGCGCCGCAAAACCAACAGCCTTCAAAAACTCCCGCCGTGTCTGCTTTCGCATGTACATAACACTCCACCGAATAATTGCAACAAAACTTTACAAAATTATCGACCGTATTGTCTATGAGTGTTGATAAACCTCCCAGCCCATGTAATTATCGAGGGCCTCGGCCACGGCGTCGGCTTTGCTGCACATATTCGCCGCCACGTGGTGCTCGAACCCCATCTTGCAGATATACTCCATAAGCCGCTGAAGGTGCGGTATTTTCATCACGCCGTAGCCGCCGAAGGTATCCAGCTTATCGCTTGTAAACTCACCCTCGCCGACATAAACACTGATAATCCCCTCGCTGTCATCGGTGCTCGCGCGGCAGAAGGTCGCCTTACCGCCGGCAATCCTGCCGCCGATAGTGCCGTACGTGTTCTCCTTACCAACCGAGCCGGCGATAATCTCCTGGTAGTCCATCTTAGCGCTCTTTAGAAGAGACTTTGCGATATTGCTGCAGTGGAACACAACGCATTTGTCCGGGTCACTGCCATAATTATTGTTCCAGTCAAGAATCGCACTGGCTCCGCCGCCGGCCAACTGGAGAATATACATACCAAGCAGCCCCATAATATCCACCTCGCACGCGCTGGGAACCAGCGAGTCACTCATCATACTCATCAGTGTACATGGCACAATCCCGAAAAACTCCTCCAGCGCCGTCCAGCACTGAATCGCCGTGCCGTTTAGTTCCATCTCCTTAATCCACCTGTCAATCACGTAGCCGAACTTCGCCATCTTCAGGAGAACGTCATCCGGAACCGTCTGCGTAGAAACATATCCCTTAATCGAATTAAGTTTCGCTTTAACGCCTCTGTCATTATCCGCCAGACGTGCAACCTTACCCAAAACTTCGGACAGGTCGACCGGCTCGACCGCAATGCCGTAAAGCTCCAGCAGCTTCTCGCTATAGCGAACCGTATTGAACGCGCCGGTCCTGGCGCCGATAGCTCCGAATCGAACGTTCTTTAGCCCGCGAATAATCCTGCACACCGACGCGAAATCCTCCAGTTCCCCGGCAAACCCCGCCGATGCCGCCTTCATCGTATGCGTCCGTGTCAGCGTATAAGCAATGCCCGCCTGGCGAAGATTATTGCACACGCTTATCTTGCCGCAGAACGAGTCACGCCTGTCGGCAATCGTCATCTTCTTCGCGTCGTCCGGCTCGGCATGTATCAGAATCGGAACGCAAAGCCCGCTGCGCTTAATCGCCTCAGCCACACCCTTCTCGTCGCCGAAATTCGGCAGTGTAACAATAATCCCGTCAATCGCGTTCGCCTTCGAGGCAAACAGCGCCGCGCACTTCTTCGCATCATCGAATGTCTCAACCGCCCCGTACTTCGTGTCCTTCATTGAAAGCGCAACCGAGTTGTACCCGTTTTCCTTAAGCACCTCGAGTATGTTCTTTCTGCCCTCTTTGGCCAGTGAATCGGGGAAAAACCCCCTGTTGCCGACAATAACTCCGAATGTTACCTTTTTCATCTTCGTATCTCCTGTTTAATGTTCCTGTCCGTAATACGCATCTCTGCCGTGCTTACGCAGATAATGCTTATCAAGCAATACCCGCCCAATCCCCTCACGACCCGGATTTAGTGTCACCGTCCCCAGCGCCATCTGAGCAACCTCTTCCAGAACAACCGCTGCCTCCACCGCCTCAGCCGCTGATGTCCCCCAGGTAAAAGGCCCATGACTCGCCACCAGAACCGCCCGCATCTGCATCGGGTCAACACCTGCAAAACGCCGCACTATCACTCTGCCAGTGTTCAACTCATAATCACTTTCAACCTCATCGCTGCTCATCGTCTCAGTTACCGGAACCGAACCGTAAAAATAATCCGCATGGGTCGTGCCAAAACAAGGTATCTCCCTACACGCCTGCGCCCACATCGTCGCGTGAACAGAATGAGTATGGCATATCCCACCAACAGCCTTGAAACTGCGGTAAAGCTCCAGGTGCGTCGCAGTATCGGAAGAAGGACTCAAATCACCCTCCAAAACTGCACCATCGACACTCACGCAAACAATCTTCTCCGCCGTCAATTCATCATAAGCAACCCCGCTTGGTTTTATTGCAACCACACCCGCCGAACGGTCTATCGCACTGACATTGCCCCAACTGTAAATCACAAGCTTCTGCCGCTGAAGCTCGACATTTGCCCGCGAAACAGCCTCTTTCAGCGCTTCGTACATCGCAACCCTGTCTCGTTATATCCCATCAAAAATCACAAAACCTATCATAGGCTGCAATTGACCAAAACTCAAGAACCACTTCGAACCACCTGAACTCTGCTGTTAACGAACTATCTCCGTTCGACCAAGCTCACCGATGAACCCCGTGTCCTTGTCATGCATGTTCACAACCAGCTTTGCCGCCCCTTCAGGAACCTCGACATCACCAACTGTCTTCAAAATCCTCACAATCTCCAGGGCCTCTAACGGACTAACTTCGATAGGCCCACCAACTTTACCTATCGGCCAGCCGTCTTGCCCCAGGAAAACCAGATCCACAGTTCCCTCGAAAAACAACCCGAAACTGCCCTGTGCAGCCAGCTTACCGCCGTCAACTTTCGCCCCAAGCGGTTCGCACATAACACCAACCTCATTGCAACTTGTCACGCATGCCCCTGCCGGTATCTTCGCCGCGTACCATTCGTAACTAAAACTATAACTTTCTCCCGGTTCGAGACTTGCAAACGGGCTTAAAATCTCTGTCTCCATAACATAGGGATTCTCTTTCGGGTCATCCGTCATCTTATTAACTTTGCCCCAGGCTGTAAACTCGCCAAGCCCCTGGCTCCATAACTCGACTGAAGTGCCGTCAGGATATGCCAGCTCTGGCTCGAATTCGAAACGATGCACAAATGCATAACCTGCCTTTGAGTCAACGGTAGCCACCCAGCCATCCGGCGAATCCAACCCAATTTTGCCTACCACGTGCTGATAATTAACACGCATCATCTGCTTGCCATAGTCCGGCTGCCACGACGTGTTATTAACCATCCCGAATATCACCCTATAGCTTTTGTCAAAAGCACTCTCCCTGTTCAGCGGACAATACGCATAAAACTCCTTGTTGTATCCCTTACCGGCCCTGTTGCTCGCATCGAACTGTGTCACCGCCCATATCCCCCATCGGCGAGGCTTCGTATCGATATTTTTCATCGTCGCTTTGATGCTCACGCGGCTGGAGTCATTGCGAATCCTGAACGAACGCGAAAACTGAATACCGCTGCGAACGTCTTTCATGCTCGTCAACTTCACACCGACACGCTGGCCGCGGCTCTCTATCGGCTCAGCCTTATAAGGCCCACCGTCCAGAACCGCATCCGGAGGACCGGGCCACTGCTCGTCATTGTCCCAGCCCTGAGGCGCAGGCCAAATCTTGTCCCCGCCGTAGTTCAGCCATTCGCCCTTCGGACCAACGCCGCTCGACGGAGGCTCAATGCCCGAAAGCTCTTTATTGACCCAGAAAAAATCGTGCCCGCCAAGGCTGTACTGGATAACACGCCCGCCAATCTCAGGGACAACCTTCATCGTAATATAATCGTTATTAAGTTCAATGCCTTGCCATGTCCTCGAACCGGAATCGCACCCGGCAACCAAAAACAAAACCGCACATGACACAATCGCATACTTACCGGTTCTCTGTCCCATCTCAACGCCACCTTCTCATTTATCTTAGCTCATTTCCCTTTTTGCTTATTGTATCGATTATTACCGCAACCAATAGCGCCGCTCCTATCGCAAAATCGATCCAGTAAATATCAATCCCAAGCAGGTTGATTGAACTTATGATAATCGACATCAAAGACGCACCCAGAAACGCGCCGGCAACCGTCCCAACGCCGCCGCGCAGACTTGCCCCACCAATAATCACCGCCGAAATCACTCGCAGCTCAAGACCCTTGCCCGCCGTCGTCGATGCCGAACCCAGCCTCGCCGTTATGATAATACCCGCCAGCGCCGCAAGAAAGCCTGTCAGCATATAATTAAATATCTTCAGACGCTTAACATTGATTCCTGAAAGTATAGCCGCCTTCTCATTACCGCCGATATAATAATTCTGCCGGAAAAAACGGCTCCTGCGAAGAGCAAAGTCACCGGCAAAAACCAAAATCAGCGAAATAATAATTGGATACTGAATCCCCATAACACTCGACTGGCCCAACGCCGTAAACGACTTGGTAAGACCGGAAATATTCTGCCCGGAAGTCACCACCATATGCATCCCGCGAACAAGGATCATCATGCCGAGCGTCGTCACAAAAGGATTTATACCGACCTCCGCAATCAAAAGACCGTTCACCAGCCCAATCAATGCACCAACCGCAAGCCCCATCATTATCGCTGCTGCCACGGGCATCCCGCTCGTAAGCCAGATTGCCGTCACCGCACCGGAAAGACCGACCGTCGAACCGACCGAAAGGTCAAACCCACCCGATATCAAAAGAATCGTCATCCCGATAGCGATAATACTCTGGTCGGACATCGACAAAAGAATCGCCGATATATTCTGCCTGCTCATAAATTGAGGAACCGCGTATGACATCGCCACGACACCCAGTACGATAATGTACAGTATCATAAACTCGCGAAAACTTGTCACCGAAGCTATCCGGTTGGCGATAGTAGACTTTGCTTTCAATTACTTCACTCTCGATAAACAATAAACATCACTTTAATTCGACGTCCTGTCTCAGCAAAACGTCGCTCGCGCACGCTATAACATTTTCCTCCGTTGCCTCGTCCCTGCCGAACTCACCCACAATCCTGCCGCCGCGCATTACTAATACTCTGTCACTAAGTCCTAATATCTCCAGAAGGTCCGACGAAATCATAATGATACCCACCCCTTGACCTGCCAACCCACGAAGAAGATGATAAATCTCACTCTTTGCACCGACGTCAACTCCCCGCGTCGGCTCATCGACAATCAAAAGCTGCGGCTTAATCCCCATCCACATCGAAAGCAGAACCTTCTGCTGGTTGCCCCCCGAAAGCTTCTCCACACGCCGGTGAACACTCGGTGCGACGATGTTCAGCTTGAAACGATTCACCTCGGCAAAATCCGTTATCGCCTGCTCGTCCATCAAACCAAAACGCTTCACAAAGCACCCAAGAGATGGGGCAACGCAATTCTCACGAATCGTCATCCATCCGAACAAGCCCTGCTCGTTCCGGTCCTCAGTCAGATACCCGATGCGGTTCTCTATCGCCTGCCGGCAATTGCCTATCCGAACCTGACGACCGTTCAAAAACATCTCACCTTCATCGAAGGGGTCCGCCCCGAAAATCCCCCGCCCTAACGACGTTCTCCCGGCACCCGAAAGTCCAGCAATACCCACTATCTCACCGCAGCCAACCGAAAAACTCACATCCTTAACCTGCCGCTTGCGGCTGACCCCTTCAACACGAAAACACTCCTGCCCAACCGATGCGGTCCGCCCTCCATACATATCCACCACCTCGCGACCTACCATCTTCCGAACAAGCTCATCTTCACTCACTTCACTTACAGCACACGTCTCAACATGCCGACCGTCGCGAAGGACCGTAACCCTGTCTGCCAACCCGAAAACCTCCCTAAGATGATGCGAAATATAAATCACCGAACAACCCTGCGCTTTCAGTTTCCTGATGATATTGAACAGCCGCTTAACATGCGACGCCGCAAGAGAAGATGTCGGCTCATCAAAAATCAATACCTTCGGCTCATGTGATATCGCCTTGAGTATTTCAACCACCTGCCGCTCGTCCGCCGAAAGATACCGAACCTGTCTCGACGGGTCGATACTCAGTTCGAAAAGACCGAGAATCCGGGAAGTCTCCTCATAAAGCCGCCTCCGGTCGATCATATCGCCAAACTTCACAGGCTGACGGTTCGCAAAAACATTCTCCGCAACCGACAGCCCGCCAACCAGGGAAAGCTCCTGAAAAACAACTCCTAAACCATGATGTACCGCATCGACAACACCCGAAAAACAAACCTCTTTGCCCTCAAGCAAAATACTCCCGGAATCAGGCCGGTAAACACCGCCGAGAATGTGAATCAGCGTGCTCTTGCCCGCACCGTTCTCACCGACAAGAGCATGAACTTCACCTCTGCGAAGTTCGAAATCAACCGCATCGAGAGCGCAAACACCCGGAAAACGCTTCACAATCCCACGAACATCGAGAACAACGTCCTCGCTGTCACCCGAAAAATGCGACGGCCTTGCCCTCATATGAAATCACTGCCTTAAAAAATACCGGTAGTTACTCTCATCGACAACAACCACTCCCGTATCAACAAAAGACGGAACACCTGAAATACCCGCAGCGGCGTTATCCGTCGTAATAGGAATCTTATGATTATTCAACATATGCAATATCTCAACCGCGTAAAGCGGCATAAGCGCCGTCTGCTGAGCTATCGTTGCCGAAATTAAACCATCCTTAATCAGGCCAAGAACGTCATTACCACGATCCATCGAAACTATCTTAACCTTACCCGCCAGTTTCGCCTCACGAACTGCCGTCGCCGCACCAACACCACCCGCTGCTTCAACACAGCCAAGCCCCGCAAGGTCCGGGTTATTCTGAAGAACCGCCGCCGCAACCTGCGCCGCAACAATGGAATCCGACTGTGTATCAACCGTTTGAACGATTTCAACATCCTTGTATTTACCAAGTGCCGACTCGTATCCACGAACACGCTCGTCAAGATTCGACTGCCCGACTTTCGTCATCAATGCAACTTTACCCTTATATCCTATCAGGCTCGCCAGCTTCCTGCCCCCTTCATAACCCGCCTGAAAATTCCCCGTACCAACAAACGCAACACGCTTCGATGCCGCAAGATCCGCATCAACCGTCACCACCGGAATCCCAAGCCTCACTGCCTTGTTGATTATGGGAATCAATGCATCTTCGAAACCCACTACAACAACACCCTTCAACCCCTTCTTCGCAAGCGTCTGCTCAAAAGCCGTTATCATCGCGCGAATATCATAGTCCGCAGGCCCGACATATTCCGTCCGGACCCCAAACAGTTTGCCCGCAAGCTTCATCCCTAACTTGTGGTCGTAAAAATAGTCAAGATTGCCCAGAGCCGAAACCTCAACATAAAGCTCGTCATACGAAATCGGCCTGCCCTCACCGGCAACACTGTCGCCACCATGATGCCGACCAACACGCTTGACAACACTGGTCGCCCCCATCACTATCGCCAGCACAACCACCGGTATTATCAGCTTCTTCATCTGCAAATCCTCAAATGCAAAATCACTTCAAGTCCCGAAAACACCTTTCACCCATGGCGATACCTTGAAACTAATAGTCACAGTGTGCCTTGTAAGCATCCATCATCGCGGCAAAATTCTCCGCCGGAACACCAGACTGAAGATTATGAATCGTATTGAACATAAAGCCGCCATCCTTCTTGAATACTTCAACCCGTTCGCTTACCTCTTTGCGAACCTCCTCAGCCTTGCCGAACGGCAGCGTCTTTTGAGTATCCACGCCGCCTCCCCAGAACACAAGCCGCTCGCCGTACTTCGACTTCAGCATCGAAGCATCCATGTTCGCCGCGGAGCACTGAACGGGATTCAAAATATCGTAGCCTGCCTCAATTATCACCTCCAGCAGCGGCTCAACCGAACCGCACGTATGGATAAAAGTCTTCCACCCTGTATTCTCATGCACCCAGTCGTTCAGCTTCTTCTGATAAGGAAGGTATATCTCCGCGTAAGTCTTCGCCGAAATCATCGGACCATTCTGCGACCCGAAGTCCGCACCGGACATGAACACCATCTGAACCTTCTCGCCCACCACCTTGTATATCCTCATAAGGTTCTCAATCGCAATCTCCGACTGGTACTCGAACACCTTCTTCATAAACTCCGGCCGAAGCGCAATCGACATATACCACTCCGCAATGTCACGAATCCCCTTCGGGTCCTTCATAAATGGCCCTGGAACAAGCGCAATATCACCAAAACCCGCCGCCGGAATCGAAATCGCAATCGCGCAATCCGTATTCTCGTAGGCCTCATTAACCTCGTTCGCAAGGTACGCAACCTCCTCATCGGCGACAACCACAAACTCCTCCGTATTGTCACGCCAGTCAGGGTTGGCCTCGTCGAACGGTTTCTGACGGATTATCGAATCAAAGTAAAATCCACCCTTCGGCATTATTGCGGAAGGCCCGTAGCTCCTGTCACCGCCGGCCCACATCGGTATGTCACCGTTCTCGTCGGGCTTGGTATTGAAATCGCCCGGAACAAGAACCGGAGTCCCGTCAAAAAGCTCCCATTCTTTCCAGTCCTTGTTCTCGAACCCGAACAGGTTCTTAAGCCCGAATACGCCCACCACGTCCAGGCCAAGAAAATCTCGCAGCTTCGCGTCAATCTCACCCAAAACCTGGTAAGGCTCCACAACCTTAATCCGTTCTCCCTCTTCAAGCAGCCCGTAATATTTCTTTATCCGGTACACCATCGAAGCCGTAATACCCGTTGTCATCGTCGAGCCAAAATCTATCGGCACACGGTCCGCCTCTTCATGCTTGAGAATCTTCGCTACCCGCTCACGTGAATTCATAGATAAACCTTTCGCTCTTCACTCATCAGGCGTTGACCCTGTCCTTTATATTCAAAAGCTCTTTCATAACATTCGCAAGCCTGCCCGACCAACCATCAACACCGAACGCATCATGAAGCTGTTTATAAAGCACGTAAAGCTCCGCGTAAACCTTCACGTTCTCCGCGATAGGCTTAAACGTCCGCTTCTTCACACCGCACATTGCCGCCTGCGCCGCCGGAACATCTTTATGGCTGCCCCCCACAACCGCACCTGCTATCGCCGAACCCAGTGCGCATGTCTGTGCCGACCGGCTGACCTTCATCTCCCTGCCCGTCACATCGGCATAAATCTGCATAATAAAAGGGTTCTTCTCCGCAATACCGCCGCAGTTTATCACCTCCGAAACCTTCACGCCATACTCTTCGAACCGGTTGATTATCGTCAGGGCACCAAACGCCGTTGCCTCTATCAATGCACGATAAATCTCCTCCGGCTGAGTATGCAGCGTTTGCCCAACCAATAAGCCCGTCAGCCGCTGGTCGACAAGTATCGTCCTGTTCCCGTTGTTCCAGTCCAATGCCAGCAGACCCGACTGACCCGGCTTTAATTGTTCTGCCTTGGCAGTCAATGCCTCATGCGAACCAGCCTCGGCCCCTCCAGGTTGAATATAATTGACGAACCAGTTGAAAATGTCACCCACCGCCGACTGACCAGCCTCCAGACCATAGTAGCCCGGCAAAATCGAACCATCAACTATCCCGCATATCCCCGGAATATCAGGAAACGCTTTGCCGGATTCCGAAACTAACATATCACAAGTACTGGTGCCGATTATCTTCACTAACTTGCCCGGCGCAATACCACTGCCTACGCCTCCCAAATGAGCGTCAAACGCGCCGACTGCAACCGGTATCGATCCTTTCAAGCCAAGCCTTGTTGCCCACTCCTCCGTAAGCTTGCCTGCCTCGACATCCACCGCATAACTTTCCTCGTAAAGCCTGTCACGCAGCGCCCCCAACTTGCTGTCAAGCTTCGATAGAAAACCCTTCGCAGGAAGCCCTCCCCACTCATTCGAGAACATCGCCTTATGTCCCGCCGCACACCGACTGCGCTTCACAACGTCGGGCCGCTCCGTCCCCGTCAGCACACCCGTTATATAGTCACAGCACTCCACCCAGCTATATGCCGCATCAAAAACCTTCGCGTCCGTCCGAAGGCAGTGAAATATCTTACTGAAGAACCACTCCGATGAATATGTTCCACCGCATTTCGCCAGGTACTCCGGATGCTCCTTCGCCGCCAGTTCCGTAATCTCAGCCGCCTCAGCATAAGCCGTATGGTCCTTCCAAAGCCACGCGCACGCGTTCGCATTATCCTTGAACTCATCCAACATACCAAGCGGCACCCCCTCCTTATTAACAGGTATCGGCGTCGACCCTGTCGTATCAACCCCGATTCCCACAATATCGCTCACATCGAACTCACTGTTGGCCTCCTTCGCGGCTTTTATCGCCTCTCGAACCGTAACCTCGATACCCTTCGAATAGTCCGCTGGGTTCTGTCTCGCCAGATTATGGTCCGAAGAATCCAGTATTATCCCCGCCTCGCCCGTCTCATATTCATATACCGCCGTGCCCAACTCTCTGCCGTCTGCCACGTCGACTATCAAACACCGAACCGAGTTCGTACCGTAATCAAGCCCGATTGAATATGCCATAACTTGTCCTCCCGTCTAACGTTGAAACCTTTATAGAACCGTTTTCCTGCACCGCTGCACATCTTAGCGGTATTTTGCCCGATGGGGCCTGACGAAGTACAAATAGTAAGCCCGTAACCTGCCAAAGTCAAATCACTTTTTCACCAACTCAACCGACACTTATTTCAACAAAGGCCTTTACTTCAACGCCGATTATTGTAAAATCAAACCAACAGGTATCCCAATATGGTCTTTCATTAAAAGGAGCATATCAAAATGGCACATCAAACATCCAACCGCCTCACCGTCCTCTGCGTCATGCTCACAATGTCACTTACCAGCCTTTGCTTCGCCGCCGCAAACACCGTCACCGTCAATGCCGACAAAAAAATCGCAACCATAAACCCCAACATCTACGGCCACTTCGCTGAACACCTCGGCGGCTGCATCTACGAAGGAATATGGGTAGGCCCCGATTCCGATATACCAAACGTCCGCGGAATCCGCAAAGACGTCGTGCAGGCACTCAAAAAAATTAAACCGCCCGTCATCCGATGGCCCGGAGGATGCTTCGCAGACAGCTACCACTGGAGAGATGGAATTGGACCGTGCGACCAAAGACCAAAAACAGTAAACGTGCACTGGGGACGCGTCATCGAGAACAACCACTTCGGAACCCACGAATTCTTCGACTTCTGCGAACAAGTCGGCACCGCACCAATGATTGCTGCAAACGTCGGAAGCGGAACACCACAGGAACTGAAAGACTGGCTCGAATACCTCAACTTCAACGGTGACTCCACACTGGCAAACCTCCGCGCGCAAAACGGCCACCCGGAACCTTTTAACCTTCGATACCTCTGCATCGGAAATGAAAACTGGGGCTGCGGAGGAAGCATGGACCCCTCACAATATGCACGGCTCTACCGACTGTTCTCCGAGTACTGCCACTTCCCCCCGAAGGAAGGCTTCTACAGAATCGCAAGCGGACCGAGCGATGACAATTACACCTGGACAAAGGACTTCTTCGAAGAAATATCAGGACGACGCGCAAACGGCAGAAACCGAATAGGCCGCATCGAGGCCTTCGACATGCACTACTACACCGGGGCAAAATCATACGGGACCGCAACTGAATACACCACCGACCAGTTCTACGGCCTGCTCGCAAAGTGCATGCACGTCGAGGAACTTATCGACAAACACTGGCAAATCATGGCAGAGTATGACCCGGGACACAGCGTCAAACTCGGCGTCTGCGAATGGGGTACATGGCATCAGGCCATGCCCGGAACCAACCGAAAATTCCTCCGGCAGCAAAATGCCGTCCGCGATGCCCTCGTCGCCGCCCTGACACTGAACATCTTCAACCAAAACTGCGACAAAATCGGCATGGCCAACATCGCACAGACAATAAACGTCCTGCAGTGCATGATTCTCACTAAAGGCCCGCGGATGATTACAACCCCAACCTACCATGTATTCGAAATGTACGCCCCCCATCAGGGAGCCGACGCCCTGCAATGCGATGTCACTACCTCGCAGATTCACTTCACCGATAGAAACAACACACAAAACACTATCCCTAACGTTACCGCGTCATGCTCGCGAAAAGCCGACACAATAACTCTCAGCCTCGTCAATACCCACGCTTCGAAAGAGGCCGTCGTCGCAATAAACTTCCAAAACCTCGAAAACGCCCGCCTGAAATCATGGAGAACCCTCGCCACCGCCGACATCCACGCCCACAACACCTTTCAGAACCCCAATGCCGTAAAACCGACCGCCGTTGCACTACCCGCCTCACCAATGCCGACCGTCACCCTACCCCCAGCATCCGTAAACATCCTAACCTACACAACAAAATAAACCACCACCACTCTACCGTGGCCAATCGGCCCAAATGGAAAATCGTCCGGCCTTCAGTTTATCCACCATATCACGCCGTTTGGCCTCAAGATGCAACGCATGTTTCAAGTCCTCACCTAATCGATCCGTCAAGTTCCGAATGATTCTCTCTATGGCCTCACGACGCTTGTGTCGCACACCCCCTGTCGCATCCGAAGCTCCCGTTGACTGGATAAGCTCTAACACAAATTGAGCGATTAGTTTGTTCTGGTCCTTGTATGGTTGAGGTGGTACGTGCTCGCTGTCAATCTCTTCGCCGGCAAGGCCTGTATAGCTGGCCTTCGCATTGGTGATACCCGAGACTATTCGAGCTGCTGTTTTTCGATTCGTAAAATGTGCCACTTTTTCACCCTTGACATACAGAATACCCAGATGAGGGTCTTCATGTGCAATCACTCGAAACAGCGACAGATGCGACACGTCCCACGAACCGCGACTGTTCGTCTGCAGATAGTAAGGAGGAAACATATCATTCCAACTATTCAATCTCGAATACCGATACGCTCTAACGGCAAACACCTCCTCATTCTCGTCAAACTCAAAAGGTGTAAGAAACTTCTTGGGGATTTTTACGGCCCCATGATTCGGTTGATACCAGTCTCGACGAAGATTTGAGGTGACTTGGTGAAAAGAAAGTTCAGACGCTATACCAAAATCTATGCCCGCCCCCGCTTGATATTCCTGATGGTGAAACATCGCATAGATAGCTACCCGCCGAAGCCCCTTCTCCTTCACAGCATCGTCTGGATGCTGGGCAAGAACCCACGCTGCATAAACGCTCCGGGCAACATTCTCTTCATCCAGAATAGGCTCCAGCTTCTCTGCCGTTTTGTGACCCTGGCAGGTAGTCAAAACTCGAAGAGCATAATCCTCACTGGAATGACCCAGATGAGAAAGCACCAATTCTTCCCGTTCTTTTCGCTCGGACTCACCAAGACATTTGATCGACGACAGCCGAGTGGATGCTTCCTGACGCACCTCACGCCTGCTGCTGCTCAATTGCTCGTACAGAAATTTCAGCGCTCCTGTACGGTCACCGCCCAACTTCGCCGATACACGAGCTGCAGCAATACGAACATTCGCTGGAAACTGCCCCGACAATAGCTTATCCGTCATCTTGCCGGAGTCCTCAAGTCCATACGATGCACAGGCATCAAGTATTAATTGAGCACCATACTTCTCTTTGGAAGATATAGTCTTCTTTGATAACAGCTTCTCCAGGGCATCGCGTACTTCTTTACCGAAACGCTTCTCTTTGTCCCGCGCCGCTGTTTGGGCATACTCCCCAAGGGCCGAAATATCGTTTTCTTCCTCCATCAACGGCACCAAAATTGTCGACAAATCTGCTTCGTCGCCGCCCCGCACGTGCCGGGCAACCAACTGATGGTCCAACCCATCCCGGAATCGCCTCAATACAGTAAGCTTCCGCTCGTCAGACATTATCGATTGAGTTATGCCCCAAAGAGCCTCTTCCGCATCATTTCTGCGGAATGACCCACTCCTGCCCGAGCCGTCCTGCGGCTTCTTCAACATCGAAACAACTTCCTCGATTGATTTATCCGTCCCCTCGATATCCAGGTAAGCTGCGATAAACGCCCGACGATGCCACCTCCCTTCTCTCTTCATCATCATCCCACCCCGAATCTCCGGCAGCGCATCTGTATCCCGCCACATCTCGAGAACTATCAGCGCCGCCTCCGGACTGTCACTGTCAAGCATCTGCATCACGTAGCGCCGAACCTCTTTACGCTTAAACTCCGCAAGCTCCTTCCAGTGCTCCACGTAAGTCGACCGGTTGACCTTGGACATCCACACGGACTTCACCAAAAAGCCTTCCTGGTCCTGAGTCAGACCGAATTTCTCCGAATCAATCTTCGCCAAAGCCAAATATCCCGCTACCGCAACTCTCCACCGGCGATCCTGTGACATCCTTGTCAGGTCGCCGATTGCCGAATTATCACCAATGTCCCCAAGCCGTCTTATGATTCCCATGACCTTTGAGTTGCTTTTACTTTTGTCGTCCAGCAGCGGTACCAGCAGCCTAACCGCCTCACTCTTTTTCCCAAGAGACTCAGCAATCGTTGCACGATCTCGCGCATCACCAAAGCGCTTCTCGTCATACAACGCCTTTACCAGCACCTCTCTGGCTCGAACATCCTGGGCAAAATCGCAAAGACTCAGCGTTGCCTCTGAATTAATCGGATGGTTCGCATCCCCGCCTATCCGTATCAACGCCTCCAACAGTTCCCCGCTTTCGCTAACTCCTTTGAGAACTTTTAGACACCCTCGCCCGATGCGGGCCTGAGTACTGTCAAGTCCCGCAATCAACTGCGGAAGATTTTTCTCGCGACGCTGCTTAAGCCAATATAGCGGCCTCTCCTGATATTTCAGCGTATCGTCACGTAGCCCTAACATCTGAATCTTTTCAGCCACCGCCACCGAAGTATCGTTCGTTCCGGCATCCGCCGCCCAACCAATCTGCGAAACCCAAACAACCCACAAAATCGCCAACATGAATAACCCGCATTTCGAAAGCTTCATGGCCCGCTCCAGCTATAATAAAAACCTTGACTGCTGCTACTTCTACTGAAATCTTCCACGGTGCTCTCTTTCCTGGTCGCCGGTTCATTATAACAAAACCTTCAGGACTCGAAAAGAATTACCACCGCTTTTTTGAAGTCTCAATGCCTTTTTTACAAACTAATCACGCACGTCAACTCCAACAAGCCGAACAGGCCCCAAAAGCCCTGAATCCATCAGGGGCCACCCGGAAGCATCGAACTTGTGATAATCAATGTTCACGAAATTAATCTCGTAAAACTTCTTCCAGTTCACCTTCCGCCGGTCAAGGTCCGCAATCCGGTTCGCGCTCAGGTTCGTCACCTCAACATCGAGTTCATTTTTCCCCTCCCGAAGGAATTTGCCGACCGCAATCTTAAAAGGAACACTCCACACCACACCGACATACCGCCCGTTCAATGTCACCCGCGCGCTGTCCCGAACGTCACCTAATTCCAGAATCCAGTCGTCGGCCTTGGCTGCGGGCTTCTCGAAATCAATCTTATAACGCCCCGTCCCTGCAAATCTCTTCGCCTCGGAATCCCCCAACTCAGTCCACGAAGCGAGTCTGTCCGTCTCAAAATCCCCCGGCAGCACCGGCCCACCCTGCACAAAATGTACCTGCCATCTGCCCTTAATCTCATAAGGCTCACCAACCGCTTCGAAGTACTTCCATCGCGGCCCGCTGACCTGTTTAGATGAGAACACCCTAAGAAAAATCGACTCCCCCGGCTCAAGCTGTAACCGGCATTGCATCCGCGGATCCTCTCCACGCAAAATCCGCACTGTCCCCATCCTGTCCTCGAACTGCCCATCCATGAACACAGCCGAGGCCGCGCCCTCAACGTTAAAACGAACCACCTCGTCAACGTCTTTGTCACCCTGGTTTGCAAGAAAATATATCGTCCCCTCCTCGTCTCTCCTGCGGATAAATCTCACACCTTTACTCATCACTTCTTCCTTTTGCACGCCGCAGCGAGCAAGCGTATCGTCGAGATTGCTGCCAATCACAACAAAACCAGAGCCAATCCCTCTTCGACTCAATCCAGCCTGGTTGCCCTCTGCGGAAATCTTATTCAGCAGGGCGGCAAACTGTCCACGCCGATTTTGCAAATCACCCAATCCCGGTACATCCACAGGCGGCTTCTTATGAAAAATCACCGTCCCCCCGGCCTTGGCCAGCCGAACCAACTGCTCTAATGTCCCCACCGGCATAAAACGACACTCCGGAATAACCACAACACGGTATCGACCGTCGCCAAGTTCAATCCTGCCCGAACGAACCCGCGCATCGCAGAACTGCCTGTCCGAAACATAATCGTACCCGTACCCCTCGTCCCAAAGCAACTGGGCGGCCTCACGAAACCCACCCTTAAGCCAACTGCCCAAACCGTGCACGCTGTTCTGTATCGTCAACCCACCTGCGCCATGCCACGTATCATAAATAGGCCAATAAAGCAGTACATCGTTGTCGGGTACACCGCTCTGCAGAAAAGCCTGGCACCGTGCAATATAGCCCGTCAACTCAGGAAAATCATGCCAAAAGCTGTTCGACGGTGCAAAATTCGTCGATGCATAAAACAACCAGCCGGGCCACGCCTCATCAAAAGGACTATACGCCATCCCGTGAAAGAAGACATGATTTATCCCGCTCAAAAATAACTGGTCAATCTCCGGCTTAACTTGCGAAAGCGCAACCTGAAAGTGCTCACCTAACCACGTGCACGACTCCGAAGAAACCAGCTTGCCGCCGCTGACATGCGCCGCCGACGATGCCAGCTTCAGACAAAGCGGATTGTTCAGCTCGGCGTGAAAACCAAAATAAGGATCCTGCCGAACACCTGGAATCTTAAAACCGCTCGGCCCGAATATCTCCGTCTCGGGAATATCCGCCGCCGCGTATGTATCCAGCAGGTTCGTAGGACTGCCGTGTGCCTGGTTGCGCGTCACGCACCCCTTCTCATGCGACCACTGCGTCCACGCCCTGATAAACCCCAAATGCAAATCCGATATAGTCTCTCGATAATCGCACTTCACCCGCGAGACAGTATCTTCGTCGCCCTCACCAAAAAACGCAGGCAGATGCCACCGAAGGTCGTAACCGCGACGACGTTCGAACTCCGCAAAAAAATCATCTGTCCACGTCGTATGCCCGTACTCATAAGAATCATGATACTGCCCACGCGGCATTATCCCATCATAACTCGCAAACGCCTTATCGAACCGCTCCAGGTATCGCCGCAGAGACGTCGTCGAAAACGGGTCAACCACGTACCCGACCCCGCCCGGCGCCGCACGTTCGACCTTCTTGCCCCCAATCGCCTGAAACACCGCGTAAAGCTTCCACTTCCCCGCAGGTGCCGTCCACTCCAGCCTGCCGTCACCACCAACCTTCCCAGTCAAATCAACAATCGCACCGCCGTCCGAATACCCCATCAATGCGCGCAGATGCTCAGCCTTCAGCTTTTGCTTGTCCCCTGCCCTTACCGCCTTGTCCAAACAACCACCACCCGCTACCTCATACTTCCGCAGAATCACCTCCGCCGTCGCATCTTCAATACTGACATTAGGCCCGCCGGGCGGCCAGCCGGTACCCGTCGACATATCAACACCCATATCCAAACGCTCAGCCTCCTTTGTCAGATGCCCCAACATCTCCATCCAGCGCGGCGAAAGGTACTCTATAAAATGCTCCTCCTCACCCTTCACACCATAAATCGGTATAACATGAACGCCCCCCATACCAGCCTTGTGATACGCCTCCAAATGTTCGGTCAGACCCTCCTTACTAACCGAACTGCCGTGCCACCACCAGTAAGTCCATGGCCGACACTCCTTCGTTATCCTCGGCCACCCAAATCCCGCCTTGTCGCCGCCAAATGCACTGCCCGCAGCAAACGCTGCCAGAACACCGACAACCGGCACAACCCAAAACCTGCCGCATTTTTGCAATGTCATCAAAAAACCCTCGAATCGCTTTCAATTACTGTCAACCTTTGCCTGTTCCGATACTTACCATCCGACGAAGATTTTAACCTGAAGCCCGACATACTTTCCCACGCCGGAAAACCTCTGCGGGCATCCGATAGCTCGAGCACTTTCTCAGCCGATTATTTAATAACTTCGCAACTTTGTCAAGCAGTCATACCATTGACCAACCGTTCTTGTTTAGAATTTTGGTAATTCGAATTTAGAGTTTGTTTAGTCTTTAGATATGACCCCACTCGCAAATGCGGGTGCAGGAATCCATGTTTACCCCCCCGTTGTCATCCTGAGCGGAGTCGAAGGATCTGGCCCTCGAACACTATTAAACTCACGCCCACGTGAGGAATGCTCAATTTTTCCCTTCCCCATCCTCAGCACCCGCCACAACCTCTCCATTGTCATTCCTGCAAAGGCAGGAATCCATGTAGCCCCGTGACGTGTCACGGGGTTGCTGTTAAAGTTCTACAAAAAACCGCCGCCTTGTGGCTTGCACTCAGACGTGGATCAGTTGCAGTTACTTTCAAGAAGATTCCACAAGTTTATCATAATAAGGCCGTAAATCCTTAATATTCCTTCGACCATAAGCATTTATTAATTCTATCGCCTCATTCTTGATTTCGATGTCCTTTTTCGCTAACTCAACAACATGCTCCAGAAACTTTTCTAACTCTTCTTGGTATAAAGAAAAATGTAGCCATTCCGGTTTGCCAGCCATCATTTTGTTCATACATTGCAAAGCCAGCAATTCATTGTTAATCCCAAGCTTACAGGCTGCTTTTACAAGAATATCTTCACCTCTATGCTGACTTGCTTTCCCGCCAGTCAAATCGAGTGTTGCTGATGTTAACTCTAAGGTTTCTTTTGCATCTAAAAGCGAATCTTCCACCCAGCCTACCAGCTTAATAGCCTCCTTGGGATCATCCCCAGGCTTAATCTCTTTTATACGCTTATTCCAATAAACTCTAATTCGCCCCGCCTTTTCTTCAAAACCCTTCGGATCTTCAAGTGCCGGTTTAAATCCCGTACAAAGAAAGCTTGCAGCCTTGGCTCTTAATTCAACCGGGGCTTCTTTAAAGAATTTATCTAATAAAGCATCGCTCCACTCTATCCAGCTATTGAAATAAGCTATCATTAAATGTTGCACAAGCCCTTCGTATTCTTGCTTAACCTCACCAGAGTCCTCACAGCATTCCTCAGATTTGCCTATCGCATCATCATATTTCCCCTTGCCATGCAAAAACTCAAATATATTCTTGTACGCTTTGCCCCAGGACAAATAAGAACCCCAGACATCTCTCCACGTTTCGTCATCGTCAACATCAAATATTTCATCAACTTTTGATTCAGCAAGAGTTTTTTCGAGCCAATGTATCTGCGGAAAATTAACGCCAAGAACACATCGCACCCATCGCCTTTGGTCTTTATCTATAACATCCTCAATACTATGCTTGATCTTTTGTGACCAGCTTGATTCGTAATCTGCTTCATTTGAATTCTTAAGGAAAAGACCAAACCGTATCACAAGCATAAAAGCATTACCGGAAACAGAATTTATACAAGCAGTATGGGCATCTGAGTCTCCGCTGGATTCTCTATTCTCCTCGTATGTTCTAAGCGTATCTATGATATTCCATATAAGCCCACTATTGTTCGAAACTACACTTTCCTTAAGCTCTTCTTCGTTAAATATTGATTCGATTATCTCTAATATAAGCCTGAACGTCCAATAATGATCAGATCTGTCTAAATTGTCCTCAACAATGCTTTCGGATTTTCTTAATACGTTAAGTAGGCTGTCTTTTTTAAGCTTATTTTCTCTGAAAACACTAACTATTCCGCTAAAATATCGCTGAAGAAATATAGGTTTTAGCTTCTGCACTTCTTCTAACTCCAGGGCGACATAACCCTCTACCTTTTCTTTTACAACATCTTCAAAGACATGCGATAAGGCTTCTTCCCGAGAATGAAAAGGACTCTCACTATGTTTATCAATAACCCATCTTGAGGAATCATTGATATATTCAATCGCTTCGACAGGCTCCATCTTGAACATTTCATTTGAATTAGTCGGAGCTCCTTCTTTACGGCTAACAAATCTTCCTTTGGACATTCTTGGTTTTGGAGCCAGTTCTTCATCGCTCTTTCCGCTGCTGTTTTTATACTTCTCGTATAATTCTTTAAATTCGCCTGTATCTCTAAGAAGATACAATTTGCCGGCTCTCAGCTTATCTTCATACTTTGAAAGATCATCTTCTGTATGTTCTCGTTCGTTATACTTTTTGAACCATTCTGCGAAATTTTCTATATCATCATCAGGCACTTGCTTCTCTTGTACCCAATCAATGAATATTCTTTTAGCATCAGGGCTGATATTCTCAAACCTGTCCCGCAAAAGAAGTCTATATTCGTAGCTATAAATAGAAGCGTAAAGATCGGTCATAAACTTTTTATTGCTGATTATGGCATTCACTCGTTCTATTTGGCCATCTCCCGGCACGAATCTAAGCAGATACATTTCAATTCGCTCAAAAATAGGGGTACCAGATTCTTCAAGGTGGCTGAAAAGATCATCTGTTTTTTCAGGCTCATTTTCTATTACTTCTTTTCCGGCTTCACAGATGCCTTGGATAATATTTCTAATACTTGGCTTGGCATGCCCACTTTCTATCTGATCGAGCCGTTCTATAGTATATTGGAACCCATTTTTTAAACGAAAATCATCGCTTTCAAGTTCATTTAGGTAATTGTTAAATACATCTATAAGCAGCTTTGTCGTATCAAGAGGATAAAGCTGCCAAAGTTCCTTACAGTACTTAAACAACAGCTCTTTGTAGTTATAATCATCAAAATGAGTCCTTGTCCTGTCTAAGTATTTATTTTCTTTATCCGCTTTGTTTATCTTAAGTAAAAGCCCTGCTATCTCGAACGATTTATCTGGATAATCACCTGCAATTGCAACCATAAACTTTGCTGACTTTTCTCCATGACTATACCAATTAACATAGCCGGCCATGCTGAAGCATTTCGTTATTAAATCCAACCCATCATCAACAACATCCAAAGGCTTGGCCAATAGCGTTTGAAGAAGAATACCCTGAATAAACCAGTCCTTTACGTCAAGCCTTGAAATTAAATCCACTACCTCCTTAGGCCTCTTCTTTGACACTTCTACTAAATAAAACGCTTTCATCCTTGCCACAAAATCATTTGCAATATCTGCCTCTTCAAGCTGCTTAAATTGACCGGCAGCATTAAGTTTGTCCAACCATCCTGAATTAGTATTCTCTCTGTAGAAGTATATCGCCAAATCATTATCGCTATTGATTATTTGTACCAACTCACCCAGATCGGCACTATTTGGTACATCTTTAGCTATTAGTTCATCTAACTTTTTTATACCTTCATAAAATATACCTGCCTTGATAATTTCCCGAAGTTCTTGTTCTCTTCTAATAACAAGTTCATCAAATATATCTGTACTTTGAGGTGAAGACATTTTGTTATTAAGGTATTTCCTTGCTAATCCAAATTCACCATCTACTGCAAAACTTATAATTGCTTCCTTAGCTTCTTTGCTTCCATCATCATTTTGTTGAAGAAATTCCAAAACTTCCTCATGAGTTTTGAGTTTAGACATCATTTCATCAAGCTTAGTATCTAATTTTTTTACGCCCTGGTATGTTTTATCTTGAGTTTTTCGAGAGTTATCTTTAAAGATAGGATCATTTTCGTTGCATATCTTAACAACACTGGCAGATAATTTTTCAAAAGCGGCTTTAGCTTCATTTTCTGATAAATTAAAGAAAGGTTGCAAATCTTCAGGTTTATTAGGGTTTTGTCCACGAATGTAATGCCACTGTTCCATAAAAGCGTTACACCATAATTGTTCATCAAGGACTTTACTATCTTTTGCGATTAGTGAGCTATTTAACCTTTTGTGATTAGGAGCATCTGAGAGATCAGGATTACCAGAAAAAAACACTTCAGGCTTGATATACGCCTTTTCTTCGTATTGCTTAGCCCATTCAATAACTGCTTTATTGAGTTTCTGTTGCAACTCTTTTTTCAGAAGTGCATCAATCCCCTTTCCCATTGCACTCCCCAATACCAAGCCGATGAAATTAAATGCCATATAGCTTTTCCTTTTTGCTCTAAGTTAGCCGCCTTCAAATCTTAGTCCATATACCTTTTTGATCACATTCCTTTGCTTCCGTCGATTATACCTATATAACTTGATTATTCAAGCCACATATAGCAAACCTAAACCTCTATGCTCCAACATCCCGACAGCTATTTTGAGCGCAGAGTTTCGGTGCCGATGCAAGGCGCTGGCTTGGACCAGCCCGGAGGCGTACTTGTTGTACGTCGAGGACTTGGGCCATGCCGGGCAACGCCGCAGACGCCCGAAAGAACCGCTCAAAAAATCAATCAAATGTGCATGATTTTAGGCCCAATGCAGATTTTTCAAGAATTATTCTTATTCCCGTCTACACAACCACTTACGTCTCCCACCCTCCCCAAAAACACCCGAATTTTCGACAGTATGCGATAGATCGCCCCTATTACAGAAGGGCGCCATTTTTCTAAGCACCCAGGAACGAGTATCGAGACTATGATAACAACCGCGACAAACAATCTTAGCCCTGCGATTCATTCGCAGGGTTTCTTTTCTCGCACGATTCATTCGCAGCATCGATACCTTCGTCAAAAACTTTCCCACACCGCCTATATTGCCCAATTTACCCACCAACCACAACCTTTTTATGCAAAACAAACCCAATTCCCAAAAAAGTCAAATCCACCTAACCATCAGCATAGCAAAGACTTGCGCCAAAATGGACACTTGGTCACGAGGGAAAAACAAACCCAATTTCAATTCCAGGCCGGTGGCAGCATCTGTCCGCGGCTCAGGCGGTGGTATTGCCTACTTCCCCGTTTTGAATTTTGTGCTTG
>Ga0114918_10000528_pt1 | contig 33088 bp, 15 predicted proteins | sample LantaG_FD_87015 | JGI IMG/M metagenome (GOLD analysis project Ga0114918, IMG submission 87015) | Deep subsurface microbial communities from Baltic Sea to uncover new lineages of life (NeLLi) - Landsort_02402 metaG | ecosystem: Environmental > Aquatic > Marine > Oceanic > Sediment | place...
CTCGTCGTGTTAGCCCTACTACATTAAGTCCCATAAAAGAGAGTGGATCCCTGTCAGCTTTTATAAATGGAGGCACATCGGTACGTACTTTTGTAGCGCCTCCTATCATCACATGTGCGCCAACGCGTGCAAACTGGTGAACAAGAGCTCCTGCGCTCAGTATAGCCCATTCCCCTACTTTTACCTCGCCAGCCAGGCCGGCGGCATTTCCAAGTATACAATGCCTCTCCAGCTGGCAATCGTGGCCGATATGTGAATAAGCCATGAGAAAACAGTTTTCACCGATAATAGTCCTGCCAACTGCTGCTGTACCACGATTTACGGTGACTCCTTCGCGTAATATAGTATTATCTCCGATCTCTGCTGTAGATTCTTCTCCTCTGAACTTCATATCCTGGGGAATCGCTGATATAACAGCAGTCGGAAAGATTTTACAATTCCTGCCAATCCTTGCCCCGTCAAGAACTACCGCATTCGGGCCTATCCAGGTTCCGTCTCCAATGACAACATTACCGGCAATATATGTAAACGGTTCAATTTTTACATTTACACCTATCCTGGCATCAGGATGAATAAAAGCTGATTCTGCGATCATTGATACATTATTTGTTTTTTATTACCTGGGCCACCAATTCCCCTTCAACTACGAGGTTGTTACCAACAAATGCCTGGCCGTACATGGCTACTATTCCACGGCGCATAGGCTCAATGAGTTCCATTTTCAGGATTATCGTATCACCGGGAACAACCTTTTGCTTAAATTTAAGTTTGTCGATCTTGAGAAAATATGTAGAATATTTCTCCGGTTCATCAATGCCGCTCAAAACCAGTATTCCTCCCGACTGAGCGAGTGCTTCAACAATCAGTACGCCCGGCATAACAGGTTCATCAGGAAAATGACCCTGGAAAAAAGGTTCGTTGAAAGTAACATTTTTAATACCCACAACTGAATTCTCATCCATAGCAATTATTTTATCTACCAACAGAAAAGGCGCTCTGTGAGGCAAACGTCTTTTTATTTCCTCTATATCACAGATAGGGGGTACCGAGGGGTCATAGACCGGTATGCTGTGCTTGGAGAGAGTTTTCTTCATCTCCTGTCTCATTATTTTTGCCAGTCTTGTATTGGCATAATGCCCCGGTCGTGTGGCAACAACTTTTCCCTTGATAGGGTGTCCTACAAGAGCAAGATCACCCATTATATCAAGAAGCTTATGCCTGGCAGGTTCATTGGGATGATGCAGCTCGGTATTGTTGAGAATTCCGGCAGTGTGTTTGTTTATTCCCGGCCTGTTAAAAAGCTTCGCAATACGGTCAATTTCAGACTGTTCCACCTCTTTTTCAAGGATAACCACGGCATTGTCGAGGTCACCCCCTTTAATAAGACCCATATCATGCAGAGGTTCCAGTTCATGGAAAAAGATGAAAGTACGGCTGTCGGCTATCTCTTTCTCAAAGTCATCCAATGAATCGAGTATGGCATACTGGTTGCCGAGGATCCTGCTGTTATAATCAATAAGAACATTTATACTGAAATGGTCATCAGGATAAACCATCAGGTCAATGCCATGCTCTTCATCTGAATAGGTAATTTTCTGTTTGACCACAAAATAATCTCTCTCCTCTTTCAGATCAACAATCCCGGCCTCCTTGATAGCTTCCACAAACTTAATTGCACCTCCTCCCATAATTGGTGCTTCAGGTCCGTTAAGTTCAATAAGGGCATTATCTACCTGCATTCCGTGGAGGGCGGCAAGAGCATGCTCAATGGTTGCTACCGATGTATTATTCTGAACCAGTGTTGTTCCCCTTGAAGTATCTGTAACATGATCGGCAAGAGCCTCAATGACGGGCTTATCAGGAAGATCCACCCTGCAGAACTTATACCCGTGATTAGCGGGTGCCGGTTTAAATGTAATTGTCACACTGATCCCGGTATGCAAACCTTTGCCATTTAGGCTTATTGCCCTTCCAAGTGTCCTCTGTTTTTCACTCATCAGCTAAATCTGAATTTGGCTACAAAAAAAACAAAAAAAACCAGAACAAGCTAAAAAAAATAGCCCGTAACGGTGTAAATATAAGATAATTTTCATTAAACCAGCATCTTAACTTATTACTGGCTCATCGATTCTATCTTTTTTTCAAGTTCATCGATCTTCTCTTTCAGTTCGGGTAATTTTTTAAAGATCACCGATGATTTCAGAAAATTTATATGTTCTATGGCAGGAGATCCTGTCAGGACGGCGTTTTCTTTTCTGATATTTCCCGGTATCCCTGACTGCCCTCCGATTTTTACCCCATCAGCAATTTTGCTATGTCCTGCAAAGGCCACTTGTCCTCCTATCATACAATTCCTTCCTAATTTTGTCGAACCTGCAATGCCTGATTGTGCTGCTATTACAGTGTTTTCTCCAACTTCAACATTATGTCCTATCTGGATCAGATTATCAAGCTTCACTCCTTTGCGTATGATTGTGGACCCCAGCGTTGCCCTGTCGATAGCCACATTTGCTCCGATTTCTACATGATCTTCAATAATGACATTCCCGAGCTGCGGTATTTTCATGAATTCGGTTTCAGACTGCGGTGCAAATCCAAAACCGTCACTCCCGATAACTGTCCCTGCATGTATAGTACAACCCTCACCAAGAACACATTCATGGTAGATTTTGACACCGGAATGTAAAATACAATTATTCCCGATCACCGTGTTGCCTCCTATATAAACATGTGGATAAATCAGGCAATTATCACCTATTTTGCAGTTCTCACCTATATAGGCATATGCTCCTATATAGATATCTTTTCCGGTTACAGCTGTCGGTTCAATTACAACAGTTGTGTGTATTCCCTTTTCCCTCGGTTTTGCCTTGCTCACAATCTGGAGAAGCGCAGCAAACGATTCATAGGCATCATCTACCTTAATAAGTGTAACATTTACACTTGCAGACAGCTCCAGGCTTTTATTAACCAGTACAACAGATGATTTTGTTGTATAGAGGTACGGTTCATATTTGGGATTTGCAAGAAATGAGAGAGCACCTTCCTTCCCCTCCTCAATTCTTGCTATCGTGTTGACAATGGTATCGGGATTCCCTACAATTTCACCTTTCAGAAATCCGGCAATTGTTGCTGCTGTAAATTCCATGATTTGATTTTTAAGTTATCTGCATTCTTTCGGGTAACAAAGGAAATATTTTGTAATTTTTTCTGATAAAAATCTGTGGTCGAACATATCCGAAACAGAAGATATGTTTGCTGTTTTGCCTGATTTGAGCAATATTTTCACCTCAGGGGCTCCGGGGGCATACGCCAGGTTTGAAATACTGCTTGTATAAACATAATATCTTGTTAATTCCAAATCTAATCCTGTTATGTCAGCCGTCATAGATTTCAGCTTATTTACTCTTTCCTCAGGAAACGGTTCATTCTGCAATTCTATTGCAAGCAGGTCCCTTTTCATCAGCCTGGCGGAAAGATCAGACAGTACCCTGTCGGAACTGTCAACCCAGTATTTAGTTGAGACCAGGATGTCAGAATCGTCAAGCCTTGTGAATGTGGAAGCAATAAGCCCGGGAGTAAAATTCCCGTCTCTTAAGAGATCATCAGGACCTATCCTGTTATACAGGAAGAATTTCAATGCAGGTGTGGCATACAGGTCGTGTCCTTCTCCTGCAAGCTCTTTTGCCCGCTGCAGGATCTTTACAAGGAGATTTTCAGAAGCAAGTACCGTTTTATGCATATATACCTGCCAGTACATCAGTCGCCGGGCTATAAGGAATTTCTCAAGGGAATATATCCCCTTTTCATCTATTACAAGGCTGTCGTCAACAACATTAAGCATCCGTATGATCCGGTCGGAACCAACAGATCCTTCAATAACACCGGTAAAGAAACTATCTCTTCGCAAATAGTCCAGCCTGTCCATATCTATCTGACCTGTAATCAGTTCATGCATGAATTTTCTGTGGTATGTCCCTTTGAAAATCTCTATCGCGAGATCGAGCTTCCCGTTATAGGTTTCGTTCAACTTCTTCATCATAAGCAGGGAGAGATCCTCGTGGGAAATGCCATTTATTATGGAGGTCTCAAGCGCATGCGAGAAGGGTCCGTGACCGGCATCATGAAGAAGTATGGCTATTAAAACAGCTTCTTCCTCCTCGGGTGTGATTTCAACACCTTTGTCTTTGAGAGTCCGCAGCGCATTATCCATTAGGTGCAGGGCGCCAAGGCAATGCTGAAACCTGCTGTGAACAGCACCGGGATATACAAAGCTTGTAAGACCCAGCTGCCTGATATTCCTCAGCCGCTGAAACAATGGATGTTCAATAATATCAAAAATAAAATCACCCGGGATATTAATAAATCCATATACCGGATCGTTTATTATCTTTCGCTTGTTTGTTTTAAATGCCACTTTTATGAATTATTAACTTACAAAAGTATGAATTTGTTTAGAACAAGATAATACAAGATAAATCCTTTGTGTTACTTTGTATGTATTAAATCCACCGAAGCTTTCACATAGGTGATAACATAACCGGTAGCAAAAATTTAACCGCGAAGAGCACAAAGGAATTTTTTATTAATAAATTGTAATTACTTAAGCAGCATTTAAAAGAAATTTCGTCTTTATTATGTTATTACCCGCTACAAAGTACCAAAACTGGACACCGGAAGAATGAAAATTGAGATTCAGGGATTGAATAAAATATACCCTAACGGCAACCATGCACTAAAAGATATCAACCTTGAATTCGGAACGGGGATGTTCGGGCTTCTTGGTCCTAATGGTGCTGGAAAATCGAGTCTTATGAGAATCATTGTCACCCTGATGAAACCCACATCGGGGGTGGTCCTGATTGATGGCAGGGATATTCAAAAACACAGAAAGGAGCTTCGCGGCATACTGGGATACCTGCCTCAGGATTTCAGATTTTTCACATCACTCAGGACCTGGGAATTCCTCGATTATTCAGGATCGCTTGCCGGTCTGAAAAATAGAAAAGAGAGGCTCAGGGAGGTTGACAGGCTTCTTGATCAGGTAGGATTGCTGGAGGTACGCGACCGTCTGGCTAACAAATTATCAGGCGGCATGAAACGACGGCTGGGTATTGCACAGGCTCTTATCGCCGATCCGCGGATCATTGTCGTTGACGAACCAACCACAGGACTCGATCCTGATGAAAGGATCAGATTCAGAAATATCCTTTCCCAGCTTAGCCAGAACAACGTAATAATAATTCTTTCCACACATATTGTCGGGGATATTTCCTCAACATGCCAGGGAATGGCATTACTAAACCGTGGAGAACTTGTTTTTAATGGACCTCCTGAAAATCTTATTAAACATGCAAAAGGTCACGTCTTTAAAATAAATCTTACGCCTTCTGAATATGAAACGGTCAAGGAACATTACGATATAATTTCCACAATTCCTGTCGAATCGGGCTGGGAAGTACAGGTTGTTTCAGAAAATATTCCTGAATTCGAATCAACAGAAATTACTCCGAATATTGAAGATGCTTATGTATATTACATGGAACATAAGATGCACGCTGAGTTAATTGAATAATAACAGGAACGAAATAATGGCACCTTTTCATAATATAAGAACCGTCGCGAGGTATGAAGCAACAATACTGAGGAGAAGCTGGTTTTTCAGGCTCTTTTCAATTGGTGCTCTTTTCATACTGACTATTATGAATATAGCCATCTACTCACCAATAGGGGATGAAGACTGGGAGCTGGTCTCTATTCCATCATCACTGCCATTGCTGAATCTGTACATTCTGAATATCGGTCAGGCAATTGTTGTTATATTTCTTTCTGCAGATTTTCTGAAGAGGGATAAAAAGGTCGACACAAATGAGGTCCTCTATACCCGGTCAATGTCAAATTTCGAATACATCATGGGCAAAACGCTGGGGATTCTGAGACTTTTTATCGGCCTTGATATAATTATCCTCTCCATCGGCATGGTGATAAACATCATTTCAAAAAGCATGTCTGTAGACTGGATGTCATACATCTGGTACTTGCTTATAATATGCGTGCCCACATTAATATTCAGCCTCGGATTTGCTTTTATGTTAATGTCAGTCATCAGGAATCAGGCTATTACCTTTCTTTTTCTTCTTGGAATTGCTGCTCTTGATATGTTCTGGCTCTGGCACAGATCAGGATTCTTATTTGACTATATGGCATTCGGTATTCCGGTTTTTAAATCAGGTGTCATTGGATTCGACAATATTAACCTGATCCTGAACCAGCGTTTGCTTTATTTCTTTCTTGGCATGGCGTTTGTAATGGCCACCGTGCTGATATTTAAGCGATTACCTCAATCAAAGCTTCTTACCGGCCTGAGTTATATATTTATGCTCCTGTTTATGGCAGGGGCTGCGATATGCGGATTAAATACATACTCAATTTATAAAACGGATATTGATGAAAAAAATATTGTAATTGAGACCAACAGGCAATTCGAAAACAGGCAATTTGTCAGTTTAACTGATGCTGAAATTGAATTAACACACGATGGAAATTCAATCACAGCATCCGCAGGACTGAAATTTTATAATGACAACAAAGGGGCAGTAGATAAATATCTTTTTTCACTGAATTCACACCTGGATGTAACTGAAATAGTATCTAACGGGAAAAACCTCGATTTCAAAAAGATAAATCATATAATTGAAATAGAACCGCAGAAACTTCTTGGCCCCGGAGAATCCGACAGTCTGGTGATTTTTTATTCAGGTTCAATTGATGAGTCTTTCTGCTATCCTGATTATATTGATAATCTTAAAGAGCATCCTTATCAGATCGCCATGCTGAATGTGAATAAGCGGCAAGCTTTTCTGACCGGGGAATATGTGTTATTAACTCCTGTCAGTCAATGGTATCCTGTACCCGCACTGAATTATTACCCTTCAAATCCTGTAAGAATAAAGGTTGACTTTACCAACTATACTTTACGTGTCAAACCAGGGAATGGACTTATACCGGTATCGCAGGGAATCATGAATGTTGAAAATGATTATTTTGTTTTCACTCCTGAATCTCCCCTTACCGGGCTGACACTTGCCATTGGCGATTACAGAACAGATACACTGATAGTTGATACAATAAAATATATCACTCATTTCTTTCCGGGGCATGATTATTACAAGAAGGATCTTGCAGAATTAAAAGACACCCTGCCTCTGCTTGTGGAAGGTATTATGAGAGACCTGGAAATAAATTTTTCAACAAAATATCCTTTTAAGACACTGAGTCTGGTTGAAGTACCTGTTCAGTTTTATTCCCTGCCCAGGATGAACACACAGACCAGGGCTGAGGTACAGCCTACAATGGTCCTGCTTCCCGAAAAATTATCCACAACCCGGAATGCAGATTTCCAGAAGAGGTTTGCACGCAATAAAAAAAGAATGGAAAGGAATAATCAGGTAATTACTGATAAAGAGCTGCAGGTGAGACTGTTCAATGATTTTATAAGGAATACTTTCATCAGCGGGGAAAACTTCAGATACAGGAACGGGGTTGCTATAAATGAACCCACACGATACCGTCTCGGCCCCAGCTTCTATTTCTTTAAGAACAGTTTTTATTCATCAGAATATCCTGTTATCAATTCTGTTTTCGAATCTCATTTGCAAAAGATCAATGCGCCGGAGCAAGATAATTTCATGTCATTCATGGGAGGTCTTTCCGATCTGGACAGGACAAACCTGATTTTCAGATCTGCCAGCTTCAGGGACCTTCTTGCAATGAATCCCGGTGTTGATACTACAAGGTTATTAATAACCCTTAAAGGAGATTATTTGTTTAACCTGTTAAGATCAAAAGCCGGTATCAGGGACTTTAATGAATGGTTTCAGAAGTATTTGAACGATCACCGGTTTCAAAGGACAGACATAGCCAGTTTAAGTGATGACTTTAACGAGAGGTTTGGATTTACATTTTATCCTTACCTTGAAGAGTGGTTTAATGAAAAAGAACAACCGGGATTTCTCTTTGCCGAACTACAGGCCGGTGAAATCGTGACTGGAGACAGGGTGAGATATAAGGTTACCTTTGTCGCGTCAAATCCTGAATCTGTTGCAGGAATATTCAATGTTTCCTTCAGAACAGGCGGCCTGGGAAGAGGCGGCCGGCAAATGGCAATTATAGCCCGGGGGGGGTCTTTTAATATTTCCATGCAAGGCAGGGGTATGGAGGTTACTGATATTTCAAGGATAGTATTACTCGGCCCTGGTGAAACAAAGAAGATAAACATAATCCTTGATACTGAACCACGGGCTATGATTATAAATACACTTTTTGCAAAGAATATACCGGGAGAGATCAATCTTACTATTAATGAAATAAAAAGATCCAAAACAAAAATTGCAGAAACAGACGGAGAAGAAGTACTGGAATCGGCACCTCAGTTATTATTACCTGGCGAGACTGTTATTGATAATGAGGACCCTGGCTTCAGTCCGGGAATTACAGGAACCATAAGTCCTCTTAAAAAAATTCTAGGTATACAAAACAACCGGGGAGAGGTTTATCAGCAGATACGCCAATGGGATCGTCCTGGTTACTGGCAATCTGTCGTCAATTCATATTACTATGGCAGGTATACTCTTTCTTCGGTTTATACCAGCGCCAGTACGGGAGATTTATCTGTCACATGGACAACGGCAATTGATGAACCGGGTTATTATGATATATATTGCTATATCGGCAAAGCGCGTGAGAGGAACATTAGCGTGAGAACAGGATCAGGTGCGCCACCACCTCCGCAGCAAGAACGCAGGAGACAGGATCTCTATAAGGATATACATTATAAAATTTACCATAATGAGGGCATTGAAGAAGTAACAGTGGATTTCGAAAATGCTGAAGCCGGCTGGAATAACATGGGGCGTTATTATTTCTCATCCGACAGCGCTAAGGTTGAACTTACAAACCAGTCGACAGGAAGACTGGTTATAGGTGATGCAATAAAATGGGTGAAGGTGAAATAAAATTGAAGAAGGTTGAAGGCAGTTGAAGGGGGGAATTAAATTAAGTAAAAAACAGAAATATAATATATTATTATAATGAAAAGATCATCCAAAACTGTAAGAATTACTTTTATAGGCGGTATGCTTCTGATATTCAGTGCGTTAAATGGCCTCCCCCAAAAAGGGTTAACTCTTGATGAGGCGCTGAGGATCGCAGAGACAAACAGTCCGACGATGCAGAGAACCAGGCTAAGCCTTGTAAGAAGCCAGGAAAATCTGAATGCACAGAATGCATCACTGAAATCGAACTTTTCCTTAACAATAAATCCAATAGGATACAGTCAGAACAGGACTTTCAACGAGCTGATATCAAAATGGAACTCAACCCAGACAACTGAAAGCTATGGCTTGTTCACCGTATCACAGCCTATTGTCCTTACAGATGCAAGAGTCTCTCTTACCAACAGGTTCGGGTATACCGACTCTTACAGTGAATATACTGACCAAACCACAAAGGGATTCAGCAACAATCTCTCACTCAACATTGATCAGCCTCTGTTCACATATAACAGAACAAAGCTACAGCTCAGGGAGCTCGAGCTTGCTCTTGAAAACTCACAGCTTAACTATGCCATTCAGCTTTTATCGCTTGAAACCCAGGTGAGCCAGGCCTTCTATTATGTTTACCAGCAGCAGAAAAGTCTTGAAATAGCTAGCCAGGCCTATCAGAATATGCAGCAAAGTTACGAGGTGTCCAGGAACAAGGTTGATGCCGGCATCTCACCACGTGAAGAGATGTTTCAGGCTGAACTGAACCTTGCCACAGCAAAATCGGACTATGAAAATAAACAGGTTTCTCTCGAAAATGCCAAGGACGAATTCAAGATAATGATAGGGATGAGTCTTTTTGACGACTTAATAGTTCTCCCCAATATTGAGGTGGATACTGTTAATATAGATATATCTTTTGCTATTGACCAGGGATTAGCAAACAGAATGGAGCTAAGGCAAAGGAAAATAAACATTGAATCTTCCGAATTTGACCTGATCCAGACTAAATCATTAAATGAATTTAAAGGAAGTCTGGGGCTCTCTGTCGGGCTCTTCGGAGACAATGAGAAATTCAGCAATGTCTACGAAAATCCCACAGACAATGAAAGTGTTTCTCTTTCCCTTACAATTCCTTTATGGGACTGGGGTGAGAGAAAATCACGTATTAAAGCCTCTGAAGCATCAATAGAATCTGCGAATATATCCCTTGAGGAGGAACAAAATAATATAATACTCAGCATAAGGAAAGTATACAGGAACCTTAATAACCTGCAAAACCAGATAGAAATAACCCGCCAGAATGTAATTAATGCGCAGCTTACTTATGATCTGAACCTTGAAAAATATAAGAACGGAGATCTCACAGGCATGGATCTGAATATATTTCAGAACCAGTTGTCGGAGAAACAGCTTTCATATACCAATTCACTAATTTCCTATAAGCTGGAACTCTTGAACCTGAAGATCCAGACACTATATGATTTTGAAAATAATGAGCCGGTTTCACCGGTAATGACAATAGAAGAATAAAACGTTATATAATGAAAAAAATTGTAATCTCAATTGCATTTATCGTTGCACTGGCTGCCTGCCGCAACGAGGACCAGAGCCTGACAGCAGATGTTGAAATTCCGGTTTCGGTTGAAGAGATAAAGCTTAAGACGATCGAGGAGTTCGTCAACACAACAGGCACAGCATTTCCAAAAGGTGAAATAGAACTTAAATCGAAGATTGCCGCTACCTATTTTCTTGAGAAAAATCCACGTACAGGGAAAATGTGGAAAATGGGAAATAAGGTCAAAACCGGGGACCTTATTGCCAGGCTTGAGGACGAAGAGTATGTCAATTCTGTACAAATGGAGACAAACCAGCTGAACCTCGAACTGATGGAAACAGAGCTCAGGAAACAGGAATCCCTGTACGAGAAGGGAGGTGTTACACTTAAAGAGCTGAAAACAGCCGGGATAAACTACGAAAATGCAAAGACAACAGTGATTAATTCAAAACTTCAGCTTGAAAAAACAAAGATTGTGGCCCCGATCGATGGTGTTATTGTTGACCTTCCCTATTACACTCAGGGTACGCAAATAGAAACAGGAGTTGTCATTGTTAAGATCATGGACTACCAGACGATGTATTTGGATGTGCAGCTGCCTGAAAAATATATCTCGGTGATTGAACCGGGTCAGATTGTTAAGCTGACAAATTACACTATCCCCGAAGATACAATAATAGGAAATGTAACACAATTGTCACCCGCGATAGTTGCCGATACCCGCACCTTCAAGGGTACAGTTTCCATTGATAATCACGATTATCTGCTTCGCCCGGGTATGTTTGTAAAAGCGGATATTGTTACAAACCATAAGGATTCAGTAATTGTAATTCCCAAAAATATAATCCTTTCCCGTCAGAGAGGTAAAACCGTGTTTGTCGTTGATCGCGGTATTGCTGAAGAAAGGATTATAGAAACAGGTCTGGAAAATATCACAGAAATAGAGGTGATCAGCGGGCTTTCAAAAAATGAACGGATTGTTACAGGAGGTTTTGAAACCCTGGGCAACAGGTCTAAAGTGAAAATAATCAACTAACAATTATGGATGCGATTGCGCGATTTGCTGTAAAATACCCTGTAACAGTGCTTATGCTGATGCTGGGTATTGTCCTGCTGGGATTCATATCATTTGGTAAGCTCGGTACTGATCTCTTTCCTGATCTCAATAATCCCAAGATCTATATTGAGCTTACTGCCGGAGAGAAACCGCCTGAGGAGATAGAAAAGAACTATGTCGATCAGATCGAATCCCTGGTAATGCGTCAGAGCAGTGTTGTCCAGGTATCCTCTGTGTCACGTGCAGGTTCGGCCAGCATAACAGTCGAATATAGCTGGAACAAGGATATGGATGAAGCATTTCTGGATCTGCAGAAGGAGCTGAATTCATTCAGCCAGAATTCTGATCTTGACGACTTTACAATCTCGCAGTATGACCCGAACGCAACACCTGTGATGATTGTCGGGCTGAAGAATGACCGTATCTCCAATCTGGATGAACTAAGGAAAACAGCTGAAAATTATATACGCAATGAGCTGGTAAGAATAGAAGGTGTAGCTGATGTAAAACTTGGCGGCAAGGAAGAAAGTGAAGTGGTCATTGAAACAAATAAATATCTTCTTGAGTCATTCGGTCTTACTGCCGACGGTATCGCAGCACAGGTCAACAATTACAACAGGAATGTGTCAGGCGGCTCCATAGTGGATATGGGGACCAAATATGTTGTTAAGGGGGTAAGTGTTCTTGAGGATCTTGAAGATCTCCAAAATATCATTGTCGGTTTCAAACAGCCATCGGCTCAGGGTACATCTTTACCTTCAGGTTCTACGGCGACACAACCATCTGAAAGAGTTCCCGTATACCTGCGCGATGTTGCAAATGTACAGTTCGCAAACAAGGAACCGGAAAATATAGTCACGATAAATGGGGAGAAGTGTATCGGACTCTCAATATATAAGGAACCCAAATTCAACACTGTGGATGTAGTGGAAAGCCTTGACGAGGCATTTGCTTCTCTTGGCAGGGCTTTGCCAGGTTATGAATTTATTAAGGTCACCGACCAGGGAACCTATATAAACAATGCCGTAGGTGAAGTGAAAAACACACTTATCATTGGTATTTTGCTCGCGATTGTCGTTCTGTATGTATTCCTGAGGAGGATCGGCACAACCCTTGTCATCAGCATAGCAATACCCGTATCTATCCTTGCCACCTTTAACCTGATGTACTTTAACCACCTGACGATCAATATAATGACATTGGGCGGACTTGCACTGGGAGCCGGTATGCTGGTGGATAATGCAATTGTGGTGCTCGAGAATATTACCCGTAACAGGGAGGAAGGCATGTCGTTTAAAGAGGCAGTGATAACTGGTACGGGTCAGGTTGGTGCAGCAATCACGGCATCAACAATCACCACTATTGTTGTCTTCCTACCCATTGTATACCTTCACGGAGCTTCCAGTGAAATGTTCAGGGATCAGGCATGGACGGTAGCTTTTGCCTTGCTTTCATCATTGGTGGTGGCTATGCTTGTTATTCCAATGCTTGTCTCAACTTTCTTTTCCGACAGAAAGAAAAAATCCGACATAAGTGCTCCTGTAAAATTTAACTGGTATTCTTCGCTTCTTGAGAAGATCGTGGAAAAAAGGATCCTGGTCATAATATTGTCAGCCATACTTCTGGGTGCTACTGTATTACTGATACCCCGTCTTGGCAGCGAATTCATGCCTAAAGCAGAAACAGCGGGATTTACCGTTAAATTAGAACTGCCAGAGGGGACCAGCCTGGAAAGAACCTTCAGCACAGCTGCCGGAACAGAAGAAATTTTAAGGGAGATCCTTGGCAATAAGCTGAAAATGATTTACTCCCAGTCAGGCGAGGATAATAATTCAACCCTGAACCAGGGTTCAACAGTAAAAGGTGAAAACATAGCTTCGCTGAAAGTAGTACTTGAAGATGATTATATAGATGAAACCGAAAATGTGATAACCAGTCTTGAGAGTTACCTGAAAACCATTCCCGGTCTGGAAGTGAGTTTTACAAGAGACGAAACAGCACTCCAGACATCACTCGGAACAACAGAGTCGCCATTTGCACTTGAGATTTCAGGAGAAGACTATACAGAGCTCGAAAGAGTACTTAATGAATCGAAAGAAATACTGGGGGAAAATTCCGGCCTCTATAATATAACAACATCGATGGACGAAGGAACACCTGAAGTTGAAGTTGCCATTGACCGCTTTAGAACAAGTTATTATAGCGTTACAGTCGAAAACGTCATCAGCCAGTTAAAAAGTTACCTTGAGGGAGCCTCAGCCGGCAGCTTTGAAAAAGAGGGCGAAATGAAGGATATAACTATCAAACTTGAAGATATTTCCCTTCACCAGCTGCGTGACCTCATGATAACCGCCGGAAATGTCAAGATGCCGCTAAGCGAACTGGCTGATATCAAAACAGTTATAAGTCCCAGGGAGATAACAAGAAGAAACCAGTCGAGAACATGCTATGTATATGCCATGGTCAGGCCGGGGATAGCCTTCGATAAGGTGGTAAAGGAAGCCCGATCGTCACTGCAGGCTATTGCACTTCCGGTTGATTACAAGATGGAATTTACCGGTGAGGAGCTTAAAAGAAAAGAATCAATGTCAAACCTCTCATTCGCCCTGATCCTTTCACTGGTTCTTGTCTTCATGGTACTTGCTGCTCAGTTTGAATCTTTGGTGCAGCCTTTTATAATTATGCTTACCATTCCGCTTGCCGGGATTGGGACAATACTGACATTCTTCTTATTTGGAAAGTCCCTCAACATGATGGCATATATCGGGATAATTATGCTGGGAGGTATTGCAGTAAATAATGCGATAATCCTGATTGACCGTATAAATCAGCTGAGGGAAGTGGGAATGAACAAAAAAGAGGCGATAATACTTGCCGGATCACAACGTATAAGGCCTATCCTGATGACAAGCATAACGACCATACTGGCTCTTTTGCCTCTGACAATAGGGTTTGGAGAAAGTGCATCATTGAGAGCCCCGATGGCCATGGCAGTTATAGGAGGACTCTTCTCGTCAACTCTTCTTACCCTGGTGGTAATTCCATGTGTTTACTGGGTTTTTGATACTTTAAGCAGCTTTGCAAGAGGAAAAAGAATAGCTGCAGCCAATACTATATAATAATAAGAGAGAAATGGATTTTATTTTAAAAAGAAGAATCCTCATCAGTATGCTGTTTGTCGGGCTGGCAATGCTCGGTTTCATCTCTTATAAGAAATTATCGCTGGAACTGATACCGAATGCCCAGCTTCCGGCATTGATAGTACAGGTGGCCACTCCCCTTGAAATGGATCCGTCTTATATTGAATCACAGGCAATTATACCTCTTGAAGGTGCGGCTGGAACCCTTGAAGGCATTGAGAAAATAGAATCGAATATCTCTTCCCGATATGGAACAATAGTGATCTATTACAATCAGAATGCCGACCTTAAATATGCCTACCTGAAGCTCCAGGAGAAGATAGATATAGTTAAGAATTCAATACCTGACGAGTTCATTGTTAATGTTATTAAGATAGATCTCGAACAGCTCACAAACCAGTTCATGGCGCTTCAGGTGAGAGGCGAAGGCGGAGTTGACAGGATCAGGAACATCACCGACAGGGAAGTCAAACCAAAGTTTGAGAATATCGACGGTATTGCAGGCGTTCAGGTTTACGGAGGTCAGGAGAATTCTATTGAGGTCCGTCTTAATGAAAAGGCATGCCAGGCGCTCGGGATAACAACGGGACAGATAAGGACACTGCTTAATAATAACGGCAGTGAGAAGACATTTGCAGGCAAGGTCGTTGACGGGAATAACGAGTTTTTTGTAAATATTACTTCTGAATATACCGATGTAAAGGACATCGGCAGTATAATAGTAAAACAGGAAGGGCCAGTCCTGCTGCAGGATATCGCCGAAATATTTTATGGTGTCAAGGAGCAGACATCTTTCAGCAGGGTAAACGGGATGGACGCCGTAACTCTTAACCTGGTAAATGATAACCAGGCCAATCTCATTAAACTCTCTCACGATGCTCTTGAACAGGTAAATGCCCTAAATAAAACACTTGCTCCTGCAGGGGTCGATATTGTAGCCCAGTATAATAGTGCCAAAACAATGGAAGAGAATATCAACCAGATAATCAAACTTGCCATTACTGGTGCTTTACTTGCAGTTATCATTCTCTGGTTCTTTCTCAGGAATATCAGGCTGGTTACAATTATTGCTGTTTCAATACCTATTTCAGTGTATGCAGCCTTTAATTTCTTTTATGCCTACGATATTACTATAAACAGCCTGACTCTTGTCGGCGTGGCTCTTGCCATCGGAATGCTTGTCGATAACTCGGTGGTGGTGCTCGAGAATACCTATCGTCTTGCCGGAACCGGTATGGATTACAGAACCTCAGTCAAACAGGGCACCTCCGAGGTGTGGAAGGCCATCCTGGCATCAACACTTACAACCATTATGGTCTTCTTCCCCTTTATCTTTTCTTCAAATTTCCTTATAAAGATTATTGGGAAGAACATTGGCGTTTCCATAATATCAACATTGATGGTCTCGCTTGCTGTTGCACTTCTTTTTATTCCGATGGCCACCTATTTTCTGCTTTCCGGGAGCTCGGGAAGTAAGTCGGACATATTTAAGAAGCTCTCCATACATGACAGGCTGATCCAGGCGTATCATCTTGTTCTGAAAGCAAGTATGAGAAAACCAGCTTTGACAATCATCGGCACACTTACAGTCTTCTTTGCTGCACTTCTTATAAGCCTGACACTAAGCATGAACACACCGCAGGAGGTAAACACTCCTGATTTCAGGTTAAGTGTAACAATGCCCTTAGGATCAACCCTTGAGAAAACTGATGCAGTGGTAACAGAGATTGAATCAAGGCTTGCCTCCATACCAGAGAAAGAGGATATTGTGAGCCGCATCGAGGAGGAACAGGCTACTGTGACAATCAACCTGCCGGAAGAGTGGGATAAAAAGAGCAAAAGAAGCCTTCCCGAAATTAAAAATGACATCCTGGAAAGAACAAAAAATATCCCTTCTGCCGAAATAAGTATGGACGAAATTTCCACAGGAGGTGGATTTACATCCGGCGGCGGCGGTGAAACAGTGAACCCGGGAGCAGGATTTATGAATATGCTCGGTATTGGATCACAAAGCGAAAGTGTGATCATCAAGGGACAGAACTTTGAACAGATGAAAAACCTTGCCGACGATATCAAAACCTATGTTGACGATCTTACTTCAATCGAAAATGTGAGCCTGAATATCCAGGATAATAAGCCCGAGGTGCAGCTCTATTTTGATATGGATTATATCGGGAGAAACAACATCACCCTTATGAATCTCTCTTCAGCCCTGGCCTCTTTTGGAAATGAGTATTCCTCGGGAGCAACATTCAGGCAGGGTACCGAAAACTACGATATAATAATAAAATATGCAGAAGAGGATACTCTGGCAAAAAACACCGATAAAACAATTGATGACCTTAAGCGGCTTGAGGTAAGCAGTACTGGCGGAGCCATTATGGAAATGCAGGAACTGGCTGATATTATCTTCGCTTACGGGTCTGGTAATATCCACCGGGAAAACCAGGAGAAAAGAGTCACTGTTACATATAATTTCAATGCAGAAATAAGATCAGACAAAGATCTCCTTGAAATAGCAAGAGCAGAGGTTGAATCAATAGCTACCGGGTTGAACATACCAGCCGGCATTGCAGTTGAGGTTGTCCATGAAGAAGACCAGCTTAAGGATTTTTATAAGCTTATTGGCATCGCATTTATTCTCATTTACATGATTTTAGCCGCTGTATTTGAGTCCCTGGTAGTACCATTTGTTCTTCTTTTCAGCATTCCCCTTGCCGCACTGGGATCGCTAATAGCTCTTATACTTACAGGCAATTCTCTTTTAAATGCAAATACTCTTACCGGGTTCCTGATCCTGCTGGGAGTGGTTGTCAATAACGGTATTATTCTAATCGATTATACCAATATCCTCAGGAAACGGGGTAATCGCCGTTCGCGGGCGTTAATGTCAGCAGGTGTTGCAAGGATAAGGCCAATACTCATAACAGCTTCAACTACAGTAATAGCTATGCTTCCGCTGGCTATGGGCAAAGCGGAATTTGTATCGGTCATAGGTGCATCATTTGCAATAACAGTTATCGGAGGACTTTCACTCAGCACACTTCTCACCCTTGTTTTTATCCCTACATTCTATTCAGGACTCGAGAATGCACTGGAATGGTTTAAATCGTTAGACTGGAAAAATAAAGTTATCCAGCTGATCGTTTTAACCCTGCTTATCTTCTTGATTTACACTTATATTGATAAGTTCCTTTGGAAGCTTATCTCTACAATCCTCAGCATAATAATTGTACCTGCGGCTACATGGTTCATAATGAACAGCCTCAGAAAAGCAAGGGAGACTGTTATTCCGAATGATGAAATAATAAAGATCTATGTTCAAAGCCTGGTAAAGATTTATGACAGGGAGAACCGCTGGTTAAGGGAATGGCAAGCAGGTGCCAGGATAAGATCCAGGCTGGGTCTTAAACGGCAATTAAGGCAGTGGAAAGATATGACACAGGTTATATGGCAGCTGCCCCTGTTCCTCTTCATGGTTTACTTTACCTATTTTTACATGGATAAAGGTTTCTGGATCTTTCTCTTAAGTATCGGAACATGGTTTTTCCTCTCGGCCATATGGAACCAGTTCAGGGAACTTTTCACCAATATATCGTCCCGGGGAAAAAGCAGGTTCATGAAAAAGATAATTTCGGGAATTGATTTATTTATTTTCTGGATAGTACCCCTGCTCAACCTGATCCTTTTCCAATTAAGATGGGATAACATTGCGGTTATACTGATTCTCGGATTCTTATGGTTCTCCGGTCTGTTCATATACCGAACCGGGCAAAAGCTCAGTACTGAAAACATTGATATATACAGGCTTGAAGGAAAGTTCAGAGGTCTGAGAAAAACCTTCTACAGGATCGTTTCAGCAGTTCCCCTTATCGGTAAAAAGAAGAAACCATTCAAAGCATTAAGCTGTGTGTCGTTAAATATCGGCAACGGAATGTTTGGACTTCTGGGACCAAACGGAGCTGGTAAAACAACGCTTATGAGGATCATCTGCGGTATCCTGGAACAGAGCTATGGCAAGGTCTGGATAAATGGTCTTGATACACTCGAAAAACGCGAGGAGCTCCAGGGTCTGATAGGTTATCTGCCACAGGAATTCGGAAGTTATGAGAACATGAGTGCTCATGAATACCTGCATTATCAGGCAATGCTGAAAAATATCATTGATAAAAAGGTTAGGGAGGAAAGAGTGACCTATGTTCTTAAAGCTGTACATATGGTGGAGCGCAGGCATGAAAAAATAGGCTCCTATTCAGGAGGGATGAAGCAGAGAATGGGCATTGCACAGATCCTTCTCCACCTGCCAAGGATCCTTGTTGTGGATGAGCCTACAGCCGGTCTTGATCCCAGGGAAAGAATAAGGTTCCGGAACCTGCTTGTCGAACTGAGCCGGGAACGTATCGTAATATTTTCAACACATATCATTGAGGATATATCGAGCTCCTGCAACCAGGTCGCTGTTCTCAATAAGGGGAAATTAAGATACCTTGGCAAACCCATCGATATGACAAAAGAGGCAGAAGGACATGTATGGCAGTTTCATGTTCCGGCAGGTGAATTCAGCAAATTCGTAAAGGATCATCTTGTAGTACACCACATGTCGGAAGGCGAAAATGTCAGAGTCAGAGTCATTTCCGAATCATTGCCATGGGAGAATGCTGTTGCCGCTATCCCCAACCTGGAGGATGCCTATTTATGGCTTTTACGTAAAAAGGAAAATAATGAAAACCAACACACTATATAACTATTTCAACTTAATTCAGAAGATGATTCTCTATAATCTGAGGATCATATTTGCCAACAAATTCATATGGTTTCTGGCCGGTTCGATAGTATTCTATCTTGGACTGTCTGTCATTTATGTATTCTCAAGTGATATATCCCGTATGGAAGACCTGTATGGAGTATTTATATTCTCAGGTATATTACTGGTATTTTACCCTTCTGTTTTTGGTATCCAGAATGACCAGGATGCCAGGACAATCGAAATATTGTTCGGCATCCCGAATTACAGGTATAAAGTATGGCTAGTGCGGATCATCCTGATATTCGTAATTGCATACCTGATAATGTTCGTTTTTACATTTCTCTCTTCTGTGTTGATAGTGAAATTCAATATCGTGAGAATGACAACGCAGGTGATGATGCCTGTCCTTTTCCTGGGGATGATGTCCTTCATGTTATCTACAGTAATAAGAAACGGAAATGGCACTGCAGTGGTGATGATTATTTTCGGCCTTTTCTTCCTGATACTTGGGGATATTCTGAGTAGAAGCCAGTGGAATGTCTTTCACAATCCCTTCGATCCGGCCTATGGAGTAAGCGAAACTACATGGGCAATCATAACAATGAAAAACAGGATAATCTTAATTACAGGAACCCTGTTGTTCCTTCTTGCAGCATTATTCAACCTGCAAAAAAGAGAGAAGTTCATGTAGCAGATATTACTGTTTTTATACTATTATCCGATTTTCTAAACCCCCAAAGATCCCCATGAAAAGGTTTTTCTTCGCCGATCTCCAATCAGCTATTTCTAATTATTGCCTCTATGCAAAAGGATGTTCATTTCTGAAGTCAGGTCTGTAATTCTTGTAGCTGTCCATATCCTGTACCCATCCGTTGTGGAAACCGAGACTTTCCAGGGTTTCCGTAACCGACTCATACTCAGCCTTATATAATGTCCGGTTCAGTTTATTATGATCCATTACAAAGGGGACCGGGTGATATTGAGACATGAGCGAGATATGCATTCCGGGTGAAAGTTCTTCAGCAATACTCCTGAGCACTTTTTTACTTTCATCAATATGACCGGGAAGCACCAGATGCCGTATCAGTATTCCCCCTTCTGCCCTGCCAGCTTTATCGCAGGCAAGTGTCGATCCTTTCTGGTAATACATTCTCCTGAGCGCTTTCAGAGCTACCTCCGGATAATCAGTTGCATCAGAATATTCTTCTGCAATGCCTGATGTAATATATTTGTAATCGGGAAGATACACATCGATTATTCCATCAAGAGCATCAATAACTTCCGGCTTGTCATAGCTGTTTGTATTATAAACCGTTACAGGTCTCAGCCCCCTTCCATTCAGACCCCGTATAATAGCTTTGACCTGGGGAACAACATGCGAGGGAGACACAAATCCCACTGCCTTGATTTCATCTGAAAGAATTTTCTCTATAATGTCAAGTGTTGCTTCCAATGTTGTTTTGCTTCGCCGGCATGTTGCATCCGGCCGGCTTATATCATGGTTCTGACAATAAATACAGTGCAGATTGCAACCGGAAAAGAAGATATTGCATATCCCTGCAGGTCCGCTTATTGGAGGCTCCTCTCCCCTGTGAATGCAGATTGAAGCTATGTTCATACCTGCATCCATGCCGCAATAGCCGCTGCCTCCCTGAAACCTGTTGACTCTGCATTCGCGTGGACATAAGGTACAGTGAGAAAGAAGTTCCTGTTCTTCTTTATTATAGATCTCCTTCATTATTTTTTCCTTTTTCAACCCCTTTCATCCTCCGAATCCGCCAACTGGCGGAGAAGGAGGACTTCAGCCTCTTCATTCTTATTCTGATCTCAAAGATGGCAGAAATATTAATATCTGCCTCAAAATTTGCATATTCCAAAACATTATTTACCTTTGCAACCGATTTGAGGGGTTATTGAGCCTAGGGGACCAGAGTCCCCTATTTTGTTATCTGAATTTATGATGATCGAAAAAAGCAAAATAGAAAAGATTGTAAATGAGTTCATTAAGGAAAAAGATATTTTCCTGGTGTCGGTAAGAGTAAGCAGTTCGAACAAGATCATGGTATTTGTTGATACAATGAAAGGGATAATTATAGATGAATGTGTGGCTTTGCACCGTCATATCGAGAAGAATCTCGACCCCAACACCGAAGATTATAAGCTGCAGATCTCATCACCGGGGATAGATATGCCATTCGGGGTTATTGAACAATACTATAAGAATGAAGGGAAACAGGTTGAGGTTGTTGACAATGAAGGCTCCTGCTTTACCGGCAGCCTTAAAAATGTAACTAATGGCGGTTTTGAACTCGAAACAGAAGTAAAAATCAAGGGCAAGGCGAAAGAGAGGAAGGATATCTCTTTCAATTTTGACCAGGTAAAATCAACCAGGGAATTATTTTCAATTAAATAAATATAAAGAGGTTAATACCAGATGGAAAATGTTAATTTGACGGACACTTTTTCGGAATTTAAAGAGCTTAAGAATATTGACCGTCCTACTATGATGAGCGTTCTTGAAGATGTATTCAGGGGCATGCTTGCCAAGAAGTACGGCACAGCCGATAATTTCGATATTATTGTCAATATCGATAAAGGTGACTTTGAAATATGGAGGAACAGGGTAGTGGTGGATGATGATGAACTAACCGATTCGATAACCCAGATACCATTGTCGGAAGCCAAGAAGATTGATGATGATTATGAAATCGGCGAAGAGGTTTCTGATGAGGTTAAGTTCCTTGATTTTGGCAGACGGGCTATTTTATCGCTCAGGCAAAACCTTACAGCACGTATTCTTGACCTTGAGAAGAACAATATCTACATGAAATACAAGGACAGGGTAGGCGAGATTGTCACTGGTGAAATTTACCAGGTTTGGAAAAGAGAAATACTGGTGCTTGATGATGACGGGAATGAGCTCATCCTTCCGAAAAGCGAACAGATACCTTCCGATCATTTCAGGAAGGGTGATACAATAAGGGCTGTGGTTATAAAGGTTGAAATGAGAAACAATACCCCATTTATCATCCTCAGCCGTACTTCACCTGTATTTCTTGAAAGACTGTTTGAACTTGAAGTTCCCGAGATCTTCGACGGGCTGATTACCATAAAGAAGATTGTCAGGGTCCCGGGGGAAAGAGCTAAAGTTGCCGTAGAATCATACGATGAAAGGATTGACCCGGTAGGTGCATGTGTCGGAATGAAGGGATCCAGGATACATGGTATTGTCAGGGAACTTCGAAATGAGAATATTGATGTGATTAATTTTACATCAAATAATCAACTCTTTATACAGAGAGCCCTCAGTCCGGCAAAGATAACTTCCATCAAGTTGATTGAAGAGACAAAAAGTGCAGAGATATATCTCAAACCGAGCGAGGTGTCTCTTGCAATCGGTAAAGGCGGCCTTAATATTAAGCTCGCAAGCCAGCTTACAGGCTATGAGATTGATGTATACAGGGAACCAGGCGGTGAAGATGAGGAGGATGTAAATCTTGAGGAATTCAGCGATGAAATTGAAGGTTGGATCATCGATGAATTTAAAGCAATAGGCTGTGACACTGCAAGAAGCGTTTTGAATCTTTCCATCAGTGACCTGGTAAAGAGAACTGATCTTGAAGAAGAAACCATAAGGGAAGTAGTAAACATATTGAAAGCAGAATTTGAATAACAACCTTGATTTTTATACTGGTTGATTTTAAATTCAATATAAAAGGCAAGGCAGATTTATGACAGAGGATATAAAGGAAACACGGTTAAGTAAAGCGGCCAGGGAATTCAATGTAGGGATCTCCACGATAATAGATTTCCTGCATAAGAAAGAATTTGATCTTGAGCCAAATCCCAACACAAAAATTCCCCGCGAGGCTTATCTTTTGCTTGTGAAAGAGTACAGTTCGGATCTAAGCGTGAAAAAAGAATCTGAAAAGCTTATTCTCAAAGATCTTCACAGAAAAAAAGAGACTCTGTCTATTGAAGATGTTCCTGAAAAGCCACAGCCGGAAGAGGGTGAACGTGAAGAAGAGATTATTGTCAAAGATTCCTCAGGACTGCAGAATGGTGTTGATATTAAGACAGATATCAGCAAACCTGATATAAAGCTTGTTGGTAAAATCGATCTTGAAAAAACAGTAAAGAAAGAACCTGTTAAAGAGGAACTACAGGAACCATCAAAAACAGGTGAGCAGGGTAAAGCTAAAAAGCAAAAAACAACAGTTGAAGATGAAGCAGCCGCCACTGTTAAAGATAAAGAATCTGATACAAAAATCCCGCCTGAAGAGGAAGATAAAAAACTGCAAAAAGAAGCTGCTGCGAAAAAAGAGAAAAGTAAAGATAAAGCCGGAGAAGCAGAGAAAGAAACCGGCAAAAAAGCGGAAGAAAAAACCACAGAGCCTGTTGTAAAATCACAGGATGACGATGACAAAAAGGCAGTAGAGGTACTTGATGAGGAAGTTTATCCTGCGGAGGAAGAAGAAGTAATTGAAGTCTACAGAACAGGTATTACGAAATTATCGGGACCTACAGTTGTCGGAAAAATAAACCTGCCTGCCGAAGAAAAAAGAAAATCCGTGCCTCATCAGCAGGGAAAACAAGATGGCGACACAGGGTCAAAAAGGAAGAAGAAAAGGAAAAGGATAACCAAGGATAAAGATCAGGTTTCGGTTGTGAAATCAGACCTCGGTGAAAAGAAGGAAAAGGGCGGTAAGAAAGTTATTAAGAAAAGACCCGTAAGAGTTGAGGTTGATGAAGAAGAGGTTCAAAAACAGATAAAAGAGACTCTTGCAAGGCTCACAACAAAAGGTAAATCAAAGGGTTCAAGATACAGGAGAGAGAAAAGAGAAGCAATAAGTCAGAAACATCGTGAGGATGAAGACCGCATTGAACAACAGAAAAACATACTGAAGGTTACTGAATTCGTATCGGTGAATGAACTGGCAATAATGATGAACATTCCCGTTACCGAAATCATTTCCACATGTATGAATCTTGGTCTTTTTGTTTCTATCAATCAGCGGCTTGATGCTGAGACCATGGCTCTTCTAGCCGATGAATTCGGTTTCAACGTAGAGTTTGTCAGCGCCGAACTTCAGGAAGCGGTTCGTGAAGTTGATGATGAAGATGAAAATCTTAAGCCTCGTCCACCCATTGTTACCGTAATGGGACATGTTGATCACGGAAAAACAAAACTGCTCGACTATATCCGCCGAACCAACGTGATTGCCGGCGAAGCCGGGGGTATTACTCAGCATATAGGAGCTTATGGAGTGACACTTGATGGCGGAAAACAAATTACCTTCCTTGATACGCCGGGACATGAAGCTTTTACAGCAATGAGAGCCCGTGGAGCACAGATCACTGATATTGCTATAATCGTTGTTGCAGCTGATGACGGTGTTATGCCCCAGACAGTAGAGGCAATAAATCATGCTTCAGCAGCGGGAGTACCTATAGTATTTGCTATTAACAAAATTGACAAACCAACTGCAAATTCCGATAAAATAAAGGAGGCACTTGCCAACATGAATTACCTGGTTGAAGACTGGGGAGGTAAGTTTCAGTCGCAGGAAATATCGGCTAAAAACGGACTTAATATAGACCTCCTGCTTGATAAAGTACTGCTTGAAGCTGAAATGCTCGAACTACAAGCCAATCCCGATAAGCCTGCATTAGGTACAGTAATTGAATCATCCCTCGATAAGGGAAAAGGCTTCACTGTAACGGTACTCGTGAAAGCCGGAACACTAAGGGTTGGTGACATAATGATTGCGGGAAGTTGTTTCGGACATGTGAAGGCCATGTATAACGAAAGAGGCCATAAAGTTAGTGAGGTCGGCCCGGCCACACCGGCTCTGATACTCGGACTGAACGGTGCTCCCCAGGCAGGTGACAAGTTCAATGTAATGGAGAGTGACAGGGAGGCCAAAGACATAGCCAACAAGAGGGCTCAACTTCAGAGAGAACAGGGCCTTCGTACCCAGAAGCATATTACCCTGGATGAGATAGGAAGGAGAATCGCCATTGGTAATTTCCAGGAACTTAATATCATAGTTAAAGGTGATGTAGACGGATCTGTTGAGGCTCTCGGCGATTCGCTGATAAAACTATCAACTCCCGAGATACAGCTGAACATTATACATAAGGCGGTAGGCCAGATATCAGAATCTGATGTACTGCTTGCTGCTGCATCCAATGCTATTATTGTTGGATTCCAGGTACGCCCATCTCTTGCAGCCCGTAAACTTGCCGAGAAGGAGGAGATTGATATCCGCCTCTATTCCATCATTTATAACGCCATAGAGGAGATAAAATCAGCTATGGAAGGAATGTTGTCCCCCGAGGTTAAAGAGGAGATCGTTGCAACTCTTGAGATCAGGGATATGTTCAAAGTTACAAAAGTCGGCACAGTAGCAGGATGCTATGTTAAAGAGGGGAAGATAACAAGAAATACCCGTGTGCGTATTATCCGTGATGGAATTGTTATTTATACCGGCGAACTAGGATCTCTCAAACGCTTCAAGGATGATGTTAAAGAGGTTGTTGGTGGTTATGAATGCGGACTAAACATTCATAATTTCAATGACATAAAAACAGGTGACATCATTGAAGGATACCATGAAATCGAGGTAAAGAAAACTCTATAAAAGTGCTTTATATTTTTCTGCTGAAAGGAGATCGTCCGCTTCTGACGGATCTGTAATCTTTATCTTTATCATCCAGCCATTTCCATAGGGGTCTTTATTCACGACCTCCGGTGATTCTTCAAGAGAAGGATTAACTTCAAGTATCTCTCCTTCTACCGGCATAAACATATCTGAAACTGTTTTTACTGCTTCAATGGTTCCGAAGATCTCCTCTTTCTGAAGTGTCTCTCCCAGGGTCTCTATTTCAATGAAGACAATATCCCCCAATTCGCCCTGGGCGAAGTCGGTTATTCCAACATAACCCATATCTCCTTCGATACGAAGCCATTCATGGTCCTTGGTATACAAAAGTTCTGCCGGTACATTCATGATATAAAGTTTTTAAAATTCTTTAATAAAAATTACGGTTTGCAATAATACTAAAATTAACGATTTTTTCAAATCCCTGCAGGCTTGTCAGCTGAAATAAGTTTTTCTCGTTGATCCCTTTATAACCATTTGTGTTTTTATGATCTTTGTCTGGAAAGGTCTGTCGTCACTATCGGTCAGATTGTTTATCAGTAATCTGACAGCCTCTTTACCTATTGAATACCCGTGCTGCTCAACGGAAGTGAGAGGAGGATCAGTAAGGTCAGACGCGGTTTTGTTTTTTTCATTTTCTACTAATGTGTGTTAAAAAAATTGCCTGGAATGAAAATTTTTACTGTACGAGAGTAAACTTGAGGCTGAATCCGAAATTTGTATTCGAAGTAGGGAAGGTACTTGCCACAAAAGGATTATTCATGGTGTGATCGGCAAAGACCTGAAGGTTGAACCTGTCGCTAAGGATATAATCGGCTGTAAGTCCCGCTGTAAAAACCTTTTGTCCCGCAACCGGCTGATTTACATCCTCAACCAGTTTCCTTGCAAGTGTTTTATTATCGCGGATTGAGAGGTCGAACCGCAGATTCAAATCACTCTTAAGTATCTTCTGTCCGCCCCCGGTTTTAAGAATTATCTGCACCTCATCAAACCGGTATCCGGCACCAATAACCAGCTCATTGGTGCGGGCATCTGCAATCTGGTTACTCGTAAGGTTAAGCGATACAGTACGTGACTTTCTCCATTCAAACCGGGTCGTGAGGCTGTTCTTCCAGTTCATATCAATATTTATTAAAGGACTGAACTGTTCATTAATGGTAACAACATTAATTTCGTATTGCTGTATGTAGTTATTCTGAAGATCCCTTATTGAGGTTATACCATACGTATCTTCAAGATAGTTCAGGTTGGTTGTATAGCTCCCTATCTGGAATGTGCTTCTGTATTGATGTGAGAGATTTATGGATCTGAATACTCTCTGTATAAATTCAAATTTCGAAAGTCCGTCAAATGTTATTCTCCAGTTAGGCATCATCCTCATCGCTGAGGGAAAAGTTGCAAGAGTTACCTTTTCGGGATCTGATTTTGTATAGGCAGCAAGAAATGCAGGTATCATAACCTCCCTTGAAGTTTTTCCATATCCGCTTTTATAAGGGCCCTCTAAAGGTTCACCGGTAACAGGATTAATATCCGGATTATATGCAGGATCGACTTTAGATCTTTCCCTTGCTCTCCTTTCGGAAATAATTACCAGGTTCTCCTTGAATGCTTCAAATGTCGGGGAAAGATAATTATCCTTTTTTGATATTTTCTCAAATGCAGTACCCCACGATATTACTGATATTGAGAAATTTCCGTTAACGATCCTGTTACGTGTGCTGTCGGGGAAGTTGCCATTTGCATCAGCAATATAGTAAGAACTTACACTTTCGAGAAATCTCCTGTCGGCATTGACATCGATCCTCATACCGGGGAATGGTTCTATCATACTGCGGGCAGATATATCAAACTTATTGTTATATGAGGCCGGAGTATTGAGCAGGGTATCTGTTGAGAGCCAGCCATTGGAAACTGCCCTGTCAAAGAACCTTCTGTCGCTGTATCCGAGTACGAATGGCCAGCCCGGTGCAGTAACGTTATTGTATTCCGACATTCCGAGATATTTTGTACCTGGCATATAACCCGGGAGAAACTGTCCTTGTGAAGAGGTAACAGTCAGACTTGCGGATCTTACTCCCATTAAGGCTCTGAGTATATATTCTCCGGTTATTATCAGGGGATTACGTTTAACCGGGACGCGTCCCTCTATCGTTACCTTTGCTCCATTTACCTGTTCCGTGGTTGTAAAATTGATCCTGGAACTGTTTACAATATCAACATTTCCTTTAATCTCCTCGCCTGTATCACTGACTATTTTGACTTTAACATCTGTTGTCCCGAGGCTATGTACTATTCCCCTTATAGCATTCGGCCTGAAGTTCACATTATCCCTGGTGTATGTTACTGTCCTGTATTCAGGCTTCCTCCTTTGTGCAGCATCAGGGCGTGTATTGTTTTCTATATTCTTAAGAAACCTTGATTTGCTATAGAGTGTTGCCAGGTTTGCCATGGTTGTAAATGTAAGCTCATTGTGGTTCTTGATTGAATTACCAATGTTTATGTTCATGGTATCGGGGTATAGAGGACCGGCCAGCCATGTATAATCAGCCCCGAAACGGGCATTGGCATTTACCCACGAGAGAAAAGGCAGCTTATTTATGGGAATTGTATATGTCGCATTTATGAAGTGGTTATAGGTAGTTGTCCTTCCGAAATTCTTCAGATTTGTCATTACCGAATCACGCCAGAGATCATATCTGTTACCATACCGTTCCTTGTCAACGCCACCTTCAGGTTCATCTATTCTTGCGAGATTTGTTGCGGTGAAATCTACTTTTAACTGGCGTGTAATATCATACTTGAAATCATATATCCTGCTCCATTCAAAGTCTTTCCTGTAGGTCGGAGTAATACGCAGATAAGGATTATTTATGTTCCTTGTTTTCACCTCGTTATAATAACGTGCCAGGCCGGTTCTGAAAGAGATGCTTTTAGGGAAAATATAGAAATTGAAATCCTTTATTAGCCTGAATACCTGGCTGTTAAGGAACTTCATGTTTTTAAAGGGGACAACATTTGCTGGTTGTGCCTGGTAGTTATAAGCTAGTCCGCCGCGGTAGTTTTTCTCAAGGTTTATTTCGGTTTTAATATTGCTGCGGTATATTTCGTTATAGGTGTAGTTGACGCTCAGGTTAGCGATATCCCATGCATGTGGTTTTTCTCCTCTTTTTGTTATTCCTGCATTGCTGACGGTGATGGTTTTTCTTCTTGAAAAATCCTCCGAGATACTTTTTATTGAATCCCTGGCGGCATTATCTTCTGCATTACGGAGGGCATCCGAGAGCAAGATATCGGGATCGAGCGGATTATACTGAGGCCTGATCCTTGTTTCGGAATATCCGACATAAACAGGAAGCCTTACCCCTGCCTCTTCAGGGAAGAATTTTCCGAGTTCAATCGTTGATGAAAGGTCATATTTCATCACCTGTTCCTTGCTGCGTTCATTCACCTTCTTATCTATACTTCCCCATCCCGGAGTACTTGTCTGACCAACGACATCAACCGTTCCCAGGTCTGCCAGACGGGCCTGTAGGTGAGCATTAGCTGCCCATCCTCCATTTTCAATGAAATCGCTCAGCCGCAGCTCATTTACCCATACTTCCCCCCATTTAGGCTGACCGTCATCTGTTACAGGATTTCTAGTCCGGATGGGATTTCTTATTCCTACCATAATGACCTTCACATTGCTGAGGTTGGGATTTCCTGAGACAGAGATCCTGTGTCCGTCACTCACATATACGTAAACATCCGATACACTTAATGATGATCCCTCCTCCAGCAATTTTCTGTTTCTTGCCTGTTTGGCATCCTGAAACACCGATAGATCGATGTTGAAACTGTTTTCTTCAGGCCATACCAATGCCCTTGAGGCATCGGATTTATTGTCGTACCTCCCGGGTGGGGTCAGGGTGAGAGGGATCTCATACTCATAGAAATTGCTTTTATAGTCAGAACCTATTCTTATGAAGGCAGTCAGTTCATCATCCATCAGAGGCTGCCCTATGAGTGCTTCAGCATGGACTTCCATCCGAAGCCGCCGGTATTGCCTGATATCAAGACTGACATTCCGGAATGCGGCACGGGCATCGCCATCTTCAAGGTTCTGAACCTTAAGGACCATAGCTTGTTCATTAAGTTGCCGCAGCTGAGGATTCGAAGGATCTGTTATCCTGTCGAATCCGGGAGGAAGAACATAATTAACCGGTTCTTTGCCTGAGTTTTCCTCAATGCTTACTGAGCTTATCTCAAAGGTTCCGTCTGTTGCTTCCGGCAAAGTAACCCTCTCACCACCTTCCATGAATGAAATATTGTATTTTCTCCATTCAGCCCTTACCAGGTCAAGGTCAGCATACCGCATTATCACAGGTTCATTGAAACCCCTGAGAAACATTCTCATGAACCTGATAGATTTAAAATCACTGATTGTGCCAATAACCTTCTGATAATCAGTAATCGGGACTTTAAACTGGTACCATTTCACACTCGATTGATCGCCATTTGCAAGTGTGGCTTCATACTCTATTTCGTCCACAATATAATTTGTCCCCACTACAAGGTCTCCGGGCCTTATACTTACCCTGTACTGATAATAGCTTTCTGTTTCGTTAAGGGTGTTATCACGGTTTATATCTTCCATGTCGGGCAGCGTTGACCCCGAAGTTGGATATGGTTCTGACGACATTTCAGAGGTCGGTGAATTGCCTTCCTGTCCGTTGTAATGTTTATATCTTTCAAGAATTCCAAGCTCCTGATAGTCGTATTTTGACCCCCTGAAATAATGAAAATCATCTCCTGAGGGATCATCAAGGATTTTATTGTATATCTCCGGTGTGGTTATAGTTTCAGCCCTCTGAAGATAATCTGTAAAGAATGTCTGTTCATCCTGGTTCCGCAGGCCGTCAAAACCCACATCCTGATACAGGCGTGAATCAGGGTCGTTATCAAAAGCATTCACCACAGACTGTACTGTCGGAACTCTTCCCCATGAAGTTGTATCCACGTTTATCGGATAGGGGGATCCGGGCAGTCCGTGCTCAAAGCTTTTTCTTGAATCCCTGAGAATATCCTCCGATATATTACCCAGGTTTATAAAAAGATCGCCGCCTTCATGATCCGGATCCTCAACAAACGGATCCATAAGCCAGAATTTTATATACTGAATATTTGCCGTTTCAAAATCACTGGTGAGAACCTCTCTCATAATACCTCCCCATCGCGATTGAGGATCATTCAGCTTTCCTTCGGAGTTCATGCCCTCCGAATAGAGGCCCGGATCAGCGTCAAAATTGTAAGGCCCTTTTTCTTCGGGGTAATATGCAAGGTTAAGGATGGTGATATTTGTGGGTATGCCTGTTGTACTTTCACGGTAAGGGAAGATCTCATTCTCATAGATCTCCCTTACAAAGTGGCTTGACTGGGTGTCGGGGTTATCTTTAATATGATCAGGTGTTGATGATCCGTTCCTCAGGAATATCGGATCTATAACATACCATGCCAGCCTGGCTCTGTTATAACCGCTTGCAGGATCATCGTTTAATCGAGCTTCCGGAAATAGAAGGTCCTGACCCTGAGGAACACTTGCAATTGTCCATGCATTGAATGATTTAAGGTCCAGAGGGATCTCACTTGCCTCAAAATCATCGATATATGAATTACCGGCATTTGAAATAGCCTTTGAATGACCGGGTATAAGATGGGCGAATTCTCCGAAGAATGAAAATGAAGAGGGGGTTTTTGTTTCAAGAAGGGGTATTTTATCAATAATATTTGTAAGCATCCGGGATTCAGTTTTATACGATGTGTTCAATCCCCAGATAGTGTTTGAAATAGGTTCTTCGCCATAGTTAACCTTCTGTGTATATGGTCTTTCATTAAGATGGAGTATGGTTCCTCCGACATTAAAATTGTCAGAAAAACGATAATCGAGGTGTGTTCCCACAAGTGTTTTTGTCTGAAATCCAAAGAACTGGTTGCTTTCAAGCGAAACCTGAATAGGTGTTTGAGATTCAATAAGTGCAGCATTGATAATACTTACCGTACCCATATTGTAATCAACTGTATAATCAACATTCTCGGAAAGAGTCACTCCACCAGCGGTTACTATGACCGATCCCTGGGGTATATTTATTGCATTCAACTGTATTTCAGATCCTGATTGAGAAGAATATTGCCCTTCCATGACGAATTTATTTTTCTCGGCCATCTGCCTGGCTATAGTCTGGGTTGAATCATACAGTTCCTGGAACACATACTTATCTGCCAGCTTTGAGTCATTTATCTTTTTTCTCAGGTGACTTCCAAAAGGTTCAAGAACAGGAAAGACTATCTTACCCCTGTCAACTATAACAGTCACATTTTCAACAAAATCAAAATAACCATCCGATTCCCGGTCAAGTTGTGAATTCAGAACATCAAGCCCAAGCATCTGGAGTAGTATCTGATCCTCAAGCTTGTCTTCCGGCAGATAGTTAATCGAGTTACCTGTTTCGTCATCCTGATAAAGTACATTCAACTCAAAATCACTTTTTTCAAGCTTACCCGATCCCAGCGAATAAATGTTCTTCATCATCAGATCCCAGGTCGGCAGTTTTGGAGTCAGTGTTGTTCCTTTGAGCAGTTTTAGAAAAAGAGCCTGGGGTGCTGTAATTCCGTCAGTTGAGAACTCTCCTACCTTATATACCTTGCCGTTAATGGTATACTCAAATGCCACTGCCAGTACTTCATCTGTATTCAGTGCAGTATTAAGGGATATATATCCAAGTTGTTTATTGAGAGTATATTCTCTCTCGTTAAGTTTCCGGGCGTTTTCTATTTTTTCATAGTCACGGCCAATCTGAAATCCCGGATACAAGGGATCAAATGCATTGGTTACCTGGTCAAC
>Ga0114918_10000529_pt1 | contig 33083 bp, 36 predicted proteins | sample LantaG_FD_87015 | JGI IMG/M metagenome (GOLD analysis project Ga0114918, IMG submission 87015) | Deep subsurface microbial communities from Baltic Sea to uncover new lineages of life (NeLLi) - Landsort_02402 metaG | ecosystem: Environmental > Aquatic > Marine > Oceanic > Sediment | place...
GAAATAAATCCAGGGTCTCCTTCAACTAAAGTACCACCTAACTTATCTGCTAACGCTTCACCAGAGGTGTCTATTTGCCCCTCTACGGGCTTTTCAGGCTCTTGGCTGGTAGTTAACCCTAAATGCTGTTCAATGCGTGTAAGGCGGAATTTAAGGCTTGATACTTCTGACTCTAAATTAGTAGCTTGAGGTGCTTGTGGCACGGTTGCAGATGGCTGTCCTGTGTATAATGCAATCGTCATTATTGTACGATAAAATGTTCCTTCGTTCTGTGGGTTTGGATTTTCATCGTGTTTTATAACAAATGTTTTTCCTGTAGCAGACATTGCATGAGGTTCAAATGATGTATAAGCTACGGTTGGTGTTCCATCTTTTTTAGTTCTCCAAATTGAGAATACTTTACCGTCTGCTACAATCTTAATGCGTTTTTCTTCGAGTTGTACTTCTGTGATTGTTATTGTTTTTTCTAGGAGTGGTGCGTCTGACATATTTATTGTGGTAAATTATTAAGTTCTTCTGAAGTAAAGGGTACTTCATCTGGATTGTTTATTTGTTTTCTAATACGCTTGAAAGTCTCTACATACTTAGGGTAATTCTCTTCATAGTCTGCTAGGCTTTCAAACTCTAGCTCCTCATAGGCATACTGCTCTAAAGGGATGCGTTTGTGGATTTTCATAAGACTTTTAATTCTGGGTGATTTAATTTAGCTTCGTCATTAGTTGCAAGGATATTTCCACCATACTCTCTGTAATACTCTGCATCACATTCTTCGCACCAATATACTTCTCCGTGATGTGGTTCATCTGGAAAAACAAACCCTTCATCATCTAACTCTATACAGTGTTCACATTTTTTGCTCATATAATCAATCCCCCTTCTCCTAATTGATAGTTATCAATAAGGTTATCTACTTGCTCTTGTTCCATTAGTTGGATGTCCTCCTGGCTATCAGGTTTCTCGTAGCTGTATAGTTTCTCTTGTTGTTCGATTAGTTCATCTTTGATTTTGCTCATAGAAATGCGATTAAAGTGATGAGTAAAAAGATTGCTATACCGACTAATACAGGAAGTTGTATTGAGTCTTTTTTATACCTCTTTGTGTCTGTTTTGTGAAACGTATTGATTGCAATACGGTCTCTTATGTAATTCATATTTATTCTATTATAGGTTAATCTTTAGGCTTTTTTCCTTCTCGTAGTACCCAACCGACTTTATTCTTTGGTTTCCAATCTTCATTATTACTCCGTGTCCATTCTGTTGCTATCTTCCATTCATAAATATTTCCGTCATCACCTAAACCAACGATGGTGTATGTACCGATACCTGTTTCTTTATGAGTCCACGCCTGAATGATTTTCATATTATTTATTATATTATAGGTTAGTTAATTTTATTGTTACGCTACATTTCCCAGCCCTCCGTAGAAGATCCATTGACTGCCGTTTGTCGCAGGTATTTACCTTTGGACTGGGGAATATAGCCTAGTTAGTTATATAGTTATCTAAGAGCGAAGTCCTAACACTTCGGCTCGACCCATAAACGTTATATAGGTCTCCCACGCTTGTTCCTCCAGGCTTAGTCAGGACGTGGTTTGTAGACGTTTTCCAACCGCTACCTATTTAGGATAAAGTGTACGGTCGAGAAGCCCTCGCTCTTAGATAACTATGTTATACATCAGTCGCTATGGGAGAAGTAAGCCCATGCTAAGTTCAAACCTCTCCCAAGCTGTTGATGTGATGTGAGATAAGCTCTCACTTGCTATATACATACTATAACATGTATATACGATACTGTCAATAGCGGTACAGTGGATAACTTTTAGCCTACTGACGGATTATTATTCCTATACTCCTCATGATACTCTTGTTCTTTTTCTCTTTGTTCTTTGGTGCTATCTATGAACTCTCGGCGTTTTCTAGTGACATTCTCAGGTTTGTACTCCATCATAAGAGCTTTTATGTTCTCCCATGACTTATCTATACCACGTATATCACATGCTGTTTCATAGAAGGCTATGATGAACCGAGTGTTACTTCCTACAGACTCAGGTCGTTCAGAGAATACGTAGTCTATTATTTCTTTTGTAACTTTCATAAGCATGATTTTATATAGTTAATTATTTACGATGAAACGACTTTAGTTTTGACATTTTACTATTGTAATAATTCTCGATACATGATTCACAATATGTTGGTTTTCCTGTATCTTCATCAGGATAGCAAAATGGATACTCATTAGAATCAAACATTTCTTTTTTAAGTTCTTTTATTTCTTCTTCTGTTAAGTAACCGTATCTTGGTATCATACATGTATATAGTTATTAAATAATCTCATTCCCTCCTATATGAAACTACTTAGATAGAGCCGTAGAAGAATAGAGCAAAAAACACTATTGCGACTACTGTTATTACCTTCTCGTATTGTGTACGCTTCTTCCATGTCTTTGTGTGTTGGATCATTCCGAAATGTACCCATGAATAAATCATCGCCATCCCGAACACCATGTAAAATCCTTCCATATATTTATGGTTAAGATGAATAAATTATTTAACTACTTTTTTAACTACGAACCAAACTATAACGCACATTAGGATAAAAGGTATCATACTTCTTTTGTTATTAAATAATCTTAGATAAGGTTTATATTAAGTGTTTATATTGTTTAACTTGTCTGTTTGTCATACTCTCTTATTATTTTAAGTATAAATAGATTCCATGAAAGACCCGATTCTAACTTTAGCTTTCTAAAAGCTATCCAAGTAGTATCAGCCATTCTTATTCCTTTAATGTTGTAATGTTTATCTCTCATAATAATGCTTGTTGTATAGACTCTTTCTTAGCATGGTCTATCCTAGCTCTAGCTATGCGACAATACTCTTCATCTAAATCTATACCTATAAAATCAAAGCCTTCGTATACACATGCCTTGCCAGTTGAACCTGAACCCATGAACGGGTCTAATACTGTTCCACCTTTAGGAGTAACGAGGCGAACGAGGTATTGCATTAGTTTAGTAGGCTTAACCGTTGGATGGTTGTTGGCTGATATTGATTTGTTACGTTGATATGCGTTTTCTATGGTCTTGTTTCTTCCGTCGTGGCTGTACTGCTTCTCCTCAAAATCATCAAGCCCATCATTCCTATCACTCTTACTTGCTTTCGCACAGTAGAAGAATCTTGCTGCAGAACCAGAGTCGCCGAAATGTATTCCTGACTTAATGTTATTTATTACATGGGCGGTGTTGTCGTTGTTGCTTTGCTCAAAATTGTATCCACTCTTGGTCGAAGCCTTTGTATCAGGAAACAACCCTACCACCTCATCTTCTCCCGAGTGAATAAAGTTTGCTGGGAATCTGCCTTGCCTTGTTTCGTTTATTTCTTTCCATTTACAACCACCACCTTCAGGAAAGACCTTCCCACCATTTATCTTAATTTCCTCTGTTCCCACCCTACTCTCATCTATATTTATTCCACCTGTTCCATATTTTAATACATTCTCTGCTACTGTTTTTTCTGATAAAGGTTTCCTTGCTACTGTAATAGGTTCTAGGGCTGGCTTCAGTGCTGTTCCCCAGCCTTCCCATTGTTTAGCTTCATCTCCTTTTGGCTCAAACTTATATCCATAATCAGACCGCTTGCTTAAATCTCTTTTACCACCTGGATTATTAAACAATGTGCTTGTTGTTTCTTCCAACACTCCATTTTTCTTTTCTATTGCTTTCGATATATTGTGACTTTTGGGAAATCCCGAACCGTAAACCCAAGCTATCATATCTCTAATCTCAAATCCTGCATCTTCAATGTTGACTGCCATTCTATGTTGAGTACGAGTACCTGCAAAAGCTAGTAAATATCCACCTGGTTTGAGAACTCTAATACATTCCACCCATATCTCTACACTTGGTACGTCATAGTCCCATTTTTTACCCATAAAGGATAGTCCATATGGCGGATCGGTTACTATACTATCAACAGAGTTATCCTCTAGCTTCTTTAACTCTACTGTGCTGTCTCCTTGTATTATCATATATATTTGTAGTTACTATTGTATATACAATACCCCACCATCCTTATACCGTGTCCTCTCTTAGAATTGCCTAGTACAGGTAGCTACTATTAGTATATGCCTATAGGGGGTACTCTAGTAAGAGTTATAAGGATAGATTGGTAAAGAGCTAATAAAATTGGGGCGATTCTTGAGTGGAGGTGTTCCGTTGAGTGGTTCTATTCAATTCCATTTATAGTGCGATTGAAACCCGACCATCTGGGCTATAAGGTTACACTATCGGTCGCTATATAGGTTACTCATAAAAGTAACTTAATAAAGACAGATAAATTCGGGTAGAAAAAAACACTGTTCAGGCGTCGTGCTGCTCAGTCTCTTTCCAAAGACCTTTGTCCCTAAGGACACACAACACCCTAACAGTGTTTTCTTGGAAAGATTTTGAGCAGGCTGAATTGACAAAGATACTATAATATATTTTGGGGAATCTGTCAAGTAGTAGATTACTATGGGGAGATTTGGGTTATCCACAACCATTACGAGCATGTCCTCGATATGGTTTGTCCACAGTTGACCTACTATATGTAAAGATGCTATACTAAAAGCAACAAGAGAAGTTGCGTTTTAACAATTAGAAATCCCTATCTACAAGCATGGGAGAAGCATATAGGTTATAACAGGCTCAGGCTCGTTATTCTCAATAGTGGTTCTTCTTGGATAAGGGTTTTTGCTTGTTACGAAGGAGCTGTACAAAATTATAGAGATGATGATCTAGTTTAGTTACGCTAGATTTTTTATTTTTGATAAAACTACTGGGTACGTGATTATAGCACGTATAACTGATTTTCAATCAGCCACTTTAAACCTCTCAGACACCTCCATTATAGCCTATGTTATTCGAATCAGGTTGTATTCATTGTGGAAAACATACTTACGACCACGTAATAGGTAGCCCTTTGTGTTTTAAGCATTACAGACAATATAATCTCGGTCTTTCGGATAAACTTAGAAGAGAAGGACGCTTTGAAAAGAGATATGAGCCTAGAAGAACAAAAAAGGTAAGCGTATTCACAGCTCTTAACTTCATATTCTCAGATAAGGAAGATTTTACAATAAACGATTTAGTATAATTTCTATAGTAGCCCTGTTATAACAGTGAGCACAAAAAGTGGCTTGCTAGATGACATCTCAAGGCGTCGTCTAGCAGGGCTAAAATAGAATAATACGAGAGATTTCAGGAAGACCTCTCGCAAATAAACCTCCCTGTAAGTCGCATGACTAATGCACAGTTCAATCCCCGCAATGTCTGACCACTTGACAACGGGGTGCTCAAATGTGCATTAGTTGCGGATGTACTACGTGCTGTGAATGAAGGCGAAAGCCCTGAGCCCACTAGCCACCACTGGTACGACTATTATTCTTACATAAAAGCCTTGAGATAGACCATATTCCCTATGAGCCTAAAAGTGGCGTATGGCATTAAAATTAGCAATATAATGGAAGCATACATTAGGTCGCTATAATCATTTAGTGGCATTGGAAGGGAGCTTCTTGGCTGGGTCTTATGAGACTTCGACTACCTCATAGGTTATTGCCTAGACCAATAATGACCTTCCATTATACTGTTATATGGACAACAGTGGCTTTGATTGGATATCTATTTTAGTAATGGTATTAGTAGGGATGTTAATACTTACAGCGGTTTATAATATAATATTTTAGCTTTATGAGTACAGAAATGGACGTATTAAACACAGAAGAACTATCTCCTGAAGATAAGAAGAAGTTTGAAGACTATGAAAATAGACTAACCACCTTCCAAGAGAAGCTCAAGAAGCTAGAAGAGAAGTACCAGGTAAGAGCTCAGATGACCTATAGAATGATATACGCTGACCTTAAACTATACAATGAGATGGCTGAGATCAAAGACAAGAAGGACGCCAAAGTCAAAGAAGTCATAGACAAAGCCGTAGAAGAAATAGTAGAAAATAATAAATAAATATATGCCAAGAAAAAAAGCAGAGTCAACTAAGAAGGTAAAGAAAGCTCCTAAAAAAGTTATCAAAGAAGAACCAAAGTTCATTTATAGAAACGGTGTTAAACTAGAACTCACTCCTCGCCTTAAAGCAAAAGCAGAACGTAGAGCAGTGAAATATAATAAATAGAGTATGTCAGTAGACCCAACTCCTAAGCAAGAAAAGCTGTTAAAGCTAATTATGGAAAACTATGGTAAACCTGGGGAGACAAAATCCCTTGGGAGTTTGATGATAGAAGCTGGATATTCAGAGGAGAGTTCAAAGAACCCTAAACTTATATTACAGAGCGAATACTTAAAGGATAAGTTAGATGACTGGGCAAAAATGTTAGATGACAAGAGAAGAATGGCTATTACTCAGATAACAGAAGAGAAGCTAGTGAAGAGTAGTGCAAGAGACTTAGCACAGATAGTAACTACGCTTAATAAAGATTTCCAACTTGTATCAGGTGGTGCAACTGAGAGAACAGAGAACGTATTAACTAAAGAACAACTCGATGAAATTCTCCTTAGAAGATCAACTCAAGATAATACAGACGGGGAAGTATAGTCTCATAGACTTTAGCATTATTACTGATAGAAGGTATAAGCCTGCTAAACTACACGAGACTATAGCTGACAAATTAGAAGCAGTAGAGAGAGGGGAAATAAAAAGGTTAATGATCTTTGTACCTCCTCGTCATGGTAAATCTCAACTAGCATCTATTAACTTTCCTGCATGGTATCTAGGGAGAAACCCTAATAAAGAAGTCATAACAGCTTCTTATTCTGCGGAACTAGCACAAGACTTTGGTGGAAAGACAAGAGAACTTTTCAAAGATGACAGATTTCAAAAGATATTTAAAACAAGATTAAAACAAGACGAACAGAACAAAGCCAAGTGGAAGACTACAGAGGCTGGAAGTTATACGAGTGTAGGTATCGGTGGTGCTATTACTGGAAGGGGTGCAGACTTATTGATTATTGATGACCCGATTAAGAATAGAGAAGAGGCTGAGAGTAAACTGATACGTGATAAACATTGGAACTGGTATACATCTACTGCTTATACACGTTTAGAGAAGGATGCAGCGGTAGTACTTATCCTCACTAGATGGAATATAGATGACTTAGCTGGTAGATTACTGGCTAAACAGGCTGAAGGTGGCGATAAATGGGACGTTATAGAGCTTCCTGCTATCAAAGATGACATGCCTTTATGGCCTGAGAAGTACGATTTAGATGCCTTAGAGCAAATAAAAGAGACTATTGGGCTATATGATTGGTCTGCTCTGTACCAACAGAAGCCTATCATGAGTGAATTACAAGAGTTTAAGCCTGAATGGATTAGAGAAGTAGAGAGATCTGACGTAGATAGGATGAATACTCGTAACTTCCTGATAGTAGATACTGCTATGAGTAAGAAGGAGAGTGCTGACTATTGTGGATTCTCAGAGAACTACGTTGATAAAGAGAACAACTGGAACTTAGCAGGCTATAGGATGAAGCTTAATCCTAAAGAGCTAGTAGATTACCTTTTTACATTACAAGACAAAAGAAACTTTGAAAAGATTGGGATAGAGAAGACAGCTTACACTTGGGGACTGAAGCCTTACCTAGACGAAGAGATGCGGAAACGTAACAGGTTCTTACCTATAGTAGAAGTAGAACATAAAAATACAAATAAAGAAGTTAGAATTAGAGGTTTGATACCACGATACAGTAGTGGATCTATTTACCACATCAAAGGAGAGTGTAAAGCACTCGAAGAAGAGATGCTTACTTTCCCTCAATGTGTCAACGATGACGTTATAGACGCTACACAGTATCAAAACGATATAGCAGAACAACCTGAACTCGAAACTAATAACTATAATCAACCAGATTGGGAAGACTCCTTTACTGGAACAGGCGGATAATATATGTCAATAGAAAACAATATACTTGACCAAAGTGTCAAAGAATACGATAAGGCACTGAAACATCGCTCTACAAGAGTCACATCTTCTTGGCATCCCAATGAAGATCTTTACTATGGTCGCAAACAAAAGAAGCTTAGAGGAAGACACAACGTACTATTGGGAGAGATGCAGGGGTTTATTGAAACACTTGTATCTAAGATTGATGATGCTCCATTCCTCGTATTCCAACCTACTGATGAAGCTGATGTACGAAAGGCTGAGAAGGTTACGAAAGCATGGGAACAAGACAGCTCAGTATCACGTGGAGACTGGAAGAGTAAGGACCTTATGGGTAAGAAGCTCGGTGGCTTATATGGGCGTGCAGTATTTAAATACTTCGCATCTAGTGAGCCTGAATACTCATCTAACCTCGTGTTAGTAGACAATTATGATTTCCTAGTAGACCCTCTTGCAGGTGGTGAAACGATTGAGGAAGCTAATTACATGGGACAAGATAATATATTCAAGACAATCAAAGAGCTAGAAGACGATGAACGATACGATGATAAACAGGTAGTTATCCTTAAGATGTCTAAAGGTAGAGATACCGAAATTGACGATAATAACTCAGAACAAGAGAAACAGAACAAATCATCCCTCATAGTAGGGAGAGAAACTAAGCGTTATCAGAGTGAGGAGACTGCTACATTGGTAGAATGGTACACAACTTACGAGGGTATACGATACATTTGTACCTATGACCGACCTACAAAGACATGGATTAGAGTAGAGAAGCTTAAGAACGTATTTAAGACAAAGGAATATCCTAATGGAGATCCACTATGGCCATTTGATAGTTGGGCATTCTTTCCAGATCCTTTTGAGTTCTGGACACCATCTCCTGCTGACCAAGTAAGAGACACTATCATTTCAAAGAACATATTGATTAACCAAGCACTAGATAACCGTCAATACCGTAACTTCGGTATGAAAGCCTATGACACACGTGTATTTAAAAATCCTGCTTTACTTGAGCCTCGTTGGGCTGGGCTTGTGCCTGCTACTCCTGATGCTGGTAAAGACGTAAGAAGCGGTATATACGAGTTCAACTATCCTGATGTCGGAGATACAACTACACTCTACGGATTGGTAGATAGCGCTCAAGGTAGAAACTCTGGTATTACAGCTGGTTCACAGGGAGCTACTGAGAAAGACAAGAAGGTCGGGGTATTTGAAGGAGAGCTTGCACAGACAGCTGATAGACTTGGATTATTTGAAAAGAGTTATGGTTCATTCTGGATTAGAATGGCTAAACGATATCTCAATGGATTGAAAGAACACATGGGACAGTCAATGGCCATCAAGATGCTTGGAGAGCAAGGCGTACAGTGGGACGAGCTTATCAAAGATAACCTGAATCCTAAATACGATATAGCTACTAAGGGACTTAATGCAGAGCTACAAGCTGATTCACGCAAGAGACGTAGTAAGTTTGAAAGCCTCAACATGGAAATTCAGAACCCTTTGCTCAATCCTAAGACAGCCCTAGAGAAACGACTAGAGATAGCAGGGTTTGAACGTGAGGAGATTAGAGAGCTTATGAATATATCTGATGAAGGAAACAGTGAGAGCGTACTACAAGCTGCTGAAGAGAATGAGAAACTATTGAAGAAAGACGTTGAGCCTAATGAATACGCTACTCCGTTACATGTACAGAAACATCTCGACTTCATGGCAGACAATGAGTTGAAGGGTGAAGTTAAAGACAGAATCCTTGCTCATGCTAAAGCTGAGGTAGACTTTGCTCGAACTAACATGGTCAAATCAGTATTTGATCAATTAGCTGAAGAAGGCTCATTACCGAGCGTTTTAGAGGATGAAGGTCTCATAGGTCAAGAACTACCTCAAACAGCCCCACAGACGCCAAATATTGCCCCTGAAGGGCTTACAGGACAAGGACCTTTACCAGTCCCTACTAGGGAACAATTATTATCACGAGTATGATACTAGACAAAATAGAAAAACTAAGAGAAAAGATGCTTGGATATAGGGGAGAGCTTGATGATGCTACTGAGAAGAACATAGAGATATGGCACGAACAGATTAGAGAGAATCAGCAACTTATAGACCTTGCACGTACTCCTGGTATGAAGATCCTGACCAAAGAGGTCAAACGTAGGCTTGTCGCTATAGATGGACAGCTTACAGACCTTGATACAGATGAGAGACAGATGTATGTACTGGTAGCTTACAAGAAAGCATGGACAGATGTACTTCAAACTCTTATGGGTGCAGGTGAAAGACTAAGAGCCCTAGAATCACAAATAGACTACGAACTAGAATAAAACTTATAAATGGCGAAGTACATCGCCTTAACAAATCTATATATGTCTGATGACATTCAGGTCACTTATGGTGACGAGCTCTCACCAGAGCAAAAGGAACGCTTAGCTGGATTAGAAGGCGAAGCACCAGAGGAAGAAAAGAAGGAAGAACCTCTTATGGAGGAGAAACCCGAAGATACACCTCGGCCTAAGAAAAAGGAATCTAAAGAAGAGGAAATCGTTAATGACGATGAATCTGATGATGATGACGATGACTTAGAAGAGGAAGACAAGCCTACTCGTAAGAGTAAGTTCGTCAACCTAGATAAGCACAAGAAGATGCGAGACAGAGCTAAAGAAGCAGAGGAAGAATTGGCTACCTTGAAAACTCAATTAGAGGAATACAAGGACAAGCCAAATCAAGCCAATGCCGAAGACCTTATATCATCAATAGATGAATATGCGGATGAGTTCGGTGTTAGTAAGGAATCTGTATCAAAGTTATTGAAACTTGCTGAAGAAGGTGCTTATAAGAAAGTCAAAGATGAATTTGGTTCAAAGCTAACTGAATTTGAAGAAGCTACTAAGTCTGTTCGGGAAGCCGAAGCAGACGCCACACAAGAGAAGTTATGGCGTAAAGACCTCGAAACACTCAAGGAAAAATACCCTGATGAAGATATAGAAGCTATCAGAGGTAAACTTAAACAGCATTATTTCTCAGAAGATTATTCCAAAACTCCTATAGACGTGATCTATCGTGGAGTAGAAGGTCTAAGGCCTGCTAAAGGTTCTAAGACCGTAGAGAAGGGCAGAGGTGGTACTTCAAAGGATACTCCTGTACATGACTTCAAGAAGATTCTTGATGACAATAACCAGGAAGCTATACAAGCCATGGATTCTGAGACTTTCAATGAGTTCAGAGATTATATCTCTAAACGTAAAGTCTAATTAAATTAATCCTAATAACATGGCAAACTTACTCGGTAATGGATTGCTAAACGCTGCTTATTGGAGCAAAGTGATGCAAGAAGTCCGTTACAAAGAACTTGTGGCTATGGCTATCACAAAGGTTGAACTTCGTTCTACCCTCAAAGATGGGGACACTGTTCACCAGCCATACCGCTCAACTATCGTAGGCCAAGCTTACACAAAAGGTACTGCTTTCACAGTACAGGATATTTCAGCGACTGATGATACTCTCGTAGTAAACATCTCTCGTGTCGTTCCATTTTATTTGGACGATGTCGATTCTATCCAAAATTCATACAACACTGCAGACGAATTTGCAGCTGATTCTATGGATAAACTTAATCGTTTCGTTGATGCTGATGTACTTGGTGAATATGCTAATGCTACATCTGACGTTGATGACGGTGATGTTGGTGGTACAGCTGGTAATGCAGTTGCTCTTACAACTTCAAACATTCAGAAAATCTTTACAGCAGCAGCTCGTAAACTTGACCTCTTGAATGTATCTGCAAAGAATCGTTTTGCTGTTATTTCACCTTCAGTATTGGAGCTTTTGCGTCAATACCTCGAAGGTAAAGATACTTCATTCGGTGACGAAGTAGGAAACAATGGTTTGGTTGCTAAAAGATTTGGTTTTAACCTTCATCTTTCAAACAACCTTTCATACACTGCTACTTGGACACCTGCAAACAATCCAACTGAAGCTGACACTGTAACCATCGCTGGTGTAGTGTTCACTTTCAACGCTACTCCATCTGGAGCTGGTTCTGTTGATATTGGTGGAACAACAGCTGTTTCTATTGATAACTTGGTTGCTTGTATCAATGGTACAGGTACTGCTGGTACTGACTACATTGCTTTGTCTGCTGCTAGTAAAGCTGCTCTTGAAGGTCTAGTCGCTATTGACGGAACAACTAACATGACAATCGTATTCCACGGTGGTTCTGAAGCTGCTCTTTCTGCTAGTGAAGCTGCTGATCCATGGTCAGTTGAAACCCTTCACCTCTTGTTTGGTCAAAAAGGTGCTACAAACTTGGTTATGCAAAAAGCTCCAGGTGTTGTTATCAAAGATGTTTCTGACAAACTTGGTAAAAACTATGCTCCTTGGATGTTGTATGGTCTCAAGACCTTCAACAACGACAAAGACAAACTCGTTGACGTTAAGATTGATGGTTCAGCACTTTAATTCACTACTAACTTTATAACAATATGGATATAAAGGAAATTGGCAAAATTGCTATGGTGGTAGTTGGTGTTGTACTGATTTTCTTCGGTATAAAAAGTTTCTTTTCTCCATCTCTAGAGGGTGTTTATAACAACCCTACAGGTGGTGTCATTGCAAACGTAACTGGTAATGTAACTGGGGACGTAACAGGCGATGTAACGGGAGACGTCACAGGAGATTTGACAGGAGACGTAACTGGTAATGTCACAGGTGCATTGACAGGTACAGCAAGTACAACTTTGTCAACTTCGACTGCTAGTGTTGTTACCTCAGATGCAGGATTCTGTGTATGGAATGGTTCAAACTATACCGTATTCGATTTTGCAGCTAACTCTACATCTACTGTAACATTCACAACTTCAACAGGTTGCTAATAGGCCTTATTTAGGCAGGGAATGGGCATTCTATGCCCTGCCCCTAATAAGTCTTAATTTATAAGCCCTCACGGGCATAACTAACTTATATATGTACATACAAAAGTTAGCCGATGCTGCCGCTAGTCTAATTACAGTTACTAGCACTGCAACAAGTCTTTACGACCTAATAGACACCGCTGGTGGTTCAAACAGCGAACTCGGCACAAAGAATTTGAACGCAGTAGATATCTCTGTAGAAGATGGAGATGTAAGAATGTTAATGGATGGCAATACCCCTACAACTACGGAGGGTATGTTGTTGTCTTCAGGGAATACCTACTATCTTAGAGGTGTACCTTTGAGCAAAATGTTACTTGTACGTGTTTCAGGTGATGTAGCTTGTTCAGTACAAGTTGGTAAATCAGAGCTAGGCGAAAATACAAGCTCATCTGCTCACGCAGTTACTTTAGAAGTGGGAACTGTCGAAATTGGTGATGTTGGTATCACAGAGCTTGGTAATCAAGATTTACCAATCGATGACGCTGCTATGATAGCTTCTCCAGTGTTCTCCCCATCTGGTGGTGAATATAGAGCTGCTGATACAACTTACGCAGACGGAGACGCTACAATCGCTCAAACAGATGTTAATGGTGTCTTGAAAACCAGAGACAAAGCATACGATTCTTCAACTCAAGCTAATAAGAGTGGAGAGGTAAATCCTTTGAACAGGCAGTATGTACCAGCAACACTTGCAGACGTAACTAATGAAACTGATGCAACTAATTATTACTACATAGACATGGCAGGATACAGAAACTTTAGTATTCAAGGTGAAACAGGTGGGACAGCTCCAACAAGTACGCTGACTGTAACAGTAGAAGCGACAGATCAAGATGACGGAACAGCTCAAGCGAGTTGTGCTTATCAAGATGTAACAAACGCATTATTCGGAGTAGCAAGTTGGGTTGATACTGACTTCTTTGGTATTACAGATACACCAGTAGCGTTCAAGTATGTTCGAGTAAAAACAGTTACAGCAGGTGGAGGTAATGACCAAGACTATACTTTATACTCTAAGAAAATGTACTAATTCATAACTAACTAAAAAGTATATGACAGTAAACAGAAGTTCATCAATAATTTCACAGTACAATAGTCCTGTTGTGAAAATACCAGGCACAGTCACTCCAACAGAAAGGGTAACGGATGGAGATTTTGCTAACTGGGGTACAGGTCTCTACCCTGATGGATGGGGTATGTGGGACGCTGTGAATGATTCCACTCCCAATCCTACTGGTTGGTCTAGAAGCACAGACGTACAAGCTGGTACTTATTCTTTAGAATTAACTGCTAATCTTGATACAGGCGGAGGATATGCATCTGCTGTATTGACTGGAGTCTATGATACGGCAGTTGCAGAAAAAACAATCCAGGCTAGATTTTATGCAAAATACACTACTGGAACACCTGCCATTGGAGTAATACCAAAATACTGGGACGGAGTAAATGATTATGTATGGGACATTACATCTGGAGATTGGATGATTGATGGGACAGAGGATAACAGTTTAGAACAAGTAGCCATTACTGGTTCTTATACTCAAGTAATTAGCACACAAAGAACATTACCTGCTGGAGCTACAGAGTTCTGGTTTGACATAGTTGTTGTCGGTAATCAAAATGACGTGGCATTACTTGATAATGTAGAATGGTTATTAGATGGGGCTGACGTTGCTACCAATGGAACAATGGAAGCTTGGACAGAATATGCTAATCCAATAACTCCTTTGACTAGTTGGGGATTTGAGCCAGGAAGTAACTGGGCATTTGACCCTCTTGATGTAGGAGATAATAATCACATTACTAGAGGAACAGACACACAAGCAGGAACTTATGCTGTTGAAATGTTGGTACTTGGGTCTGGTAATGGAGAAAGAGGTTTTGTATACCAAACAATCACTCGTCCAGCAGGTACAAGTATAGACTTATCAGTTTACACAAAGACTTCTGACGCACAGACTCCTTACCTAATTTGTTTAGACGGAGTTGATGTGGCGATGACTCAACAGTACGATTTCGTAGCTGATACTTGGGACACTCAAGGAACTTCTCCAACAGACTTACCAGGGACTCCAAATGCTAAAACCTTAAGTGGAACAACATCTTATGTAGAGAACACTCACACAGTTGTAGTGCCAGCAAGCGGAACTCTTGTTGTAGTTCTTATGACAGATGATGGAGATGATGGAGCAGGGTACACTTACAAGTTTGATACCGCTTCGGGGATTGAAGACTTGGCTGTTCCTAGTGACCCAGTAGAATTATTTAACAAGGTGGCTGGAGGTGTGGATAAAGATAACTTGGACAGTGGGGACTTAGTAGATGCGATGATTGATTCCGATGGAGACACTATTTTTGGATGGACTTCAGATGATGATGGAGGACTTACAGCTGTAACAGACTTAAACAAGATTGACTTCTCTGCTCACGACATGAGATTTGGCAGCCCTTCAGTTGGGGGGAATCCTGTTACTAAAACATATTGGGATGCTAATAAATTCACAACTGATGACGTAAAAGAAACAGCAGTATATTTATTCGGAACAGTAGCGGTAGACCTTAAAGTACAGACTACATATGCTCTCGGTACGGTTCCTGCTGGGTACACTTTCCGTCCTGTTTATTTCCAAAACAAAACAACAGCACTGGACGCCCCCGATAATTTCTCTAGTGTTGGTATCGGGTACTCTGCACCAAACTATGATGAAGTCACTTCTCCCGCTCAACAACCAAGCGGTACGGTTGGAGTTGTGCAAACAGTAGCCCTCACTTCAACGCACGACATACCTGCTGAATCAGCACTTGTGGTGAGCGTGAACACAGCGGATGGAGGTACAGCACTGAATGCAGATTACTCTTTATACGGAATCCTAATAGCAGTTTAATAATTAATAAATAAATATGGCAGACGTAATCAAAGAGGTCTTAGATTCAAAAGAATTGGCAGACCTAAAATACATTAAAGTAGAGGAAGCTAAAGTAAAAGAAACACTTAAAAAACCAAAGGTAGAAGAAGTTATTGCTCTCTTAAAAGAAGTAGAGAAAAACAACGGACATCTAAACATCGCTAAGATGGCAGGTGTTTCAGTAGAAAAGGTAAAAGAGATTCATAAGAAGATGGAAGTTCGTATCGCTGAATTTACACCAGAGCCTACTCCACAAGAGGATCACGGTGGTAAGATAGTAAATCCAGCTTTATAATTGATAGTTAATCTACCTCTCTAGTAGGGGTAGACCCTACTATTAAACTATAAAATATGACACTAAAATACGCACAAAGACCCAGTGAAGACATTTGTTTCAGAGATAATTTCATCTCGAACGACTATGTTACTGATAATGGAGGGACTATTTATAATGCTCCTACTATTAGTAATGAAATAACTACAAATGGTTCAACACAGTATGTTGATTACGGAGATGTTTGCAACCTAGGCTCTGACGACTTCTCTTTCAGTTTCAAGATTAGTTTCGCTTCAGCAGGTACACAGGAGTATATTTTCTCTAAATGGGAAGATGGAAATAATAGATGGTATGTAAGGAGAGATGACACTGGACGTGTATTTATGTTTTGCGTAATAGGGGGAGTAACTAAAATATCAGCTATTTCTGCAGCTAGTGCAGTCTCTGCGGCAAATACTGAGTATGATATAGCTATAGTAGGGAACTGGGCTGACACTATACGATTTTACGTAAATGGAGTTGAGTCAGTAGGTAGTGCGGCTACTTTCACAAACGCTGATATAACAAACACTGGACCTCTTAGAGTTGGGCGAACGGACTCTAATTATGGTGCATTCACGATGAAGAACCTCTCAATCAGCAACAGAGCTTTAGTATTAGACGAAACTTTAGACATCTACCAAGCTGATACATTCAGAGAAATAGACGCAAGTAAAGCGGTAATAAGTTTACCTTTGAGAAGTAGTTTTATTGAACCTACAGGAGTGAACCTTGTTGTTGATGGTGATTGTGAAGCAACTGGTGTAGCTGCTTGGACTGTAGCAAATGATGCTACATTAACAAAGAGTACTGATAGCCCACAAGCTGGAACACAAGCACTTCGTGTAGCCTACAACGGAACAAGCACCCCAGGAGCATACCAAACAATAGTACCAGTAGGGAAAAGATATAGGATTACAGGATACGCAAGAGGCGATGGTTCTTTTGCCCCTGAAATAACTACTGGTGCAGGTGCTGCGATTGTGACAGGTCTTACTTCGTCAACCTCTTGGCAGTATTATGATGTTATATTTATAGCAATAAATTCAACAATAATCTTCCGAAGTTCAGCTACGTCAGCTGGGTGGGCGGAGTTTGATACTATGACAGCTGAATTAGCACCAACTGTTACAGAGAATATAGGAACAGAAGCTAATGCAATAATGGGTGATGGCTCAACGACCAATACAATGCCAACGCTAAAAAGCCCTCACGGGATTATTAACGACGCTCTTATAGTTGGCACATATATGTCAATTCCAGATAATGCAAATTTAAGAACTGCTAGTGTGTCAGTGTTCGCTTTGGTTAAGCCTCAAAGAGACAGTGCTGCAAGAAATACAATAGTCTCAAGTGGTAATCCAGGTGCTTATGCTATTAATAATTTTGCATTTGAATACATAAATGGAACAGGGCTTAGGTTGTTTGGCAGAACTGATGGAGCATCAGTAACGGTAGCAGATGTACTTAAATACAACCAATGGAATTCTGTAGCTTTTACTTGTGATGGCACAACAACAAAGCTCTATGCTAATGATAAATTGGTAGCGTCTGGGGCAATAGTCACAGGAACGGATAATACTACTGGAACATATATTGGATGTGTTAATAGAGGAACAATAGATTATTGCCTAGAAGGAGAAATGGACGCAATTCAGCAGTTTCCTTTCGTTCTTACACCAACACAAATAAAAGAGCTTTCGAATAACGCATTTGCTAACTTAAACGTATGAATATAATTGATAAATACCCACCTAGAGTAGAGTTTGACTTTACTAAAGGTTCACTACAAGACCAGTCAGCTAATGGCTACGCTTCTACTCTTACAGCAGGCTCTGCTTATTGGGGCAAAGGACGGAAAGGCAGAAGCTTTGTATTTGATGGTGCAGCTACTGCCCTAAATCTTGGTAATGTTTCAGACTTTGACAATGATGAGGTACAGAGTTTTGCTGCAGTTTTTAAGACAACATCAGCCGCTATTCAGATGATTGCGATTAAGTCAGATGGAGCTACTGTGTTCCCTGGTTGGGCTTTATATCTTAGTGGAGGGCAGATATTCTTTAGAATATACCAAACATCCACAGGCACAGGATTTAGATTATCTACTGACGACACGTTTAATGATGGAGAATACCACTCTGTTGTAGTTACTTATGGTGGTTTAGACGGGGCAGATAAAGGTGGTGACAACGCAAAGATTTATGTTGATAATCAGCTTGTTGATACTACTCTTGCACACGACGTAGCATTTACAGCAAGTACTTTAAACACAAATGATTACAGAATTGGAATGGCTAGTTATGGTTCGCTTTGGTTTGATGGTCCAATGAGTTATGTTGCACAATTCGGAGTAGAACTTTCAGCACAAGAAGCTACACAACTACTTACAGAGATGAACACAGCGATTCCTTACAACCTTACAGATATTAAGAGTTATCCTGCAAGTACAGGTATGAAAGATGGTGTAGTACAGGCTTACATAGCAGATGGTAAGGGGTGGAATGAGAGTGTGGCTAATGTAACTTCTGGACTCCTAGAAAATACTGGCTTCACTGTAAATACTGGTACTTGGAAAGTATCTGACCGAGATGGATTTAATAAGGTTTTAGAATGCGTTGCTGATGGACAAATTGAACAACCTTTAGGCGGAGTGAGTGGATGGACTACTAACACTTTTGAACTTGTGAGTGGTACACCTACTTTAATTAAAAACGCAACTAATATCCAAATAGATGCTGTAGCAGGTGACAAGGTTGGTGTTATTAGTTTAAGCAATTCTTAATCCCTTACATAGAATAATATGCCTGATGGTAAACCAACAACTTACCCAATGTCACTCGCTACTAAAATAGCCATTGATAGCATAAAAGATAACATCAGTGACATGAAGAAAAGCATGACACCTACAAATGGAGAACTAGGTATAATGATTACTAACCTATGCACTACGGTAGAGACTGGCTTTAAAGGTGTCCACGATAGACAGGATAAAACTAATGGCAATGTTGAGAGGAATAAGGAGGCAGTAGCAGAGTATAAACTTGATAAGATTTTCATTGATGAACTAAGATGCGATAAATTAGAAAAGAAGAAAGAGATTAGAACACTGAAAAATAAACTATCAGATTATACCATTAGGGCTTTAGTCTTCGGATTAGTAGCTCTGATAGCTGGATTTGTAGGGGGTAACGCAAGCGGTTTATTAACTTTTATTAGATAGTATGATTTTAAAAAACCAGGGATTTATCTGGAACAAACTAGCACCTGAGGATTGGTTGTTGGGGGATCTACCCGAAGAACACCCAGTATTGTGCAAGGATGGTAACTGGACCAAATGGCTGGTAGAGAAAGAGTATCAGTCATCTAAGTATCTCCGTACATCAGCATGCGTTTCTTATAGCAAGCTAAACCAGATAGAGATGTTGTTCAAAAGGCTGTACGGAATAGAGATAAACTTTTCAGATAGGTTCACAGCTAAACAAAGTGGCACAAAACAGGGGTATGGAAACACTGGTAAGAAGGTAGCTGATAGTGTTAGAAAAGATGGCTTAATATTAGAAGAATACTACGGATGGGATAAAGACAAAGTAAGAACAGGAGATGAGTATTACAAGACAATACCTGAGTCGTTACAGGTAAGGGCTAAGGGCATACTAAACAATTTCAATTTCAACTACTGGTATGTATGGGAACGTAAGGAAGAAGATCAGCGTGTATCATTGATGAGGGCTCTAAGATATTGTCCAGTACAGGTCTTTATAAAAGCTTATGGTCCATTGAGGAAGGGTGTATATCAGAGAATAAGTGGTGGTTCAAATCATGCAGTATTGCTTTTCAACTATAAGGAAGGGGAGTGGTGGGAGATATACGATCACTATGACGCAGTTGTTAAGAGGCTCGCATGGAACTATAGGATTACATCTGGTCAAATTGCTACAGTAGATGAGAGAGTATACGCAGTTAAGAGAGAAAAAGGAGTTAAGATAGACGGTAAGATTCAACCACCTGTAGAATATAGGCAAATATACAAAGAATCACCGTTCACTCTTACAGGACCTTACATAAGTAACTACTTAATTAATAAACGGGGTTATGTTAAAACAATACCTCGATATGATTACTAATATGGAATACTTTAAGAGGATGCTTAAATCACGTACTATATGGGCAGGTGTTATACAAATTGTAACAGCTGCAAGTCTGTATTTTACAGGAGAACAATCACTGCATGAGTTAATTCTTGGTGGTTCAGGTATATTGATGATTATCATGCGTATAATTACTACACAACCTATTATAAAAAAATAAGCTGTATTGTACGGCTTTATAGTCGCCTAATGGCGTGCATAAGGTGAAACCCCTTACTATAGCCTAAGGTAGCTATATATGAGTACGGCTTTACGGCCAGGACTAACGGATTATTCCGTGGGTCTGCCGAGCCCCTTTACGGGGGCTTACCAGACTTAATCAAAAAAATATGACTGGCTCAGAACTTCTAACTTACTTCAATTTCCTCGTAGATGATTCTATCGAGGATGATAGATTTGAGGACATAATTCAAATAGCATCTCGTCGTCTTTGGGTTCAAAGACCGTGGGAGTTTTTGAAGACAAACACAGACGCAACATCAACTGCGGTAGGTACAACGACTTATAGCTTACCAGCTGACTTCCTATTGCCTTTGCCTATATGGGCTGGTGATACACAAGTTTATCCTATTGCACGAGACCAACGAAGACTATTCAGAAACTCATTCAATCGTTACTATCTCGATTTGAAGAATAGCAACTTTATACTTACACAATCACCTACATCTGTAGAGACTATATACTTTGACTACATTTATAATCCTAGTGATATAGAGGTAGATGATACAGACATAGAGACTACAGTGCCTGGGTTCTTGAGTGCGTTCCATCCATTGCTTGCATATGAGGCAGCTAAGACTTTCTTCTATCAAGATACTGGATCTAAGGCAGACAGTTGGTCAAGAGAGTATGAGGCTGAATACCAGAACTTATACGCACAGATGGTTGAATATGATAATGCTCTTAAAGCATCCGCACAGAACAGTGCAATCCCAGAAATATACTATCCAAATAATAATTCAGACGTTATAGAATAATATGAGTAATCGACTCGTTAAAAATGAAGTGTTCAAGAATGGCATAGTCAACAAATATGAGGCTAAAGCTATTCCTAGAGGTGCAGCTTCTGACGGCTTCAACTTTCTTACGTTACTAGATAAGATAGAACTCGTCAGAGGTAGAAAGATTTTGGGTACAGAAAATACAGGCTTGGGTAGCATAACTGGGCTACACACAGCACAGAAAGCTGACGGTACTGAGGTACTATACTCAAGCTACGGAACTAATGTTAAGTATTACGACACAGTTACAGAAGACTGGATCTCTGTTAAGAACGACATTACTGATGACGAAGAGGTTGCCTTTGATAATTATCACTCAACAGCAGGAGCTCAGATGTGGTTTTGTACCAAAGAAGAAGGACCATATAAGGTGATGACTGCTAACCCTGCTGATGAATACGATCAATATGATGCTGCTAAGAACTTCAGAGGAAAGATAGTCACGAAAGATAATAGAATGTTCTTGTGGGATAGAAATGAAGACGCTACTGGTCTTTACCTATCCTTTATAGATGAATTGAATACAACCGCTGTAAGTGCTGAAGCTATCGGGGGGTCTGGTTCACAGACATATACAGGCACTCTGGCTTTTAAGGCTGGTGGTTCTAAGAGAACTTGCTACGGTATTATTATTACAGAATCAGGCGGAGAGGTGTTTACCGATGATTTCAGTGGAGTATTAACTGGTAGTGCAGGTGGTACAGGAACAATAAACTATTCAACAGGTGCTTATAGCGTAACCTTTAATGCTGTTACTTCAGGTGCTGTTACAGCTGGCTATAACTGGGAAGATGCTACGAATGGTGGTATTGCTGACTTCACGTTCTCAGCTCCTAGAACAGCAGGAGAGGGAGCTATTTTTAGACAAGATGTTGGTGGTGATAGAATAATGAACGTTAAGACTTATGGGTCAGATATATACAGTTTCAAAGATAAACGTGTTTATCGTCTAACATTAACAGCTGATGATACTGACGCTACGAACCAGGTATACCGTGAGAAGGCTGGTAGTCCGTTCTGGGGGGCTCAAACAGAGACAGAGGAGGGTGTGTACTTTATTGACGATAGCACTGAATTTGAGGCTAAATTACGCATCATGAAGGTAGGGGCTAACAATGACACTGTTATCCCTGTATCAGCCACAGAAGGCTTTGATATAGGTAACTACGACTTCTCAGAGTGTTCTATGGTGTCATGGGGTGACTACGTTGCATTTACTGGAAAAGATACTGGTGAAACTTACAACAACAAACTATTCCTATTCCATAGAATCTACAGAAGCATTGATATTGTTAATTGGTCTTTGACTAAACTTGCGGTGTATAATGGAGCTTTGATAGGTGGCGAATCTATCTCAGACAACGTCTATACTTTGTTCTCAGGGTACGATGATGATGACTTCGGGTATGGTGCTGAATGGGAGAGCAGCCTAGACAACCTAGACATGGAAGGATTGAAGAAAGCTAAACGCTTGAGACTGAATGGGGCTATCGGACCAGACCAGAAGATATACGTTTATATAGCCTATGATAATGATAATTATGGTCTCTTGATTGATGATGACCATCCAGAGGGAGCTATAGACGGACAAGGTAGTTACATAGATACGTCTGCATCAGTAGCTGTAGGGGCTGTTACATTGGGTAGAGCTGAAGCAGGTGGAGGAGGAGACGGTATATCTGCTTACAATTACAAGACTGAGTTCAAATTAAACAGTGGAAAGTTTGAGAGAGTCAAGCTGAAGTTCGTTGTTACAAGTGAGAACTCTGGATATGCCTCAGTATCATTGTATGAATATTTCGATCTTCGATTGAAGAAAAACAAATTACCAACTAAATATAGATAATTAACAATATATGGCAACATTACCAAAAGCATACGCCCTATTTGAGACTACGTTACAGGATAGTATATCTAGTTCTGCAACATCAATGACTTTAGTCACAGGAACAGACAAAGAAGGGTCTGCACTATCTGGGACTATAGGTTTCATAATAGATGAGGGAACAGCCTCAGAAGAGTTCGTCATTGGCTCAGTCACTGCAACAGCGGTGTCCTCAATGCTTAGAGGTGTATCATCTTCTGATGGTACTACTGAAGTGGCAGGAAATAAAAAAGCTCACCGTAAAGGAGCTTCAATTAAGATTACAAATCATCCTTTACTTATTCGTTTATATAGGATAGCTAACGGAGATGATGCTTTCCCTGATAATCCACAGACGCTAGGGGATAGCTCACAAATGGCTACAAGTGCTGCTCCTACTGCAGACGCAGACATTGCTAACAAGAAGTATGTTGATGACACAGCTGTCGCTGGAGCGCCTGATGCAACTACTACTGTTAAAGGTAACGTAGAGATAGCTACTGATGCAGAGTTAGCAGCAGGAACAGGAACAGGTGGGACTGGTGCTGCAACCGTGGCAACAGGAAGTTCATTTAACGAAACAGCCGCCGCAGGTAAAGTGCCTGTCGGGGATAGTGGTGGTAAGATTGGTGCTGATTGGGGTGGAAGTGCAAGTACACTTGCTACTCTTGACGGTTCAGCTAAGGTTGTAGAAGACCCTGCAAACGCAACAGCTACTCCTACAGCTTCTAAGATTCCTATTGCTGATGGGAGTGGTAAGTTGGATGATGATTGGTTATCAGATAATCTTATAGGACTTGGCTATTTCGGAGACGGCTCAGACGGAGACGTAACAATCTCTGGAGCAACTACTCTTACAGCTGACATGTACTACGAGACTCTTACTATTGCAACTGGTCAAGAATTAAAACCAAATGGATTCAAGATATTCGTTCGAGATACCTTAACCTTTGAAGGTACTGGTAAGATTAGTGCTTATGGTGGCGCTGGACAAGTGGGTCAAGCTGTACCAGGTCTTGCTACCGCAGGAACACAAGCCAACACAGCAGGAACTCTACCTTCTAGTGCCACCGCAGGTGCAGGTGGCAAAGGGGGAGAAAATGGTGGAAGCGGTATTGCTACCGCAGGTGCAACAGGATTAGCCTCAACAAAAGCTATCGTATCAGCGAATGGTTCTGCAGGTGGCGCAGGTGGAACGGGTGGTGGCGCTGGTGGCGCAGGTGGAGCAAATACAGGAACACCTGTAAACCCTCTAAAAACATATAATGATGTTTATAGCCTAATTGATTGGAGTGACAATACTCTAGCTAGAATGGATATAAGCGCTGGCGCTGGAGGCGGGGGCGGGGGGGCTGCTGGGTCTGGTCCTAATTATAGTAATGGCGGAGGCGGAGGTGGAGGCGGAGCCGCTGGTGATAATGTATGGGTCTCTGCTAAAAATATTGTAACAGTAAATGGTAATGATTATATAGACGTTCATGGTGGCGCTGGGGGGAATGGTGGTACTGGTGTTAACCAAGGGTCTGGCGGTGGCGGAGGAGCTGGAGGAAATGGCGGTGTCGCTATAGTAAGTTACTACACAAAAACTGGTACTGGTACTATCAATGTAGCTTTTGGAGCAAAAGGAACAGGTGGAACAGGTGGAGATGCAAATGGAGCAGATGGTAACGATGGAACAGTTGGAGAAAGTTATTTAATACAAATTAATTAATACCTTTCAATTCCCATCATTATAAAATGGTGGGAACTACTAAGCTAATAATTTATATATATGGCATTCACACAAGAACAACTAGACGCACAAGCTGCTTTGACCGCTGGGGATGAAGCAGCATGTCAAAGACAAATAGCAGATGCGAGAGCGCGTACTCTTGCAATGCAAAAGAAACGTGAAACTTCTGGTCTACCAGCAACAACGGAGACAGGTGAACCTACTGTTTCAGACATGAAAGGTACAACAGGTTTTACTCCAAGAGATACTTCTGAGCAAGAAAGGCTCAGGACTTCTTATACTACTGGTGTAGATGAAGATGCTATACGTGCAGCCGAACAGGCTCGTATCCAGGAACAGATTGAGGCTATACAGCGTCAAGCTGATGTAGAGCGCGCTAAACTAGCAGGAGAGGCACAACAGAGAACTGGGCGTACTAGAGCTACGAGTGCACGTGCTGGTCTTGCTGGTTCTACTTTTGGTGAAGCACAGGCACAACAGACTGGTATTTTTAATCAGCAACAACGTGAAGCTTTTGAAGCACAGGTAGCTACTCAAATTGCTGTTGCTAAAGGTAATGCAAGCCAACGTGCTGTTGATGAGATAGCTGCTCAACGTGAATTGAAGTCTCAAGATTACGGGAGATTCTTGGAAGAACGTAGTAGAATACAAACTGCTGCTCGTGAAGACATCGCAGGTCTAGGAGCTCAAGGTGGTACACTAGATGATCTTGATTCAGCTACTAAAGATATGTTGCTTAAACAGTCTGGTATGAGTGAGTTTGCTGCTAATGCTGTGGCTTTTTCAAACAATCCTCAAGCTAATGCTAAATATCAAGTTATTGGAGATAAGTTCGTAGGATATTACTTCGACCCTAAGACTGGGACAATCCAGACTGTAGAAAGTGAAGCTATCCCTGGCATTAATCCTGAAGCTGATATGCAGATCATAGGCGGTGTACCTTATGTTATGACTAAAGATGCTGACGGTAACTTAAGTGGTGAGATACTACCTGGATTCAAACAAGAAGATGTATTCAAATACCAGAAGGGGACCAAATCACAACCAGCTGGTTGGTTTAATGAAACTACTGGTGAATTTACTCCGTTAAGTGAGGGGACTCCAGCAGGAGCACCTAGTGGACCTAGTGGACCTGACTCACCAGATAAACCTGGCTCAGAATTTGATAATGCAAGACAGTTTATAATTGATAACCCTGATGCTTCTGATGATGAGTTAAAACAAGCCATGCAAGAACACACTGGCCTGAGTGTTAGTGAAATAAATTCACTAGTTAAGACTAGGACAGAGGTGGCACAAGAGGGTGGAGCTTATAGTGTCAAAGAAACATCACAATATCTTTATGATAATTTCTCGAATAAAGAAGCATTAGCTGAGATTGAAGGATATGACCTAACTCCTGAGCAAAAAGAAGAATTAAAACAGAGTTTACAAAGTAAAAGAACAGGGGCACAAAAGTTTTTACCATTTGGAAAATAATATATGGCTTTGAATTTCTCAGCATTTAAAAGTGTGTCAACCAAGACTTCAAGTAAATTAAACTTGTCTAGTTTTGGTGTTGAAAAGGTAGAGCCCAGGGGCGACGATGTACAAATAAAGACTATAGATCGACCAGGGTTAGGGCTCAAAGCTCAGTTTTTAAGCACTCCTAGTGGAAAACTAGCTAAAGAGACAAGAGGAACTGGGTCATTTAAGACTAAAAAAGGCCAAGAAATAGATCACTCTATTCCAGTATCGTTGGGTGGTACTTCAAGAGATTCGAACTTACAGTACCTAAAAGATGCTAACATCATAGACAAGTTCACTCAAAAAGATCCATTTAAAAGGGCTAGTAGACAGGATGGTAAGATGATTATTGAATTAAAGGCTATTGAGGATTATAAAAAAGGTAGAATCGGGTTAAATGAGGCTCGTCAGAGGGTGTTGAACTGGAATAACCAGCCTGAAAGTAGTATAAAGCTATTTGCTGAGGCAATACTTGAGTCAAAACCAGTAAAGACAGCCATTTCTCTTACAAGTCTACTTAACAAAACGCAGGCCGCTAAAAGCCCTCTTGTAAGCACCATAGATTCTATTCGTGGGGCAAGTACCAAAGAAGACCTCAAACAGTCCGTTACGGGCACTCTGGACACGCTCAGGGCATCTACACAGGTCGCTGCTACTCCACTTGCTGCTGGCTTTGGTGCTACACCTGGTGGAGCTACTCCACTTGAGGGAGCAACTGAAAGTTTGAAACTAGCTAGAGATATGTGGACTAGTAACGATGTTCACCTTGGTAAAAACGTAGACAAGGCAGCACAGATGTACTTAGAGAACCAGAAGATAGGTAGATATGGTGGCAATGAACCAAGTGCTAAGGATGTTGTAGTACTAAGTGCTCTAGGATTTGCTAATATCTTTGGCGACCCTGCATTTGAGGTGGGGCTAGGTTTAAAAGGTATAAGAGCATTAAAAGAATTTAAAACATTTAAAAAAACAGGCACAGTTAAAAAGACGTTGCCTGAAGGGCAGGCGTTTGTAAAAGGTAAAGAAGTACCAAGAGAAATTAAAATAAGTGATGACCTAAAAGTAAAGATAAATCCTAAAGGTAAGACTGTAACTATTAAAGGTTATGAGAGACGTTTCCCTACACAAAAGGGATTACCTGAAGGAGCTACTACTAAGGAAGTAACGGATATTGTAAAAGGAATTGAACAAGCTACAGGTGCTACAGTTAAACCGTCTATTGTAGGTGGTGATTTGGTTTTAAAAACAACACAACCTCTAGCAAAAACAGCTCCTAAGGTTGTACAACCTACTGTTAAAGCAGTAGACCCTCTTATACAAGAAGCTAAGAAGTATAAGAGTGCTGATGATTTTGTGAATGAACAGACTTTTTATAGGGGGGAAGGTAGTAGTAATGGGAAAGGTAACTATTTTACAAGAGACCAAGAATTTGCGAATGAATTTGCTGGTATCAAGCCACTAACAGAAACTACTATTCCAGAAAGCCAGATTTATAGACCAAAGGAACTTGGTTTCGCTGGAAATGAAAAAGATGTTACACAAGCCATATCTGAGGCAAAAGGTAAAGGTTATAAAGCGGTTTATCTTAGTGAGGGAAGTCCTTTTGGAGAGCCTATCGAAAGTGTATTTGTTTTTGATAAAAGTGCTATTACTCCTAAATCCCAACTAACAGACATCTGGAATAAAGCACAAGAGAAACCTTTACCTAAACCTACTCCACAAGCCCCAAAACAGACTTCTAAGCCTGTTATAGAGCCTAAAGAGGTTTCTGTACCAAGAGAGCAAATTCCAGCAGGAGAAGGGAAAACAAAGGTAAGTAAACTAGAAGCTAGAGTTAAAAACCAACTTGATAAGGTGTCACAACAAGAAATTGATGACATCGGGCTGTCTACATTCAGAGAATTGAACAAGGAATCTAATATAAAGGCTGCTTCTGAGTTTGTAGCTAAAGATCCAGACCAAGCACTCAGGGTTTTGAAGGGAGAGGTCGAAGCACCTAAGGGGGTATTGACAAATTCGGTATTTGTTGCTATGAATAACCTAGCTAAAGGTGATACTGGGCTTGCTCTTAAATTAGCATCTGTTAGAGCTACTAGGTTAGGTCAGGAACTTAGTATATTGACCGAGATCGACAAGGGTTCTCCAGTGAGTATGCTACAGGAATTATACAAGATAAGAGAGGCCTCATTTGAAAAAAGAACTAAAACTAAGCCAAAGACTAAACTTACTGCAGAACAAAAGAAAATACAGCGTGAGATTAAAGCTGTTGAGAAGTCGGAGGCACAACTTAAGTCATTTATTGATTCAATAATCTGTTAATATGGCATTTTGTCTTACAAAAGATAAAGCACAGAAGTTCTTACAAGCTATTAAGAGTGGTGCTTTGGATATAAACAAACTAGCAGGTATGACTAGTGCTGAAAGAGTTGCAGAGTTTATGAAAGTAATAGAGATAGATCTAGCAACAGCAAAAGAGGTCAATGCCTTATTTGAAAGTAAACTACTTCTAAAATATCAGAAGACTGGTATTAAGAACTGGATAGAGAAAACTGGTGGTCTAAAGACTGATGTTAAAAGAGATCTTGTGACTCGTGTGAATAGACTAGATAAAGCCCTAGAACCTCAGGATGCCTTCCTAGAAGATTTAGTATCAAAGAGAATAGGTATAGGTGTATCAGAAGAAGAGGCTCAAAAGTTATTTGACCTTGCTAAGAATGTAGAAGATAAGAAGGCTTTAGTAAAAGACACACCGATTGGCAGCAAGGAGAGATTAGACTACGGTTTAGCTATTGTTAAGATGCAGGATTACTTCAAAGAATTGAAGCTAGTTACTGAGAAGAAAGTTTTAGGAGATTTTATAAAATAACCACAAGAACTTCTATATGAGCTTGGTGGGGCTTCAAAGTCACTGCTTGCATCAATGGATAATAGTTTTTTTGGAAGACAGGGGATAAAACTACTATTTAACTCTCCGTCTAGTTGGGCTAGAAACTTCGGTAAGTCATGGGGAGATATTGGAAAAGAACTAAAGGGAGTAGATGCTATAACTCCTATAAAAGCAGAGATATTCTCACGTCCTAACGCCATAGACGGAACGTATAAGAAAATGGGATTAGATGTAGGATTAGACAGTGAAGAGGCATTCCCATCATCATTACCTGAGCGTATACCTGTACTTGGTAGACTATTTAAGGCATCTGAGAGTGCATACAATGGTGCTGCTTTACGCATGAGGGCGGATTATGCAGATAAAATGTTAAAGATTGCAGAAAGCGGTGGAGTTGATATCACTAATAAGGAAGAGTTAGAGGGTATTGGTAATCTAGTAAACTCGATGACGGGTCGTGGTAGTATTGGTAAGTTAGCCCCACTTGGGAAACAAATCAATGCTCTTATGTTCTCTATTAAATTCTTGAAATCGAACATTGATACAATTACAGCTCATCAATTTGATCCTAAAGCAACTAAATTTACTAAGAAACAGGCTCGTAAGAATCTAGGTAAAATAGTAGGTGGGCTTGCATCTGTTTACGCAATGGCGTATGCCGCTAATCCAGATAGTGTAGAGCTAGATCCAAGAAGCACAGCATTTGGTAAAATAAGAGTTGGAAATAGATTCTTTGACCCGACGGGTGGCTTATCTTCATTAGCTGTACTGGCTACGAGACTATTACCAACAAAACATGAAGGTGAGTGGGGGTCTTGGCAAAAGAGTAGTACAGGTAAATGGACTAATTTGACGTCTGGTAAAGCTTTCCAAAGAAATGCAGAGGATGTATTCTTTGACTTCTTTGCTGGTAAAACAGCACCTCTTGCATCTATGGTAAGGGATTACTGGAGAGGTAGAGATTTTGATGGCAATAAACCAACTGTTTTTAGCTCAATAAAACGTAGTGTGACTCCTATCCCTATACAAACATTTAATGATTTAACCTGGGAAGATCCTTTACTAGACTTTGCTACTATAATAGGAGAAGAAATAGGTATTGGCAGCTACGATATAACACCTAAAAAAGAAGATAAAAAAGAAACAAAGAAACCTTTTTTACCTAAAAAGAAGTAATATGGCACAAGCAATTATATTAGGAGTCGGGGTGATTTGGTTGGTTAGTTTAATGTACGACGAGAGTTAAAACCTATAAAGACGAAAAAACACTCCAATTACGGGGTGTTTTTTTAATATAAGGAGTGGTAGTTTATGAACAGATACTACCAAACTGTTGCCTGTTAAGGCGAATGAAAAAGAGCGTGGGGCTTCGGGTAGCAGGATCAGCGTTTCTTCTTGAGAGGCTTCACGCTTTCAAAGCCTTTCTTGGTGGCAGAAGCATCGGCGACGTGTCGCTGTTGCCTCTTCGTCTCTTCGAGGTCGACATAGAACTTGCCAAGCTCTTGGCATCTTCGGCATGAGCCGATGAACTCTTTGTCGTCGGGTCTATCGTCGAACAGCATCACCTTGATGACCGCCCCACAATAGCATCTCAATGTCGAGCGGCCCATGATTACACCTCCTATCCGCTGTGCGCGAACCACTTCTGACAGCTTTTACACTTGCCATGGTAGTTCACCATGAACAGTTTCTTCCTCACCTGCCACCGTTTCCAGGAGAAGGTGACCTTGAGGAACTTCTCACACTGGGAACAGTACCAGATGGTTATCATTTCGGCACCTCCATCTGGAAGATGTAGATCTTCTCGCCACAGCACTGGCACTCCGCGACACGGTAGAGCTTACCGTTCTTGGTAACCTTCTTGCCCGTGTACTCAAAGACCTCGTGATAGAAACAGGACGGACACCAACGCTTCATCTCTTACCTCCGTCTGAAAAGAAGTTTTCTCTGACAAAGAATACACTCTGCCTCGACGTACACCTTGCCGTCGACTACTTCGGTCTTGCCCGTCAGAACCCATCTACGGGTACACTGACAGGTAGCACACCAGTGATTGATAAGCCCCTCCTACAAGAAGACGATGATAACGAGTATCACGAGGACACACGCCATCAGCTCGTACCGTTCATTCCATTTGTCGGACATTTGACACCTCTTTTTTAAATCCCACAGTCTACTATCCCAATTATGAGATAGTTTGTGTGTTATTTAAGTAGTTCTGGGCTGTAGTGGATTGGTTAATCTATGTATTTCTTCTCTACTCATTTCGGTAGTCCTCCCAAAACTCTCGCCATCTTTGTTTAACCCCATAAAACTATCCAGCTCTACAATCTCTGCTTCATCATCAGGCCTATCTATTATAACAATAGCGGTAAAATAACTAATATTATTATTTGAATACCAGTCTATCAATGCTTTTAATGCTTTTGTTTTATCCATATATTTATTATTTAGTTATCAATGAGTTGATTAAAATTGATTATCTATGTTTTATTGTCAACTATTCAAAAGTTAGTTAAGAAGTGGGATGGGCAAAGCTATGGACAATACACTACCCTTGCTTGAGCCACCCTGTGTATATTAGGCTGTCTATTTCAACCACCATCCACACTCCTTAACCAGCTTTTGAGGGCTAGGTTGGCTCTTCTCCGATTAAATAGTGTTTTCCAGCAAAATAAACATCATAAGAATTGTCGTGTTCATAACGCCTATCAATAAATAGTTTTCTATCCTCGTCTACATCAAAATACGCCTGTATGCAATGCTTGTAGTCTGTTATAAGTTCAAAATCTTTACTTAAACCATCTACTTTTAATGTTTTTGGGTAAGGTTCTGACCATCCTTCATAGTAAAATACCCAATTTTTTCCTTGGTAATCAAAATCTAAAACCAATCTTCTTTTATCAACATAACATTTCTCTTGATTTATTTTAAGTTCTTCTTCCATACTATATATATTTAATTATTTAATTCTTGGTCTATATAATCAGATACTCTATTTATTACTCCCTGTTAGGGGGGTTAGATTAGATTATTTTCTTTAAGATAAATAAGCATTTTAGCCATAGCATTAACAAGACTTGCGTCATTAAAAAACCCTCTATTTCCAGCATCTCCTCCACCTTGATAACAAACTTCCCACCAAGTTTTATCTTTTGATATTTCCAAACTATAATGTGTTTTATAATCAGTTGCTCTTGCTTCTTCTTTTAATCTATGTGGTAGCATCTCTCCCATTTCCGCTACTGTGTAGGCTGGACAAACTACAATCATATTATCATCGTCCCATTTACTTAAATCTGTGCAAATTCGTGGCTGATAATTATTTCTTAAACCGCTTTCTTCTCCCCAATAAAATAAACTTTCCTTTTCAAATCCTAGTTCTTTTAATTTTGTACTTAGCTCTAGTGAGCAAACTTGTTGTTCTAATCCCATATATTATTTATTACTCCCTGTTAGGGGGTTACTTAATAAGTTTCTTTTCTACTTTATAAAACCGACCATTTTCAAGTTCACAATCTCTAAAGTCTATTTCTTTACCAACGGTGTGATAGTCAGTATTGCTTTTACAATCTATCCAAATGCACACCTGCGGGGAATCGAAACTATCCCAGTTCTTCTGGACTTCTTTGTAGTATTTATCCCACAGCTCTTCGGTTTCACTCCTTGTTATCAAATCAGTGTCCTCAATCACACTGCTCCGTGTTGCATACTGGAATAAACAGTCTTTTATTTCTTCCATATTTATTTATTACTCCTTGTTAGGGGGTTATTTATTGTTTATGAGGGGTGATATGCCAGTTGATTCTATTATCTGTAATGTGTACCCTGTCTTTGTCTTTCCACTCGTTTTCTCCGTCATTTATTAGAGAA
>Ga0114918_10000530_pt1 | contig 33050 bp, 33 predicted proteins | sample LantaG_FD_87015 | JGI IMG/M metagenome (GOLD analysis project Ga0114918, IMG submission 87015) | Deep subsurface microbial communities from Baltic Sea to uncover new lineages of life (NeLLi) - Landsort_02402 metaG | ecosystem: Environmental > Aquatic > Marine > Oceanic > Sediment | place...
TACAGTCAAAGCATCACAATGACTGATAAAGTTGCTGTATTCGGACTCTTCACCAAGATATGTCAGGTCTCCGCCGAATATAACAAATCTTATCTGCTTTAGTTTTATTGCTTTATCAAGATCGTCGAAACAGCCATCTCCTTTTGAATACATATGCGGGTCGCCGCAAAAGGCAAAGGAATAAAGGAAAGTACCTTTTACTGCGTCTTTGTAAGGCGATTTTATCGAGTTTGACAGCCCGAATCTTTCTTCAACCGTGGATTCCTCAGTCGTACCATGTCTCAACAGAAAGAAACACAGAGGTATAAGGATCAGAATAATCGGCGGCCTTATGAGCAAGGCCAGAAGGATTTTGTTCCGTAATTTCCTTTTTTCTTCTGTCTTTTTTCCTTCTGCCATCAGTCCTTCTTCACCTCCGCCGGCCTGGTATATTCCCTGTAAGAAAGATACAGTATCAAAAGTATTAACAACCCTATAAATAATACAGTATCATTAGTTGAACTTAACTGCGGCGGCACTTCCGTAGGCCTGTTCATACCCGTAGTGCTGCTAGTACCACCTGGTGTCCCAGGTGTCCAATCTGATGTTCCACCGGTATTTTCATCTCCCGGAACAGTCGATGGTCTGTTGAAAGCGGGATTATCCCCTGTTGTAAGCTGTACATCGGCAAATGGCATTCCTCCGGTAAGCACAGACGTTATTCTCTGCCTCATGGTCTGAGTTTGAGTTGGTGTGGTATTAACGGCAGCAATAATTCCTGATGAATCCAACGGCACATAACGTACTGAGCCCTGGCTGTAAACATCCAAAAGGGCAATATTATCATTGTCGGATGACAAGGCACTGAAGAACTCATCCATACCGGATACCGGGGTCTTGTTAATACCTGTGATTACATCTCCCGGCTGCAGACCAGCCGCATCTGCGGCACCACCAGGTGCTACCGACAAAATTACTACACCAGTTGTACCAGCGGGGACGCCGAATGAATTCCGTATGGTCTTAGTGATATCTGAAAGCGATATGCCCCAATCACCGCCACCCGAGTCGGTATCCTGATCCGCTGCCAAGGTATCGGGAAACGCGACAAGCTGTGCGTACGTTATGTATTTTTGACCATTCCTGATGTATACAATTCTAATCTTGTCACCTGGTTTGTATTTGTCCATTAGCAGCTTGAACCCATCAGTATCCTCTACCGCTTCGCCATCCAAAGAGATAATAACGTCACCTCTTTGGAGCCCTGCCTTTTGTGCAGGAGAGCCGTCAACAACGCCGTTTACAAGAACACCGCACTCACTTGGCAGTGATAACTGCTTGGCAATAATGGAATTGACAGAAAGAATCTCTACACCAATAAAGACTGAAGGCGAAACAGAGACCGCTTCGACCGCGGCGGTTTGCACAATATTGGCGGTCTTTGCAAGGTTAATTGTTATATCCGCAGTTTCATCTGTAGAACCTGATCTTAGCCGGTTTGGTGCGGATTCGAACAGAATATATACACCTAACATAAGCATTATGCCCAAAAGAAAGGCCCATAGAGCATTTAACTTACTTTTTTTCTTTTCCATTTTCTCTTTCACGGCGTAATTACCTCACCTGTTTATTTTGAATCATGCTTGTCGATTTGTTTCTTGCATATACAAATAAAAGCATTTTGTTCTATTTCTTATATCGTCATTCTATTATTTTTTTTTCTTTCAATAAATCGCCTTCGATAGACCATAAAAGCCGCCTGTCCCGAATGCTCTATCATTTCGTGATTCGAATGAGCACTTACCGCCATTGATACTACAGGCAGGGCACGCGGCACCAGGCGAACGATCAAAGCTGAAGTCAGTTGTTCGATGTATTCCTCCAAGGCTTTTGAACCCAGGACCGAAACACCTTTTTTTGTCGTTTTCTTCTTACCTACTTCGGTCTTTATTTTTTTTAAGGAGTCTATTTCCTTTAAAGCCTTGAATTTTATCTCTGAGCCGCCAACGCCGATTTCGATTATTCTTAGTATTATCTCCTTCTCGATAGTGTCGTTCGGATCGAAACCATAACAAAATGCGATTTCCTGAATCATATGAAAATCCTGGACCAAAAGTGCTGTTAGATCCACCGTTGCTACCACTATGCCCCCAAGACCACCTACCGCACCCTGTATAGCACTCGCCTTCTCGTGGAATTTTATATGTTTTCGATTACAATTGTCTAACAATCCCAAATCACAATCTTTCAGTTCCGACAGGTCTTTTATCATCATACCATGAGCATGAGCCCTTTTTATCAGATCTTCGGCATTAACTGTAGAGGTTGATGTAGTTAGCAGATTATTGACGGTTTTCTCAACAGCATCTTCAAAAATTTTGAGTTTTTTTTGCCCAATCTTACCGAGGACATAATCCACTGGTCTGGAAACAACATCGAGGACTTTCTTATGAAAGCCCTTATGTTTGTCCTTCTCCCATTTTTCTATTTCTCGCAAGCTTTTGATCTCATATTCACTTAGCTTCACTGGTAATCCTCCTACAAATTCATCAGCAACTCTCGACATTGTCGTGGAAGATTTAGTTTTCCGCCTTTCTTTTCCACGCGTTTCAATACTTTAGAAGCCATCGATTTTATTTCTTTTCTAAATTCATCCTTATTTGCTGTGCCTGACCACATGAGTTTGTTGGACAATCTCAAGATTTTTCCTGCCTCCAAGACTCGCATCTCATCGCAAATTCGCTCGATATCCTCTTTTAGGAGCGTCTCTCTATCTAAATCTTTTAAAGATTTAGCGCAAGAACTCTTCGGATCCATCTTATCTATACCCTTTTTACTCATCTCGTTTAAGAAATCGGCCAGTTTCTTCTTTATTAGATTCATGATAATAGTGCTAAATATTATACGCGTACATCGGTTCAGCTTTAATAACTGTCTTCATTTCAGGGAACTTCGTTTTGAACTTCTCGGCTATAGAATGGATAATGTCGTGAGTTTCCTGCTCATCAGCGTCTTGCTCCAACACAATGTCGAAAACCACGTTACATCTATTTGCACGACAACCGACGATTCTTAAATCATGAAAAGCACTTACTCTTATGTCTTCAGAGATAATATCTTTTATAGCCATGGTGATTTGCTCATACTGAGGGTGGTCCTTGTTTAACGGATCGACATGGACAACCGCCATTCCAGGAATCTTCTGAGTGATTGTATCTTCCACTTGCTCTGCAAGCTCATGAAGCTTGAAAGCAGAATCCTTATCCGATACCTCTATATGCAAAGAGATCACACTCGTTTGGCCGTATTTGTGAAAGATTATGTCGTGAACGCCCAAAACTCCTTCGTGAGTCATTGCCAGTTTTTCTATTTCCTTAATCTTTTCTTTTGAAGGCGCCTCGCCCAGCAAAGGATTGACCGCTTCTTTGGCAATCGAGAAGGCTGAATAGAAAATAATCAGTGAAACACCAACGCCCATTATGCCGTCAATGTTATGATAGCCGAATCGCGTTGCGATAAGTGCAACGACAACCAGGGCGGTAGCGATTACATCGCTTCGATGATGAAGGGCGTCTGCTTTAAGAGCCTGCGAATCAATAATATCGCCAAGCTGATAGGAAAACCTTGCCATCAGTTCCTTTATCACAATAGTTACAAGGATTACTAAAATCACACCGGTCGGAGCTGTAGAGCCTTGCGGTTTGATAATGGCATGAATCGACTTTTCCAACAGTTCCACGCCCGCCATAAATAGTAACACCGAAACGACCAGGGCCGCTACCGATTCCATTCTACCGTGGCCAAACGGGTGTTCTTTATCTGACGGCTTTCGTGCTATTTTAAATCCGATTATCACTACCGCTGAAGTACCGGAATCAGCTAATGTATGAACAGCGTCAGCAATCAAAGATACACTTCTTATCGAGAGTCCAAGGACTATCTTAATGACAAACAGCAGCAAATTGATAACAATACTTGTCCAGCCTTCAAGTGTTCCATAACGTGACCTGACCTTCAGATCATTGACGTTCTGGTGATCTTTAATTGCTTTCGCTGCTATCCACTGTGTAAACTTTTTCATCGACTTCTCTCTCAGCCATCAATTGCCTTCAGTAACAGCGGCCTGGCCTTGTTTATTGGTATGGCAAAACTGACGCCTGAAAAATATCCCGATGGAGACGCGATGGCGGTATTAATACCAATGATTTCGCTGGCACCATTTATCAAAGCACCGCCGGCACTACCGCGGTTTATTGCCGCATCCGTCTGGAACATATCTTTGTAAACAGTATTACCAATGACGATACTTCGCTTGTTATCGCTGACTATCCCAGCGGTTACTGTGTGCTCGAAACCAAACGGCGAACCGATAGCAAGAACCGTATCGGTTATCTTGACCAGATCGGAGTTTGCCAGTTTTACTGCCGGCAAAGGCCTGTCCGATTCTATCTTCAGGATTGCAAGGTCATTTGTAATATCGACATCAACAACCTGGGCTTTGTATATCTGACGCACAGAACTAAAAACACTCACGTTAACGTTCGGGCAATCTTTTATTAAGTGGTAACAGGTAAGAATATACCCACGTGCATCAATGATAACACCTGAACCAAGAGTTTCTTCGTTTGTTTGCAGGGCTGCTGTCGAGGGCATATCAAAACTCAAAGCAGGCCCACCCCTTCTATTCGCAGAACCAACATCAGCCGGGGCTACGTCTATATTCACAACTGCTCTCTTTACTGCAGAAACCGTATCTGTAAGGTCGTCATCCGAGCACGCAACAAGCTGTATATTCGAAGCCGTCAGTGCAACGTTGCTGCTTTGGATAGAACCATCCTGAACGGTAGTAGTCGTTCTGGTTCTTTCCTTCATTGCGAAACCCAAAAAAGCCAATTGGCACACTATGAGAATAATAAATCCGACAACCATTGTGATCGTAATCACATTAGCTTTTGAGCGTTTCTTTGTTTTTATAAGTTTTTCGAGCTTACTTTCCGTCACTAAAATACCTCCGTGTCATTATCTTTGTCTTTGTCTTTATCTTTAGAAGACTTGGTTTTTGATGAAGGCGGCCCACCGCCGCCATGTTCTTCTTCATCATCAAGAACACTCCCTGTCGATGAATCCTTGATCCTGCCATCATTGTATATGTCAAGAGCCTGCTGAACTGTGCCCACAAAGCCGGTGTATACCTTGACTTTCAGGTCCTTGAGTGCTTTGAGGGCTGTGGCACTTATGTTATTGCAAATAACAATCGAACCGCCTTCAGCCACTATGAACTGACCGATTTCGTCTCCACTTGCCCTTTTGTCCCTGTAATATGGATTGGGTACCGCTTCATATGTTCCTAATCCGAACATTAAGAAATAACGAGCATCGTCGAGTAACGGCGCAATATTAGATTTAAGAGTTCTGCCTGTGGATGGGATAACCAATTTTTTAGAACTCCCCGCCACATAAACCATGTTCGATGTCGAAGCAACTGTAGTTGCCGCTGTCGGTACTAAACTGCTGCCGGCTGTATTGCCGCTTGTGCCTCCAGGGGTTTGGTTAACCAATCGAGAGCCGCAGACGGGACATGTAAGTGAGGAACACGGAACAGATATGGGATGCGTTACGGTTACGCCGCACATTGGGCACACACATAAATCTGAGCGACCAGTCTGGGCCGCACCGGAGCCAGACTGACCACCACCCTGTGCCGGCCCATCTACGGCAGTGCCTGTATCAGCTGCCCCTCCCATACCCATACCCTCCGGAGGTCCGCCGGCTATCGGAACAAGCGACGTCCTTTGAGCTTGAGTTACCGACTGTGTGCTCTGACCTAAAGGCGGCACACCATCAGGCTGGCTCGATACCGGCACTAAGTAAAAGGCCTGCTGGACAGGCGGTACGTCATCCGGTTTGCCGCCGACAGGAAGTAAGTAAAATGCCTGCTGAACCGGTGGAACATCATCGGGTTTGCCGCCTGTTTGAATTGCACCGCCGGCAGTATCACCACCGGGGGCGGCATTAACCATACGAGAACCACATATAGGACAGCTAAGCTGCGAACAGGGAACACCTATCGGATGGGTTACCGTTGTGCCATCCACAGGACATATACATGTTGTTGAACGAGCGCTCTGCGATGAGCCTCCCACATCAGCCGGAGCACTGCCGGTATCAGTCGGAGCGCTGCCCATACCCTCAGGAGGTCCGCCGGCTACTGGCAGTAAGTAGAATGTCTGCTGAACAGGCGGTACATCGTCCGGTTTGCCGCCAATCGGAACAAGTGAAACTGTTTGTGCCGAGCCACCCATTGACGGCGGTATGTCATCCGGTTTGCCGCCAACAGGAAGTATGTAAAATGCCTGCTGAACCGGTGGGACATCATCGGGTTTGCCGCCAACTACCACCCCGGCAGTTTTGGATATCTGGCTGCCATCAATGAGTGCACTGCTGGCACTTACCATTCTGCCGCCGCAAACTGGACACTGAAGAGCAGAACATGGAATACCAACCGGATGGGTCACTGTTGTGCCATCAAGAGGACATATACAAACCGTTGTTGAAGAACCCGCCGTTTGTTGCACTGGTGTTGTTGTAGGCGGTGTAGTTGAGGGCTGATTGCTTATTGCCCATAGATTGGCGGCTGTTGGTATCGCTGCTATTCTGCTGGGTGGGCTTGTCGGTGCTACTGTACTGCCTGCCGCTAAGGAAATGGGTCTCAACTGGGTTGGTATCTGTGTCGCTGGAAGCTGGGTTGTCATATCCGTACCGGTAATTGAATCAGTTCCAGGTGATGCTGTCATAAGCTGAGAACCGCAAATGGGACATACCATATCAGCACAGGCAGTACTTGCCGGATGAGTTACTTCTGTGCCACATCTGGGGCAGACGCAGGTTTCCGGCCTGCTTGCACGGGCATCGCCCTGGGCAGTAAGTTCAAGGGGTTTGCCTTTAGGTGGAATAACCGAAGGCTGACCGAACAGACCATCACTTTCTTCATCATCAGCGGTATCATCCGTCTCTGTCATAGGTGAGCCGCCTGTACGAATTGTGGCTGTCGATGAATTGCCGTATCCGGCAAGGTTAGCTTCCTTTAATTCAGGCAATTTGCCTAACTGATAATTAGTTATCACGGTTCGCACACTACCTGTAACTGGTCCATAGATTTTAACTTTGGCAAGATAAAAGATATCAAATACCTGCGGACCTATTCCGCCTACTATTACGGCATCAATTTTTTGTTCTATCAGCATTTGCGCTAAGGGTATCCCCGCACCGCGAACCTGTGCTGCATACGGATTAGTGATTACGGTCGGTTGATTTGTATTGAAATCATACAGAATAAAATATGGAGCAGATGCAAACCGGGAATAAATCTGACCGTTCAAGCCTGCCATGTCAGAAGGAATGATAATACGATGGGTTTCGGCCACTTTTTCATCAAAACTCATCATCACAACTTGTGGCGGTGAATCACCTTCGTCAGGAAGCGTTACAAAGAATCTTTTGCCATCAGAAGATGAATAAACATCCATCAAAACACTCTCAACATCTTTGAGAGCCTGATAAAAAGCCTGCAGGTTAGGCGTAGAAACCTGGTTGATACTTACAATAACATCTCCAACCTTAATGCCCTGCGAATCGGCAAGACTGCCCCGCACGACCGCAATAACAAGAACGCCTTGAACTTTATCGGGTATTTTGAATGCAACCCTTGCATCATCTGTCAGCGGCGACACCGATATTCCCCAATTCGTGGACAATACCGGATTAACAGCAGTATCGGTGGTTCCTGCTACTTTTTTAATCTTTGTATCAGTTGTTGCAGTATCATCGTCCGGTTTGACGCCAAGTGTAACATAAACATTTTTCTTGCCGCCATTTACTTTATCTAAAACAAGCTTGACAGTATCTCCAGGTTTAAGTTTCCGAAGCCGGTCCTGTATCTGTAAGGTATCGACTACCTTGCTTCCATCAAGGGAAATAATAACGTCGCCTCTCTGCAAACCCGCCTTATCTGCCGGTGAATCTGATGTTACATTGTTTACGAGGACCCCCTCGCTTGAGGTTAAACCAAGTGCACTACTGATAGTTGCGTCTAAATCCCGAATCTCAGCACCGAGCCAGGCGAGCTTTGCATCCAGCTTATTGTAGTTTATCTCAAGCCCACCGTCAGGGGCGCCTTTAATCACATGGTCAAGCAGCGTCATAAAAAGGAAGCCAAAGGTTGCAAGAGCCAGAAGCCCTACCACTATGGCCCATCGCCTGATTACCCGCTTCTTATATTCCAGCACCTGTTCTTTTTCTCTGGGCGTCATGTCATCAGTTATTGTTTTTAACTTTTTCTTTTTATCCTTATTCTTTTCCCATATCATAGTTATATTTCCTTTAACTGGGGTTCTGATACACGGGACACAATTACCACATCACCGATCTTTTCGAAATTTTCCATTATGTTTTTCTTAATCCTCTCGATTATCTTTTTTACCTCGGAAACTTTTATCTGTGGATCAAACATTGCCTCAATGTCTATCCAGTTTTTTTGTCCGATCTGTCTGGAACGCAGCCTGCTTACATTTTTTACGGCGACTTCTTCCAGGACTATTTTTTTTACCTGGGCAAGCATTCCCTTGTCAAAAGACCGGTCAGTCATGCCTTTAATTCCTAAAATCAATGTTTCTATCCCATTTCTGGCAATCATAAAACCTACAATAACGGCAGCAACGGGGTCAAGAACCGGAAACCCAATCCTTGCACCAAAAACACCTGCCAATACTGCCAGCGACGACCACACATCGGCCCTGTTCTCCAAGGCATTTGCTATCATTGCAGGAGAATTCACCTTCTGGCCCACACAAAAGGAATGTCTGAACAGAATATCATTAGCGACAACGGATATGACCGCCGCCCACACAGCCAAAATACTTGTATTGTATACATTTCCCTGAATAATCGAGGTAATCGACACTGCGGTAATAGCCACAGCCGCACAAACAAGCAACACCCCAAATATGGCTGATACGATAAATTCTACATTACCATGGCCCCATGGATGATCTTCGTCCGGCGGCGTCGAAGAGACCTTTAAGCTGATTATAAGCAATATCGATACGACAACGTCGCTTAGAGAATGAACAGCATCGGCGATTAGAGCCTGGCTTCTGCCGAATATGCCGCCCAACAGCTTTACGACCATAAGGGCGAGATTGCCCCAAAAGTTTAGCCCTCCGACATGCTTGGCACACCAGTAACATCTTTTACAAACAACTGCCATAGTTTTAAATTCGTTATGTGATAAGTATGATAACTGTATTTACTTTAGTTCCGGCTTTGACGCACGGGATATGATCACCACGTCAGCTATCCCCTCGAATCGCTCCATTATGTCTTTTCTAAGACTTGCGATTGTAGTTCTTACTTCCGAGACTTTCACCTCAGGAGCGAAAATTGCTTCAAGATCGATCCAATTTTTCTGGCCTATTTGCCTGGCTCTTAATCGGCCTATATCTTTTATACTTTCATCCCTTAAGACCAGTCTTTTCACGCTGGCAAGGGTATCTTTGTCAAAAGACCGGTCGGATATACCTTTGACCCCTTCAAGAAGCGTATCTAATCCAAATCTGGCAATCATAAAACCAACAACAATAGCAGCGATAGGATCTAAGAATATAAACCCCATCTTTGCACCGAAAACACCTATCAGAGCGGCAAGAGAAGTGTAAGCATCTGACCTTTTCTCCCGGGCGTTTGCTATCATCACGGGCGAATTCATTTGTTCGCCGACACAAATACCCTGTTTGCATAAAATTCCGTTGACAATAATAGATATGACCGCCGCCCATACCGCCAGAATGCCCGGATCATCCATCCTTCCTGTGACGATAGTAAATATCGCGGATATGGAAATCATAATGGCCGCACAGATAAGCAATACACCTATTATGACCGAGGTGATATACTCAACATTGCCATGGCCCCAGTGATGATCCTCATCCGGTGGAACAGAAGATACCTTCAAGCTAACCAGCAACATAAGTGCCACAACAATATCACCTAGAGAATGCAAGGCATCGGCAATCAATGCCTGGCTTCTGCCTAATATTCCACCTAAAAGCTTTATGGCAAGCAGAAGAATATTGCCAAACAGATTCAAACCGCCAACATGCCTGACACACCAATTACATTGTTTACACACTACCGCCACAGATCAGACCTTATATATGGTGCTCCAAATTGAATTCCCCCATTCGTTCGCGGATAAGGTACTTTACAACAACTTACAATTCCGCTCGCGGGATTTTATTACCCTTCAAGGGTACATCACTTTCTATTTTGTTTACTCAGGCTGCCTTTATTTAGAATCAGCCTCAATTTCTAATTTCATGCCAATGCCCTCGGACTCCACATTTGCTGGTGGTTCAGCTAACTGTGAATTTCCTTCAAACACCCATTCAGCCACATTTGCCCAGCTATAGTACGGCTGTTTTTGGAAACGCAGAATCTTCCCGAAAACATTGCCGGGAAAAGTGGTCAGTTGGGTGTTATAAACGTTCACGACGTCACTGTACTCGAGCCTTTTGTTATAAATCTGGCTTTCCACTTTCGCAATTTGAACAACGAGCTCTTTGTACGGCTGGCTTGAGACTAATTGCGGGTAATTCTCCGCCACAGCCATAAGCCTTGTTAAGCCAGTCGGCGAAAATTCGTTTCCGGCAAATTGCTTTGCGCCCTCGACAAGCTTCTTCAAATCGTTCGAGGCAGCCATGGACTCTTTCCTTGTCTCTATCGCGGAAGTAAATATTCCATCTTCATGGGCTATGAACCCTTTCACCACGTCCGTCAGGCCGGTAACAATATTTTCTCTCATCTGAAGCCCGGCTTCTACCTGCGCTGACCGATTGTCTATCTGCTGTTTCATCATGGTCAATATGTTGTAAAAGTATATATGAGCATATATACAAGCTACCGTCAGTACCGTTATGGTAATGGGCATGTAATAGTCAGCAAGAAACCTGCCAAACAAATGCAGCCACCGCTTCTTCTGAAAATGCTCTGAACCCAAGACCACTCGCACCTTTTCCTGACGTTTTTCGCTGGCTGATTTTCTAAAGGGAATCGCCATAAAGAACCTTTCTAAATCTCTTCAAGCTCCATAGCCTTTTTGAAACATTCCATAGCTTCTTCACGCTTACCCATTGCCTCATAGGTGTAACCAAGTCTTTTGTGAACCTTGGAGTAGTTTGGTTCAATTTCTGTCGCCTTGATAAGGCTCTCTATCGCTTTTTCATAATTCTTGAGCTTGTCATAGGCAACACCGAGGTTATACATAATGTCGAACGACGTCTTATTCTTGCGTGCAAGAGAACCGAGGTATTTAACTGCCGCCTCAGAATCATCATTTTTTATGGCCAACAGTCCTAATCTATAGACAGCATCCGTATGGGATTTGTCCATCTCAGATGCCTTCTTATAAGCCTCCTGTGCCTCCTCATCCATACCTTCCCGCTCACAGCAGATACCGAGGTTGTAATAAATATCCGCTTCTTCTTTACCCATGCCAATCAATTTGTTGTAGTGGTCAATGGCCTTTCCGTACTGACCACGCGCCATCAAAGCAGCAGCTTTTTTGAAGACCAGCTCCTTTGCCTCAACAGCTTCAATATGTGTTAAATTACAGTAGCCATTAACAAGACCATCAAGGCATCCTCTGAGTTTGCCGAAAAAACTCTGCGTCCGAAGGGTCAGCGGCACCGCCTGATCCTTTTTGGGCTCTTTCGTTTCGCTCTTCTTTGTCATCTTTTATGCCTCCTCACTTTCCTCTTTGGCAGCCAAGTTTGCTCTCATTTTGCGAATACCGGCTAATACTGCCACTATTCCAAATAAAAGCACCGCCAGCGGCACGATAGTAACCAGTATATCTTTGAACATATACCAGTTGCCCATTATCCCCCACAGTCCAATCACGATTGCGATGATTCCTACAACAATGTGCAACATTTTTGCTCCTTTCTACTAAATTTTTCTTAAATATTTACTCTGCCATCGCTTGTTTCAACAGCATAATTCCACGCTTTTATTCCGCCTATCACGTTATACACATCTTTAACCCCGGCATTTACAAGTATCTGGCATGCAACCTGGCTTGTTACGCCGGTAAAGCAATACACGATTATGTCCTTTGTTTTATCCAGGCTGAATACACGGTAGCCCAGTTCATTTAAAGGTATGTTTATCGCCCCGGGTATATGACCCTGGGCATAAGATGCGTTATCTCTGATATCGACGATTATAAAATTCTTGTCGGATTCGTTGTCTATCCTGGTCTTCAATTCATCTACGGTAATATTGTAGAAACCGGCCTCATTGGGCAACTTAAAAACAAAACTGTCAACAGAGTGGGGCACCCCTGCAGTCCTGGCGCATACTACCAACCTTCCAGCTATTACTAAGACAGCTAAAGCCAAAACAACTATTAAAATAAAAACTTTTTTCTTAGTCGTCATCATGCGATAATAACATTCACTTCTCTTGCGAAAGGAATTTTCTCCATTAACTGTACTTTGACGCGGCGGGCAATTCTATCGGCCTGCTCCATACTGAGCTCATCATCTACGCTTATCCACATATCAATATGCAGCAGTGTTCCAACGTACCTGGCCTTTACGTTTACAATCTCTTTTACCTCGCTTACCTTTTGCGTGCATACCCTTATTCGCTCCAGGATTTTGGGTGATGGAACCTTGTCCATAATCCCGCTAAAGCCCACAAAAACCATTCGAAGGCTGATAAAAAACACAACGATTGAAATGATTGAGACACCAATCCTCTCAAGATACGCACCACCGAGATAAGAAAGAATTAAAAATAACAGGACAAAAGACGAAATCCACGCACCGATGCGATTGTAACGCCCGGACATGGCCAACATTGTACTTGAGCAACTTTTGGTTTTCTCCGCGAGATATCGATAAAGAACCTCGTTGGTTATTACAGATATAATCGTGACCATTATCGCCAGGGTGTATAAACCATGCATTTGTAGTCCAGCCATGACCACCAGGCTGTAGTAAATCATATGAATAGAAATAACCAGACCAAGAAAGCCGACCACTGCCATACTTATAAACAGTACCTTGCCTAGGCCATACGGGTATTTCTCATCGTGAGGCTTTTTTTCTATAACCTGTGCTTGCCATGGAATCAAAAAAGCCACTGCCGCCATAAAGGAGAAAAGGCCGTCCATCAAAACCAGCCTGCTGCCGCCCAGTAAGGCTATTCCAAACTTCAGAATGGCAATCGCCAGATTAGCCAGCAGCCCTATCATAAATGGTTGAACTGAATTGTCAGGATTTGGATATAATTTAGTTGTGCTCATTTGCAATTAATTCACTTTTTGTTATTTTTGGAGTTTTTTATAAAACCTACGAGGGACGCCGTGCCGTAACCGACAATAAAGCTCAAGGCCAAAAGAAAAACCGTTCTTATCTCAAAGCCGTTTGTGAAAGGCATATTTACCCGTGTTGTGTGCATATTGTCGCTAATAAACAGGAAAATAATCAAAACAACAATTACAACTATTATCGTTCGCCACATATTTTTTACCTGATTGTTTCTTTGACAATTGGTTTTACCTTGTTAATAGGAATCGCAAATCCAACACCTGTGAATACGCCCGTAGGAGCGTAGATGGCTGTGTTTATGCCTATGACCTCGCCTTTTCCGTTGATAAGCGGTCCGCCGGAATTGCCCCTGTTAATAGCCGCATCTGTCTGAATCATATTATCATAGGTTTGGCCGTCTATGACAAGGTTTCTTGAATCATCGCTTATAATCCCTGCCGTAACGGTCTGCTCTAACCCGAAAGGCGAGCCTACGGTCAGAACTTTATCGGCCACTTTTATCATGTCGGAGTCTCCGAGAATCACAGTAGGCATAGACGAGTCGGGTTCGATCTTCAAAATGGCAATATCATTTTCCAGGTCTTTGCGAATGATTACGGCTGGATAAACCACTCTTGCCGAACTGAAGGTTACAACCTTGATACTTGTGGCATTGGCTACTACATGGGCATTGGTCACGATATAACCCCTGTGGTCAACGATAATTCCTGACCCAAGAGATGCCTCTTCAACGAATTGTATGGACGGGTCATCGAAAGCAACGGAACTTGCCAAAGCCGGCCCACCTCTTCTCTGTGTTATCTTGTCCGCAGTTATATTGACAACCGCAGGCCTTACAGAGGCAAAGGCAGAGGCCAAATCATCATCCGCACATGTTAATACAAGATTATTACTTGCAGCTGTACTCGGACGCTGACCCGGCTGTGTAAGCGTATCAACTTCTACATTTACTGCTGTGGTCTGCTCCTGTAAGAGCAGTTTCTTGCGCTGCAGCAGGTCCCACCTCAGGAAGGAGCTGCGCGTGCCATAGATTCCCAGATTGATAGTACCCCAGTACACTATGAGAAAGTTAACCACACCAAGTGCTACAAACACCAACAAGATATTTTCCGAAAGCCATTTTTTTAAATTCATCTGCACACCTTTTTATCATTCTTCATCTTTATAACGTTCCCCTGATTCCTCGAGCCGTTTGCATACCGGCTTTTCATAATCATCCTCTTCATTTGTATGTTCGGTAAGTATGACGTTATCGTTGTCAGTAAATACCGAAAGTATTCTGTCCAGCAGACTTGTCTGTGTCCTGGCAACCGCTGAGACGACACCGGATGAATCCAGCGCCACATAACGTAATGTGCCCTGACTGTAAACATCCAGAAGTACTTTGTCGTCTTTGTCTGACGACAATGCGCCGAAGAAGTCACTCATATCTGCAATTGGCGTATTGTTAATCCCGGTAATCACATCACCGGGCAGCAGACCAGCCTGATCCGCCAGGCCTCCTGGTGTTACCGACAGAATCACAATCCCATCGATATTGTCCGGAATACGCAGCGAACTGCGTAAATCCGAATTGAGAACAGACAGCAATACACTCCAGTCAGAACCACTTGTATCTTTAGCGACATTAAGAACGGCGGATGAGTCGGCTAATGTGGCATAGACTGTATCTTTTTGCCTGTTTCTTATGTACACGATTTTCACATTGTCACCGGGATTTAGAGTGCTCATAATATTTCTGAAGCTGTTTACGTCCTCAACTGCAATGCTATTCAGGGATAGAATAACATCACTTCTTCGAAGTCCCGACTCTTGAGCTGGTGAGCCGTCAACAACGCTGTTAACAAGAACACCGCACGGATTCGACAGGCCAAACTGCTCGGCAATAACCGCATTCACAGACATAATCTCTACTCCGAGAAAAGCGGATGGCGAAACAGACTTCTCCTCCGTCGGGTCAGTCCGAACATTCGCTTCATCCGCCTTGGGATTACCGACAGCACTACTCAAAAGACTGTGGTCACCTTTGGTTACGTACGAATATACTAAACAACCCATTAAACCAGCCGCCATCCCGCCGATAACTAAAGCCAACCAGTAGTATCGCTTCGAACTTTTGCCGACCTGATTTTTATCAACTCGCAAGGCTTTTGTCCCTATTCATTTTCGTTCTTGCCTTCCAGCTTGCCTTCCAGTTTGTCGATTTTTTGGTCATGTTTTTTCAGTTTGCTTGCGATCCAGAATACTGCAACGATCAGCACTAAAAGTAATAATTGTCCGAGTGTCATACGATAACTCCTTTCTTTAAACTTTATTGAAATATAATAGATTCCCGCGTTCGCGGGAATGGATAGACTTTGATTTTGATTTATTGTTTTATAATTTCCTTTTCATCCCCAGGAGGCTGATGAACTGCACTATGGCAAGGGCCGTCGCAATTAGGTAGGTAAGTGCTGCGGCTTTGAGCACCTTTTTGACACCTTCAAGCTCCTTCTCGTCGGCTATATTGTTCTCTTTGATATATCGCATCGCTCTGGCTGAGGCTTCCAATTCTACAGGCAGAGTAACAAGGTAAAAAACGACTATGGCAAGGAATAAAAGCAACGCTATGTTTATAAAAAACGATGCCAGGGCGACCCTGGACAACACTATCCCCAAAAACAAAAGCGGCAATATGAAGTATCCTGCCTTTTCTACAATTGGGGCGATATTATTTCTGAACTTTGCCGGCGGATAGTTGGTGCCGTGCTGTATTGCGTGCGACGCTTCATGTGCGGCGATTCCTATCGCAGCAATAGAGGAGTTTCTCGCAACATGCCGGGAAAGCCTGACAACATTTTGGCGTGGGTCATAATGGTCTCTGAGAGTGCCCCCAACCTCTTCGATAACGACCTCGTTGAGACCAGCGGAATTGAGCATAGTCCTGGCAAGACGACTGCCTGTAATCCCTTTCTTAACAGGTTCCTTCGAATATCTTTCATATAGCCGATTAACCTTGATATGAGCGTATAAGCCGTAAATAACCAAAAAAACAACCGCAAAACCGGATATAGTGTAAAGTCCTGTCAGCATATCAATTTCACCTAACCTCTTTTTGTTTTTATGTTAACTGTTCTTATATGCAATCCCTGTTCCCCATACAGGATTTGCCCATTCTATGCTGTCACACGCTACACGACAGGCGCCGCATTCGAGACAGTTTTCATATCTTATATCAATTTCGTTTTTGGACTCACTCCAAATATAAACCTCTGCCGGGCAAATATATGTGCATATTCTATTGAGACACATTTTACACAACTGGTTATCGAGCCTGATATGTGATTCTTTGAGGGGCTTTCTGCGAACAGTAAAAAGCTTATCATTCAGACTAAGTCGGTTTTTTTCTGCCGTCGCCATATCAGATTCCGCCCTTCACCAATTCCATGACTGTCTTGGCAGCTTTAACGAAACTTACTCGGCTGCGTATCATACGAACAATATCTCGCTTAACGGTACTTTTGGGGACATCACTCACCTCAAAATATTTCGTTATCACCTCTTTCATAAGGTGCGGATAGTCGTTGAGCAGCTCTTTGTGCGTACGCAGTATGTCGATAAAATCCCTGCTGCTTTTCATATTTTGAAGGATAAAAGAATTCTTCAGTCGTCGTTCGTACTGCCGAAGTGCCTTGGTATCGTATCGCCTTTGGCCCCTGTTTTCCAATATTGTCTCAGCAGCCATCATCCCTGAAGCCATAGCCATGTTCACACCCTCGTGGCATATGCTGTTATTAACAAATCCAGCAGCATCGCCGACCAGCATAAGACCATCGGTATAAAACCTCGGCAGATTTTTATAGCCGTCCATCGGAATCATGTGAGCTGAATATTCCAGCGTTTTGCCGCCCTTTATTAAAGGCCAAATACACGGATGACTCTTAAATCTGTCCAGCAGCTGGTTTGGCGAAGGAGGATTTTTGCGTCCATATAACTCACTGATAATAACGCCGACACCTACCGACAACGAATTCATGTTAGTATAGATAAAACCATCACCTAACATACCAGGTGTCGCATCGGCAAAATACTCGTATGCCGCACCTTCTCTGGCTGTTAATCCGAATCTTTCGTCAATTACGTCTTTCCCCAGTTCTATCACTTCCTTAACAGAAATACATCGAGCACGCATCGATAACCTGTTGCGAAGCCCCGCCTTTTCCGAGAGCATGGAATTGGCCCCCTCGGCACAGACCACCACATCGGCTAACAAGACATTGTCCTGGTCATCGGCAGTACCGGCAGTTACACCGACAATTCTGTTGCCGTCCCATACAAAATCTGTTACCGCGATGCCGCAGATAATTGTAGCTCCCTGTTCTTCTGCCTTTTTAGCAAACCATTTATCAAATACAGAACGTCTGACGATAAATGAATGATTGTAGGGCGACTTTTTATGTTCTTCTGCGTCGATATTCAAAGAAACTTCTGAATTGTTTATCAGCAATGCATAGCGCTTTTTGGCTACAAATCTTTCGACCGGTGCTTCGATATAAAATTCGGGAATCAATTCGCACATCTGGTCGGCAAAAAATGTCCCGCCAAACATATTTTTAGCACCGGGATACTGTCCCCTTTCGAGAATGACAACATCCACACCTGCTTTGGCAAGGACATACCCACAGGCAATTCCCGCCGGCCCCGCCCCGACAATAACCACTTCACACTTAGACATCGCTATCTTCCATCTGTTTGGTTCGAGAGCCTCTGCCTCCAAACACCTCTTTTATATCCGTGACTCTTTCCTTTACTTCCTGGATGCCGCGCCCAACACCGTATACGACATTGTACAGAAAGCTTTTCTTGTCTTTGGCTCTTTTTTTACTTTCGCCATCTTCCGTCTCGTTTAGCTGCTCGATTTTGCTGTAAGAACTGAAAAACTCTTCAAAATAATCACAATTCAAACAATCACCTTCACAATGGACCACTTCTTTGCCAAATTCGCGTACCACCACGAAGCAGTAATTAATCCGGCTTTTATACAGCAAGCAGTTTTTACAATCTTTATCGCACTTGGCCTTTTGTGGATATTCCCAGCAATGGCACAATGATTCAGATATAAAGCCAGTTTTTTCTTTATGAAAAGTCTCATAAAAAGCGATTGCTTCGGATACCGGAATCCTGCAATGGCCTCCGACAGTTTTCATTGTTCTAATTTTGCCTCGGTTAACCCAATTAATGATAGTAAAACGAGAAACACCGCAGAGTTTTGCAAGTTCAGTCGTTGTCAGACAATCCTTCCGCAACTCGATCTTATTTTTAGTTATGGTTTCTTTTAGCACGGCAGAAATAATCCTCCTACAATAAAGTTTATACGCAGATTACTTAACCGCCCAAAGCAAACTGATGTTCCAATTTGCTATCCGTTACAACAGGCTCGGCTTGCTCCCGGGGCCGTATCTTTTCTACTTCTCTGATCAAAGCCGGAACTACTTCAAGTGCATCCCCGACAATACAGTAGTCAGCCACATTGAAAATCGGCGCGTTTGGGTCTTTGTTAATAGCTACGATTGTTTCCGAAGACTGCATCCCAACAAGGTGCTGAATGGCACCGCTGATACCACAGGCAATATAAAGCTTTGGACGCACTGTCTTGCCCGTTTGTCCTATCTGATGAGCGTAAGGAACCCATCCTGCATCTACAACCGCACGGGAAGCTCCTGCTGCACCGCCCAGTACATCCGCCAATCGTTCAATAATTTTGAAGTTTTCGGCAGATCCCAGACCTCGGCCGCCGGCAACTATAACATCAGCTTCAGCTATATTAACTGCTTCCGCAATCCCTTTAACCACCGCAAGCAGTTGGGCTCTTTGAGTTAAGCTATAATCTTTATAATTATAACTGACGATTTTCCCGATACGCATCTGGTCTCGCTGGGCAGGTTTGAAAACTTTCGGACGCACACTTGCCATCTGCGGACGGTGGTTCGGGCAAACTATAGTAGCCATCAGATTACCGCCAAAGGCCGGCCTTGTCTGCAACAGATTTTTAGTTTTAGTGTCTATCTCAAGGCCTGTACAGTCCGCGGTTAATCCGGTCTCCAGTCGGCTGGCTACTCTCGGAGCTAATGAACGCCCGATAGCTGTCGCGCCAAGTAAAACAATGTTTGGCTTATGCTCTTTAATCAGTCCGGTTATTACTTCTGTAAAGGCATCTTCGATAAACACCGCCAATTGCGGCGACTGAGCCAGATAAACCTTGTCGGCACCGAAACAGACCAAATCGCGAGCAACCTTTGCAACCGCCTCTCCTAACAAAATCGCACAAAGAGGTTCACCTAACTTGTCGGCTAATTTCCTGCCCTCACAGAGAAGCTCAAGCGTAACATTGGCGATTTGACCTTCTCTCTGCTCGGCAAATACCCAAACGCCTCGATATCGAGTCTTGTCAATAGTCGGTGTCTCTTCGCGAATCAACTCAATAGCTGCGAACTTTTTACAGGCATCTACACATGCTCCGCAAAGATTGCATTTAGCTATATCAATCCGGGCCAGCTTTTCTGTAATGGTAATGGCACCGAAAGGACACGCAGCAACACAAAGTTTGCAGCCCTTACATTTCTCCTCAATAATGCGTATACCCATTTTGTGCTCCTTCACAATATTTCTGCCTGATGGAGTTTAGACACCAAATCCGTTACCTGTTCGGCAGTCGAACCTTCCAGAATCTGACCTTGTCTGTTATGTTGAGGGGTAGTCATTTTGACAACTCTTGTGGGAGAGCCTTTCAACCCGATTTTGTTTTCGTCCGCACCGATATCCTGAGCAAACCAGACTTCAATCTCGGACCTTGCTGCATTTACTTTCCATTTCAATGAGGGAAACCGCGGCTCGTTAATCCCTTTGGAAACCGTAATCAGTGCCGGAAGTGAAAGCTTTATCCGTTCAATACCTACTTCGGTCATACGCTCCACAGTCATATTGCCATCACCCACTTCACTTATCTTCATAACACAACAGACATGACCAACACCCAATCTTTCCGCCAGTGAAGGCCCAACGTGTGCGGTATCGCCATCGACGGCTTGTCTGCCGCAAAAAACCAAATCGAAGCGGCCTATCTTTTTCACCGCTTTGGCCAATGTATAAGAAGTAGCCAGTGTGTCGGAACCCGCGAAACCGATATCGCTAAGCAAAATAGCATTATCCGCTCCTAAGCTCAAAGCCTGCCGTAAAGTCTCAACTGCCTGAGGCGGCCCCATAGATAAAACTGTCACCATTCCGCCATATTGTTCCTTGAGACGCAGACCCTCTTCGAGAGCATATAAATCAAAAGGATTGATGACACTATCTACGCCTTCGCGAACAAGTGTATTGGTTTCCCTGTTAATATTTACCTCAAGTGTGTCGGGAACCTGTTTAATACAAACAATTATATCCATCATCTACTCAAAATTCTCTAACGTTAAAAATTGTTATCTCACTTTCAAGGCGAAATTTAATTGCCAAAAAATGTTTATTAACAGCCCGCAACCATTCAAGATGAAGACCTATATCAACTGTCAGGGGAGCAGCATTTCCAAGTTTTGCCTGGATGTTTTCTGTCTGGCCACATAGAAAATGTATGGCCTTGCGAGCCTTCATCAGTTCTGTCTCAAAGGCAAACTCCGATGTGTTGATAAATTGTAAATAACCCAATAAGTCGGATAACAACTCATTAAAAGCTTCGCAGATTCCTATTGACTTAACTAATTCAACACATAGCTGGTTTATCTGCGATGCTTTACCCTCAAGTTTTAGCACCTGATAGGCAAGTGTCTTTTTTCTTTTCTCAAGTTGCTTCATTTTTGTTTAGCTTAGAAGCTCCTCTTTCCACCAAATACGCCATTGGTCAATCAGACACTCGGGTGAACTCTTACCTATTGAAATAGTTTTACCGGTGACAGCTTGTAAGGCATCAAGGGTAGCTTTTCTCATCGATTCAGCAGAGTCGTTCAAACACTCAATCAAGGCCGAGATAACTCGATGAAGCTGGGAGCCGCCGATGGGCTTGAGTTGTCCGCCTAACCAGCCGATACATGTAACAGCTCTTCGCCGAACACTTACGTCTCCGTCAGATAACATCGCTAAAAGTTTCGGCAGACTCTCGATCCCAGCTAAGCGATATATCCCCCACACAGCAGCTAAACGTACAGAAGCAGTCTCGTCTGTCAAAGCACTTTCAACAGCACTTAGTCCTTCAGCCATTTCAAGTGTTAACAATGCCTTGATACATTCCTGACGTACTACCGCTGACTTTTCATCGGCTATATGAGCAACAATGACCCGGGCTGACAGTTCATGAGAAATGCCGCCGATTGTTTTAGCTGCATCCACACGGACTGCTGTATCGGCGCTGGCAAAATCAGAAAGAGCTTTTGTAAAGATTATTCTTTCCGCCTCATTTTTAAAATCAGATGCCTGCACATTCTCGACTGTTACTTTCAATGGCTCTGTTAACTCAACCTCCGGCAGCAGTTCAGGTTCTATTTCTTCAACATCTATCTCAGTATCAAACTCAAGTATTGGCTCCGGTTCCGGCACTTCAACATTTTCAACGTCTGCATCTATAAGCTCGTCCCGAATAACACCAGATTCAATTGAAGGTTTGATTTCTTCCACAGTCGGTACAACAGCAGGTTCATCCTGATAATCTGTTTGTGGCAAAGTGATGTCTATACCTGATTCTTCTTCTGACTTAAGGTGAGTATCGCTAACATTAGATTCCAATGTAGCTATCTTTGACTCAATCAAATCGGTTCGTATTCCTGCATTGTCAGCCTCTTTGCGAGCATGGTCAAGCTCAGAAATCAAAGATATATTCTCTGCCTGCAGTTCCACGAGTTGCTTTTTAAGCTCAATTTGTGCATGTTCAGCCTGATTCTGTGTTTCGGTCAGTACCTGTTGTGTCGCGGCAAGTTCTGATTCTAACTTAGCCGCTTGTTTGCTCACTTGTTCTTCTCGATAAGTTATCTCATTAACTTTATTCTGTGTTTTTTCCAAATCCGAAATCAGGGATCCTTTTTCAACCTTTATATCTTTGAGTTGCGATGTAATATCATTTTGATCTTTTTCAGCCTGATTTTGTGCTTCAGCCAATTCACTCTGCGTTGCGGCAAGGTCAGCTTCTAACTGGGCTGCCCGTGTTTTTAATTCCTCTTCTAAATTCAGCATCTTATTTTTCCCAGTTCGCTGGTTTTCCAACTCAGACTTCAAAGAATTATTTTCCGATTGAAGGTTGCTTATTTGAGACTTGAGGTCAGCCTGAACTTGGTTTGCTTTACTTTTCGTTTTTTCCAGATCAGAACTCAAGGATTTATTTTCCACCTGTATAGCTTCGAGTTGCGATGCAAACTCAGATTGAGCCTGCTCAGCTTTCTTTAGCATCTCTTCCAATTCACACTGAGTTGCAGCAAGCTCAGATTCCAACTCGGCTACCCGCTTACTTCGGCCAACTCCCACAGCAGTTGTCTTTGCAGGTTTGCTCTGTGTTTCTTCGAGTTGGCTTCTAATATCATCAAGCTCCGATTCCAGTGCTGCTGCTCGTGCCCTTACCGCACTTTCGCGGGATTTCGTCTCACTCAGTTCACTTCGCATTTGATCCATCTGGGATACTAATGAGTGATTCTCTGTTTTCAGTTCCTTGATCTGTGATTCGAGCTTTGATTGTGTTTTTTCCATGTTAGTCAACTTTCGTCGGGCTGCGGCAAGGTCGGATTTGAGTATAGAAGTTTTGGTATTGTCCGACTTCTTTTCAAATTTGCGTTTGACCTTTTCGTCAGCTAAGCCAAGCATTTCTTTTCCCGCTGAGATACTTCCGGTTGCACGACTCGCGATTTTATTGCTAATACTTGCCACCTTGCCGGCAAGGGCACCTGCACGTTCGGACGCAGTCCCAACAAACTCTAAATACTGTTTTTCATTATCCATCGTTAATACCTATAATTTGCAATGAATCATACTGCGTTGCTCTGAGCAACAGCGAAATCCCCAAAATCAGTTGTTGTATCCGGAAAAAGTAATGACACGCCGACGAATGCTACAGCAGAACAGGCTATGCCGTACAAACCATCATACAAACCTAAAGATTCGAGTTTTTCCGGAAGAACAAGGATATTGGTTAACAACAAAACTGTGGTTATTCCTCCGGCAAGCATGCCAGCCATAGCACCGGAGCAGCTGCTCTTCTTCCAGAAATAAGCCCCAAGGGTCGGCACAAACAGCCCTGAAACCATAAAGGCATAGGTATAGAGAGCGGCATGTAGAACCGAAGTGAACTGGGCGGCCATAACAACCGAAAGAGTGCCGATAATAAGAGTTATCAACATCGACAAACGAATCGATGCTTTAGTTGAAATCCTGCGAAAAAAATAGCGTTCGATAATATCAGTCGCGAAGTTGCCGGAAGACGCCATAAGGCAACTGTCCGCTGTTGACATTATCGCTGAAAAATATGCCACGATGACTATCCCAGTTACGCCTGCCGGCAGAACATCGCGAATAAGTATCGGCATTGCCATTTCCGGCTCGGCGCCAGGAGCGACAACACGGGCACACATACCAAGAAATGCACCGGCAAATGCAAAAACCGGATACTCAAGAAAACCTGCAATATACCATGCGCGTTTGGCCTCATACTCATTTTTGCAAGCATACATTCGCTGGTATATCGTATTGCCGATCAGCCAGGCGGGAATAATCGTTAGCATCCAATTAATAAATGTTGCCGGCGAAATATTTGAAAGAGAAAAATATTCCGGCGGCAGTTTCTGTCTGAGGGCATCCATGCCTCCGATTTTATACAACGTTACAGGGATCGTAATGAGCAGCCCGCCAAGCAGCAGTACCCATTGAACGGCATCGGTATAAATGACCGCCTTAAGGCCGCCGACAACTGTGTAAGCTATGGTAATAATCGCCATAAAAACCAATGCAAATGTCATTGGCTCAACTCCAAAAGGATTGTTCTGGATGATTGTCACGGAAGCCAACTTGGCACCGGCGAGCATTTGAACACCGGCAAAACCAAGATATGCAATGCCGGAAATTACCGCGGCGACTAAGGCTACTTCATCGTTATATCTGTACCGAAGGAAATCGGGGTAGGTCATGAATTTGTATTTTGCATCAATTTTCTTGATTCGTGGAATAATAAATACAGCACTTAGCCATGCTCCGACCAGACCGGTAAACAAAAGCCAGCTTCCTGCAAGTCCCATCACAAAACCAAGGCCGCCCAAACCAATGGAAAAGCCCCCTCCGACATCCGTAGCAACAATTGAAAGCCCAACATAAGAAGACCCTATTGACCGGCTGCCGACGTAATAATCTTCGATGTTCTTGTTACGAGTATAATGATAAAGACCGACTGTTAAAACACCTGCCATATACAAAGCGAATATTAAATAGTCAAATATGGTCATATCTACATGCGTCAACTCAGGCGAGATCGGCCGAATTGTTCTTTTCCTAAAATGATGTCTTTAAGGAACAGCTTAGATGAACCTTGGTTTATTAATCAATTCCTGTCTATCTTACCCTTGGGCTTGACGCTTGTCTTTTTTGCTCTGATAACCGCCGGTTTAGGTTTCTCCGGTTTTTCTTCCAACTTGTCTTGCTTAGCTACTGGTTTTTCCTTTTCCAACTCAGCAAGTTTCTTTTTTGTCTGGCTCTTTATGGATTCGGTTGCCTTGGTGGACGGCTCTGGTTTGGGTTCCAGCTTTTCTGTCATCATATTTTTGACACAATCGCTGATTTCCCTGCTGCGAACCACCACCTTTCCCGCCAAAGTGCCCGCAAATTTAGATACAGTCTCCACGGTTCCCAAAAGCTCTGATTTATGGTTGTCCATTATCGGTGCCTTTCTTTTCCAGCCTGAGATTTTCTTTTAAACAATATCCACAATAGTTACCACGGCCAATAAACTGCAGGCCGGACTCTTCAAGCTTTATAGATTCCTCGCTCTTTAAGCGGCAGCCGGCTTTGTTTGACTGGCATTTTTGTAACCATTTTTGAAAGCTTCCTTTACCTCAGAGGCTACTTCACGGGTTTTTGCATACAGCTTGTCCAGTGCATCCGGACACTTCCTGCGTACAACTTCTACGCTTACAGCACCGACGAATACCCCGCCTATCAGAATTCCTAAACTCTTAAGCATGACATTTCCTTTCCTTGTTAACACAGAATTGTTTTACTTTATTTGGCTTTTGTTTTCTTACTTGTCATCCGATTTCGTAAAAGGCATTGAATTCCAAAATCGCTTTACGCCATCTTCGGCCTTTTCCACCAGTTCCGGCTTACTTGAACGAAGAAACTGCATTCCTGCTGCTCCTAAAAGTACACCCAATATAGCCAACCCTATTACTGCCATCTCTAAATCCTTTCTCTGTTGATTTTTTCTATTAAAAAACCCAGTCAGCTATCCATTTGTATAACCAACTGGATTATATCTTTCTAACCTTTCCTGCCCCACCCCGGGGAGTGTTAAAAACTCCAGTAGTCCTTGCTGGTATTCTATCCATGCTCGATATTATGTGGCCAAACCCAATTGTGCTATAAGGTGCAGAATTGGGTCATTATCATATATCAATGGATAGCGCAACGATAATCACTGAGCCATTATTTTCTCAAAAGTCTTTTATTCGGCGTAAAAAACATCCTGTCTAACTGCATCGTCCTAATTTTCGTTTTTCGACTCATTCGGTCTTATCCCGGACTCCGTCCCCGTCGGTTACAGTAATATCCTGCACCATTTTCGATAAAGCCTGCCGCCGTAATTCATTTTCGCTCGTCGAAAGGCAATAAACTGCATATTTGGTAGTATTCGTTGTTGCAACCTTCCAATATAGCCCAAATCAACAACATGCACAATTTAATTACACTAACAATGCCTGTCAAACTTTTTTTAGGAAATTTAACAAAAATATCAATCAACCTAAAGAAAATACAACCTCGACAAAGGTACTGTTGACCCCTTTAGATCTTAACGGGACATTACTTATAAGTTATTTAAAAGATTTTTTCATCTCACAAATCTTCGGAGAAATAACTTGATACTTCGTCTTGTTTGACCTACCATTTCCACCATCCCTACTTCTTTGGTTGATTTAGCAGGATTGAAAAAACAGAAAATGTATGTTGATTTGAACGAAAGACGCATTAAATGGCAGTAAGAAATAAAATTTATAGTGGAACCGGTCCGCGGAAAGAGTATTTGACTACGACCGAACTTGCGAAGTTTTGCGGCGTCTCGCGTTTTACCATTCTTAGCTGGATCGACAAGGGCAAAATCAGTACGATCAGAACCGTAGGAGGCAAGCACAGAATCCCCATCTCCGAAGCCATATCTTTTCTGGAAACCCTGCAACGTAAGAGTTCTCCCAAAGAGAAGAAGGTCGCAACATCTGGCGCATTAGGACATTGCTGGGAATATCTGCAAAAAACAAACTGCGAGAGGGAGTGTAAGAACTGCCTGATATATGGAAGAGAACTAGATTACTGCTTCGTAGTTGTGCGACAATTCGGCAAAGGTGTCATTCGCTGCATGGGAGATTGTTTGAGTTGCGCCTATTTCGAGAAGTTTTTCGGTTCTCACGGCAACGCTGCCGCGATTGAAGCAACGCCAGATGGAAAATCTATGGGGGCAACTGCTGAAAAGAAAAATTTTCTCGATAATTTTATTCATGATGTCGCTCAGGGCAATGACAGGATAAAAAATCCTGCTGCGATAGTCGTCCATAAGAGCAGTATGACGAAATCCTTGTCACACCTGCCAGAATACAAGGTCAATGAGCTATCTACCATAACAGAGATTATTCTTAAGGAACTGGATGACGTTCAGATGGTAATCCTGTTTGGCTCTTATGCCCGTGGTAAATGGGTTGAAGATGTCTGCAACGAGAAGGATTGCACATACGAATACAAATCCGACTTTGACATCCTGGTTGTCACTAAGTATGCCGAAGCTGCCAATAACCCGGAACTACAGAATAAAGTCGAGGGCAAGCTTAACCGTGCGGAAACAACCGTAAATCTCATCTTTCACGATATTCAGTATATTAACGCTCAACTAAACAATGACCAATACTTCTTCTCCGATATAATAGAAGAAGGAATAATGCTTTATGACTCCGGAAGATTTCGATTTGCAAAAAAACGAAAAACTAACCTCGAGAAAAGAAAACAAATCGCCCAGCAAAATTTCGATGCGTGGAATGAAAAGGCAAAACATTTCTATGCTCATTTCCAATATGATTTAGAAAAAAAATGGTACAACGAAGCCCTCTTTGAACTTCACCAGTCTATAAAATGCTTTTATACAGCGATACTACTGGTATTTAGCGGTTATAACCCCCAAAGCTGTGATCTTGAAAAACTTGGCAGGTACGTCGCAAGTTACGAACCTGTTTTTCTTACTGTTTTTCCGTGTACAACCGAGCGACAGGACAAAATCTTCAACCTCCTGAACAATGCTCAAGTTTATACTTATAGCGAAGACTCATATAATATCACAAAAGTCGACCTGGCCCATCTTGAGCAATGTGTCCAAAAGCTTATGGAATTAACCCAGGAAATCTGCAAAAAGAAAATCGACTCTTTCGCTTAACCTGCATATTTCATAGGGTTATCTCCTTTTTTCTTTCAATGAATCGCTTTCTATAAACCATAAAAGCCGCGTTACCCGAATGTTCTATAATTTCATGATTCGAATGTGCACTAACTGCCATCGATACTATAGGCAAAGCTCGCGGCACTAAAGGACCGGCCACAGCCGCAAGCTACTCATTCCTAAGCAGTTACAGAAGGCACCCAAAAAAGAACGGAGAGGGCGGGATTCGAACCCGCGGTAGAGGTGTAAACCCCTACGACGGTTTAGCAAACCGTTGCCTTAAGCCGCTCGGCCACCTCTCCGAACATTATTTCGATAATTTACTCTATATAAGCCGGGATTGCAAGATGATAACTATAAAACTGCACTTTTTTGTAACCGGCATAGAATTCGAGAATATTGCCGCCCGGATGATATTATTCTCGCTAAAAAATCGAAGGAGTATTACCTACGCAGAGATTTTTCTATATCTCTTGCTACAATTTCAGCAATGATTTGCCCCGGCCCTGATAATATCCGCCTTGGCATAACATTCTGCCCAATCGTCTCAGCCGGGTGCTGCTTTTGGGGAGGCTTGGCCATTTTATCCGGGCCTTTCCTTCTTATTGCGGTAATTTTTCGCTGTTCGGCCATAATCTGTTTGGCCAGGTCGAATTTCGGTATTTCACCAGTCTCTTGCATCGCATCCTCGCGTTTAGCTGACGGCTCACTTACAAGCGGTGCCTTTTTTGCAGCAGGTCGTGAAGTCTTCTCTTTTGAAGACCGCTTCCGCTTCTTATCATCACTTTCTTTAACATTTTTAGCCTTACTCACCGCCACAACCTCCTACAATGCTAATCATTCCTTCTTACTTGACTTCTGTAGTATCGTTATCAAGTTAAAAGCGCTTTGCATAAACATAATACGCCCCGCGGGATGTCCCGTTATCATCCGTAAGCCAGGTCTGCAAGCGAGTTTTGCCAGCTTTAAGTTCGACTCGGAATGTTACGCTATGCGCATCGTGGGGAACTGGCCTGGTCAGATCCTCGTCGGCGACTTTCAGCCGGGCCTTCGTGGCGGTGATAGCCTTGCCGCCGGCAATCGCTTCGTTGATCGGTGCATCGGCTTCCCTGGGCCAGCGCCGCAATTCGAATTCATACGTTCCGTCGCGCTGGATTTCAACTGCCCAGAAGCCGTTGGCCTGGCTGCCGCTTCGAACCACCTCCTGACTCCACGGCGGGTTCGGGCCGTGCCAATCGTGGGACATCAGACGGGTAGGATTCTGTTTATCCGAACCAATAACGATCTCGCAGTACTTATCGAAACCCTGAGAGAGATCGGCCCACCATCGTTCATAGGACCGACGCAATTCCTCAACGATCTGGAATTTCGAATCGGCGATGTCCTTCTTCTGGGCGGGATCGGCCTGGATATCGTACAGCTCCTTGCCGTTAATCAGTCGCCAGCGTTGGGTCATCACGGTGCTCTTGCGCCACTTTTCCGGATGCTCGATCCGCTGGGAGTGAACCAGCAGCGTGCGGTCGGACCAGTTGCTCGCTTTGCCCTTTAAAAGCGGCACGAGGCTGTCGCCGTCGAACTTTACGCCGGCCGGTCTTTTTATGCCGCACAGGTCTATAAGCGTCGGCAGCACGTCGATATGTGCCGAGAGCCGGTCAATATCGCCGGGGCCCTTCAATCCGCCGGCTGGCCAACGGACAAAAAATGGCACGCGATGCCCGCCCTCGTATTCGGAGCCTTTTTTGCCCCGCATTCCTCCGGTGTGACTTCCAGATGTCCCATTGTCAGTCATAAAGATAAGAATCGTATCCCGCTCAAGTTCCAGCTCTTTAAGCCGGCGCATCAACCGGCCCATATTCTCGTCGATGTTTGTAATCATCCCGTAGAAGTTGGCTTGATTGTCTTTGATGCCTTTGTCTCTGTACGGTTTGCTGTATTTGTCGGCCACGTTGTAAGGCGCGTGTGGAGCGTTGGTCGGCACGTAGCAAAAGAACGGACGATTCTTATTGGCTTCGATGAATTTCAAAGCCCCGTCGAACCAGATATCCGTACAGTACCCCTCGAACTTCTTCGGCTTGCCGTTATGAAAGTACGTATCGTCAAAATAATCGTTGCCCCAGTAATCGGGCCCCTGACCTACGCCGCCCCCGCCGTGAATCAGGACTTCCTCAAAACCCCTGTCCTGCGGCCTGTACGGATAATTATCGCCCAGGTGCCACTTGCCGAAGATCGCGGTGCGATAACCGCTCGCAGAGAAAACGTCGGCCATTGTCACCTCATTTCTGCCTAGCAGCGACCGGCCCATAATCGTATGCCATACGCCGGTGCGCGACGAGTAATGCCCAGTCATCAGAGCCGATCGCGTCGGCGAGCAGGTCGGGTCCACGTGGAAATCGGTCAGCCGTATACTCTGAGCGTGCAGCTCATCCAGGTTGGGTGTAACAATGACATCGTTGCCGTGACAGCCGAGGTCGCCGTAGCCCTGGTCATCGGTCATTACCAGGATTACGTTCGGCTGTTTTGCTTGAGCTGCTGTCCCCTTCCCTACTCCGGCACAACTCGGCAATACCGAAAGAGTCCCCGCCGAAGCCGCTGCAAAACCAACGGTCTTGAGAAAACTCCGACGAGTCAGCCGGACGTCTGTTTCCCGATGTCTTTTTGGAAATTCTCTTCTTGTCGGGCCGCCCACTTTTTTGCCTCCTTATTGTCAATCACTTCGCACTGGGCCCAGGGAAAGTTGTGTGAAATCGCCCGGCCTGAATTGCTCTATCAGCGTACGGACATCATCGACGGTGACTTCCTTGATCGCAATGACATCGTCTTCGATCGTTCGATACTGCTGCAAATATGTCCAGTTAAAACCAAGGTCGACCAGCCGGCCCATCGGCAGCTCGTTCTTAATCACCAAAGCGCTCAATATCTTGTTTTTAGCTTTCGTCAACTCATCTTCGGTAACACCGCTCCGGGTTAAATCATCAAAAATGCCTCTGACAATATCGAGCACTTTCGTAAAGTTGTCACTGCCGCAGCGAATATAACTGCAAAAGGCCCCCGTGCCGTCCATCGCTCCGAACTGCATCGACGCAGCTTCCGCCAATGCCTTGTCCACCAACTCCCAGAAAAACCTCGACCCGACGTCGTCTCCGATAATCGTGCCCAAAAGCGAAGCGGCAAATCTCCTCGGGTCCTGAGCGGACACGCCGGCACTCATCAGGCATATATGCTCACGGGCGAGATTTGCCTTTTCAAGCCGCTGCTTCTTCCTGCTGCACTCGCTGTGACTGAGTTTCCGTTCGACGGTCTGCTGCTGCCAGTCGCTACAGGAATTTGCCGCCAGGGAGCGTATCCGGTCCCAATCGAAATTCCCAGCACAGGCAAGGACAATATTGTTCGGCGCATAACGCTTTACGAAATAGGCACGCATCTGTTCGGCGGTCAAATTGTCGACACTTTCTTCGCTGCCAAGCACACTGTTGCCGCACGGATGTCCATCGAAGTGCAGAGTTCTGCACCGCTCCATCACGTCGAAGCTCGGCATGTCCTTGTACATCGCAATTTCCTCTTTGATGACGTTCTTTTCAATATCGAAATCTTCGTCTCTAAGAGCCGGCCTCATCAACTGCGTCCACAACTCCGTCACCTCGGCCAGATATTCCGGAAGGACAGCGGCATAATAAACCGTGTTTTCCTCGCTGGTGAAGGCGTTGAATTGCGCACCTGTCCTGTCGAACGCCTCGTTCACTTCAAGCGCACTGAGCTTGTCCGTGCCTTTGAACAGCATATGTTCCAGGAAATGCGAGACGCCGTTTATCTGTTCGATCTCGTCACGAGAGCCGGTCCTCACAAAAAAACCAACCGCCGTCGATTTCGCAGATTTGTTAATCTCGCCGATTATAACTAAGCCGTTTTCTAATTTCTCGCTCTTAAATTCCATGCGTCGTCCTACTGTATTTTGACCTGCTTCGGGCCGATCGTCACAACCGTAAAGTCGCCGAACGGATTATTTCGTAAAAATGCCAGAACCGAATCAACACTGGTTGCCTCGATCCTGTCCTTGATTTCGTCGAGGCTGCGAACTCTGCCTAATATATAGTGATCGCTTCCAATGACACCGGCTCTGCTGCTGGACGATTCGCTCTGCAGGATCAGCGAGCTTTTCAGTCCGACTTTGGCCCTGTCGATTTCTTCCTCGCTGATTCCTTCGCTAAGCCGATTGAATTCGCCGATGACACAATCGAGCGTCTCCTGGGCCTTGTCCGGTGTCGTGCCTGCGTAGCACATAATGCCGGCCGCTTCCTTCAGGGCGTGATACCTCGCCCCTATCGCGTAGCACAGACCCCGTTTTTCCCTGACCTCCGTGAATAATCTGGCGCTCATCCCGCCAGAAAGAACCGATATTGCAACTCTGGCATTGTAGTAGTCCTCATCGGTGGGCTTGATCGTTTCGGTCATCAGGGCAATGTGCACCTGCGCACCGTCATTATCGATATGCGTATATTTTCCCTGTCTCGGGCCCAACGTTATGGATTCGCCGCCCTCTTGTGGCTCAGATTCAAACAGTCTCTCTATCTGTTGACAAACGGCATCAAAATCGTATTTACCGGCGACAGAAAAAATCGTCTGCGAAAGATTGAATTTATCTTTTATAATCTGCCCCGATAGCTGAGCCGTTAAAGCCTTCAATTCTGCGATATCTCCGACTGTGCTGCGTCCCAGTGGATTCGGATAAAACTGCTCCCTCAGTTTGAGCATCACCTTATGCCGAGGGTCATCATCTAAAGACAATACCTCGTCAATCGCCAGTTGCCTTGCTAGTTCAAACTGGTCGTCTTTCAGGCTGGGTCTAAGTATAATGTCCGCATGCAAATCCAACGCTTCTGCCAGATTTCCGGCTTCCAATGCCGCACCGATGGCAATATGAGAGCTGCCGACCGACCGGCCGCGGACCAGCCCCAGCCCATCAATTGCATCGCTGAGCTGCCTGCTGTCTTTATCGCCGGCCCCTCTGAAAATCCAGTCGGCAATTACATTTCCGGCCCCGCAGCAACCGTCCGGCA
>Ga0114918_10000531_pt1 | contig 33048 bp, 44 predicted proteins | sample LantaG_FD_87015 | JGI IMG/M metagenome (GOLD analysis project Ga0114918, IMG submission 87015) | Deep subsurface microbial communities from Baltic Sea to uncover new lineages of life (NeLLi) - Landsort_02402 metaG | ecosystem: Environmental > Aquatic > Marine > Oceanic > Sediment | place...
TCTCGGCTTTCTCGCAAAGTGTTGATTTTGGTACGGATTCCCGTGGGGCTTTCCCGTGGGGCATAAATGGGGTAAAATTTTCCCACAGAAACAACCAGGGCTAACAACATGAGCAAGCAACGCCTAGTCGGCAGACTTGAGCTGTCGCGCAGGCTCACAGGGGCGACCAAATCCACGGTGTACCGCCAGTGTGAGAAGGGGGGGAAACTGCACGCCGCCATGGTAGGGGACAAGATCGACCTTGAGCACAAAAACGCAAAAATGTACTGTGCCGAGTTCGGGTACGTCGAGCCGGACATCGTGGCGGAGCGGGCAAAGGCGGCAAAGGCGGCCACGGCTAAAGCCAAGAGCATGCCGCAGTACGACACGGCCCCACCGGCGCACGACACTATCGCACCAGACCACGACGGCGACGACGAAGACCTCGACGCGCTGGGCTTCATGGGCCTGCCGCTGCGGGAGATCGTCAAGCGGTACGGGAGGCAGGCACAGTTCAAGGAGTACGTGGCCGCCTACAAAATCCTAGTGCAGACACAGGCGGCCGAGGAGAAGATGGCCCGCGACCGCAAAGAGTACGCGCACTTTTCGCACATCGAGCGGCTGGCTATGCACATCGACGGCCTGCACAAAATGCTGCTGACCGACGCGGCGAAGAACATCGCCGACACTTCAAAAACACTGACGGCCGCGGGCGCAAGCGACGTCGAGGTGCGCAAGGCCGTCACCAAAGTGCTGGAGCAAGTCATAAAAATGGCCAAGGCCAACTCAGACAGGATCATACGCAGTGCAAAGTCATAACGATTATTTTCACGACACCGCCAACCGCGTGGCCGACTTACTAGCCGCCACGGCAGAGCGTCACGTCCTGCTGTCCCCGAGCGAATGGGCAGAGACTCGGCGCTACCTCCCGAGCCAAACCACCGCACGCCCTGGGCCGTTTAGCTGGGACCCGACGCCGTATTGGCGCGAGCCGCTGGACTGCATGAGCCAGGAAAGCGGCGTCCATTTCGTCGCGATTCAAAAGGGCGCACAGGTGGCCGCAACGGTCGGTGTGCTCGAGAACGTGATCGGGTATTACGCAGAGCACGTGCGCACCATGCCGGTGTTGTTCTTCACGGCGGACGACGGGCTGGCGAAACTGCGCATGGACGTCAACATCGTGCCCATGTTCCAAAGCTCGGGTTTTGACGACATCATCCAGTCGAATGACACGATGCGAAAGGGCAAGCAGGGCCTAACGAATACGAAGATCGAGTGGGCGGGCGGCGGATACCTGATCCCCCTTGGCGCGATTAACGAGGCGAAACAGCGGTCGTTGTCTGCCCCCATCCTGCTGCGAGACGAGGCAAGCGGCTGGCCGCTGGTGGTCGGACGTGACGGCGACCCGATGAAGACGACCGAGACGCGGACGAACTCATACGAACTGACACGCAAGATCCTCGACCTGTCGACCCCGACCATCGTCGGCACCGACGTGATCTCCAAACGGTTCGCGCTGGGCGATCAGCGGTACTACTTCGTGCCGTGTATTCACTGCGGCGAAAAGCAGGTCCTACGCTTTCGCGGCACGAACAAAGAGACGGGCTTGATCTACGGGCTAAACTGGGAGACAGAGCAAACCGAGACAGGGCGCACCGTGGTGTCCGGGTCCGTGCGGTACACGTGCAAGCACTGCGCGGGTGACATGGTGAACGAGCACAAGGCGCTGATCATGCCGCAGGGGGAGTGGCGCCCGACGGCCAGACCATCCCAGCCCGATTTCAGGTCGTACCACATCTCGGCACTGTATGCGCCGTCCTTCGCCCGCACATGGGAGGCAATCGCCCGCGCATGGGTGGAGGCATGGGACGACGAGGAGAACCGCCACAAAGACATCGAAAAATTGCAGGTATTTTATAACAACGACCTTGGGGAGCCCTTCGAGGCCCGCACCGATAAACTAAAAGCGCACCAGGTCAGCCCGCACAAACGCGCGGCATACCGAAGCGGCGAGCTGCCAATGGCGCACGCTATGGAACGCGCAGGCGGACCGATTGAGATCATCACCATGGCGGTGGACGTCCAGGAGAAGTGGCTCGCGGTCAAAGTCATGGCCTGGGCCCCGAGTGCAGACAGCGCAGGGTACAACGCGTACATGGTCGAGTACATCGTCATCGAGGGCGACTGCACGTCGCCAGACTCGCAGGCGTGGGAAGACCTGGCCGAGTTGATCGACGCGAAGACGTACTCGGCGGGCGGGCGTGACTTCCGCATCGCGATTACAATGGTCGACGCGTCGTACTTGTCCGACACGGTGTACTCGTTCTGCGGTCAGTGGGATGCGGGCGTTTACCCCCTGCGCGGCCGAGACAAACCGCTGAAAGGGTCACGCATTAAAGAATTTGACATGCTGCAAAACGCCACGGGCGTGAGATATTGCGCGGTCACGGTGGACCTGTACAAAGACCGATGGTCGCACGCGTTGGCACGACAGTGGAACGGGTTAGGCACCCTGCCCCGCAACACGTGGTCAGCCCCGATAGACATCGAAGACAAGACGCTAAACCACTTGACCGTCGAGTACAAGTGCCAGCAAAAGGACCCCAAATCGGGCAAAGTGCTCGGCACATATTGGCACCGCCCGAACAACGCAAGGCAGGAGCTGTGGGACTTGCTCATGTACAACACGGCAGCGCTGGAAATGGTCGCGTATGACGTGTGCGAGCAGATGGCGGGCATCGACGCGCTAGTCTGGCCCGAGTTTTGGGCGTTGGCTAAGGAGGGCTTGTACTGGACGCCGTCCGCTCAGTAAAGTGAGGTATTGCAAAGGGCGCGCGCGGTCGCAGTTGACGCGCAGCCCTGCGGGGTTTATCATTGAATTAATTTTACTCGGAGGCGTTTCGATGTCTTGCACTCAATTTGAACTAGACCACATTGCAAAACTGCAGGCACTGCTGACCGCCTACCTCGACGCAATAACGGCCCTTTTGGTCGGCGGCGTGCGCGAGTACCGCCTCAGCACCGGCCAAGGCGACCAGATGGTCAAGCGCGAGGACGTCAACACCTTGCAGGAGACGTACGGCCTCGTGTGGCAGCAGTATGACGCCCTGTGCGCGCGCTGCGCCAACGGTGGCGCCGTCCAGCAAGTACCGTGGGGGGCAGCGCCGTGGCTTCGATTCTAGACCGTTTTAAGCGCAAGCCGACAGCCGTGCCGCAAACCGCGGTCGAGCCTACGAGCTACGGGTTTTCACACACCGCGGTCGAGTACAACGCCGCACCGGTGGAAGCCTACGCGCCTGAGGGGTACGGGTACTCGGGGTCATATTTCAACGTCAACGACGGTGAGAAGTACGCAGGGGGCCTCGGCCCCGTGCCGATCACCGTCACTGACTACTGGGCGCTGCGTGAGCGTTCCGCGTCGTTTTTCAAAACCAATCTTTACGCGCGCGGCATTATCCGCAGATTCGTAACCAACGTAATCAACACCGGCTTGTCCCTAGAAGCGGACCCAATCGAGAACCTGATCCCCAACGTCGCGGACGACAGTCTGTCGGAGTGGGCGATCGATGTCGAGGACAAGTTCAGCGCGTGGGCCTCCTTGTCAGACGTCTGCCACTTCAGCGGGCAGCACACGTTTGGCGAGATCGAGCGCTACGCGTACCGCGAGGCCCTTATCGAGGGCGACGTGCTGGTGGTCGAGCACCACAACGCCAAGACCCAACTGCCAAGTTACGAACTGATCAAGGGCAACCTGGTGCAGTCCCCGCTCGGCTCGCTTGGGGAAGGGCTAGGGCTGGCCAAGGGCAACACAATCGAACACGGCGTCGAGCTAGACGCCAACCGCAGACCCGTCGCATATTGGGTCGTACAGCGAGACTTTAAGCACAAGCGCATCCCCGCCCGCGGCAGTCGCGGCAGGCTGGTGTCGTGGTTGTATTTTGCCACAGACAAACGCCACGACGACGTCCGCGGCGAGCCCCTGGTGTCCTTGTGTATGCAATCCGTCGGCGAGATCGACAAGTACCGCGACAGCACGCAGCGCAAAGCGACACTAAACGCCATGCTCGCGATGTTCTTCTACCAATCGCCCGAGAGCAAAGTGCCAAACAGCCGCCCGATCACCGCTGGTGCAAACCGACGGGTGCAGGGTAGCACGCAGTTAGCAGACGGCAGCGAGTACAAGCTCAATATTGCCAGCTCTACACCAGGCATCGTATACGAGTCACTGCCGCCGGGCATGGAGCCAAAGGGCTTCACGAGCGACGGCACCGACGAGAAGTTCGGCGACTTTGAGGACGCGGTCATCAACGGCATAGCGTGGGGGCTCGGGATACCTAAGTCCGTGTTGACTATGATGTTTAGCAATTCATACAGCGCAAGCCGAGGCGAGATCAAAGAATTTAACATGACGCTGGGCGTCGAGCGTAACCGATTCGCGGACACGTTCACGCGCCTGGTGTACCGCTCGTGGCTCGTGGCCATGACGCTGACGCGCCGCATAGACGCGCCGGGCATGTTGGAGGCGTACCGCGACCCGATGAAGTTCGACACGTACGCAGCGTGGACCAATTCCAATTGGTTCGGCGCGGTTAAAGAGGCGGTCGACCTACCGAAGGAAGTCAAAGGGCTGGAGATGATGGCCGCGAACGGGTACTCGACCAACAGCATGAACAGCCGCCAGCTAACCAATACCCGATTTACAACAAACATTAAACGCGTGGCACGTGAGAACAAACTCAAAGCGGACGCCATGCGCCCAACACTCGAACTAGAGAAAGAGTACGGCGCGGAGCAAGTGGCCGCCGTCGGGGCTAAACTCCAACTGGTCGCAAACTCAGGAGACGAAGACGCATGGCTAGAACAGTGATCACATTAACGGACGCCTGGCAGCAGGTGGCGGCGGGGGCATGTGTTTTGCGCGTGGCGTCGACAGGGGGCCGCGCGCTGGCCAAGATAAGCCTAAACCAGACGGCCAGCGACGTTGCAGCAACGGAGGACTTGATGTCCCCCGGTGCGCAGTACGCCCAGAACGAGGCAAAGCCCGTTTTTGCCAAGGGTGCGGACGTGATTGTAGTCGTCGACACGGCGGGGTAAAGACATGATTCTCAAGCTTGATAAAATCAACGCCATTCTAGGCGGACTTCTCGGCGCCGGCCAAGCGTCCGCGCCCTTCAACGGCACCCCCGCAAACGTGCTCGTGTCAAACGGCAACGTCGCGGGCACGGTGGTCACTGCGGGCACTAACGTATTTGTGATCGCTAACCTAACTAACGACCTATTACCACCCGCACCCGGGTACGACGCGTACTTCGACTCGGCCGCGGCAGGCAAGGCCATGATTAAGTGCATAGCGCCGACAACGCAATCGTACCGCATCGACTTTAGCGGGACAGTTGTCGCAGCTAACCCTGCGACTGTTGACGGGGCGCTAGTCGTTAATATTGAAAGTAGCTTAGGATTGGGCAATGTGTTCACCGGCGGGACTAAGCCTTACCCGCTCGGTCCCGGTCGAGGGCCTACCCCGTCGTCGACTGGCATTTCGGTAACGGTTTACGGGTCAATACAGAACGGTGAGGTGTTGTTCTTTAGGTTATCATCGAACAGGGCGGACACGCTAACGCTAACCGACCTGATAGTTATCGCCACGGTGATCAAGCCGGCGGCGTAAAACCACACATCAAATTAAGGAGGCCCGGCAATGCCTTGGCTATTAGACCCAACTGTGCAACAAGCACTAGAAGCGGCCCAACCGCTAACACAGGCGCAGATCGACACGGCCATGGCTGCACTGGGCGGCCCAAGTGGTAACGCTGACCGCGTGCTAGTGACGTCCGGCGACTCCGCGACTATCAGCATTACAGGCGTGATGACCTCGCGCCCGTCGTGGATGGCGTTCTACTTCGGCGGGGGTAACACCCTCTACGGCGACTTAGCAGCGGCGATCAACACAGTCGAAATGGACCCGAACATTAAGTCGGTGGACTTCCTCGTCAACTCAGGCGGGGGCGAAGCGCAACCGGCTGTCGACCTGGGAGACATGATCGCAGGCATGAAGAAACCGACACGCGCCCTAGTGCAAACGGCGGCGAGTGCGGCATACTGGGCGGCGTCACAGGCGGACACCGTCGTGGCGCTTAGTCGCGCGAGTCGCGTCGGCTCAATCGGGGCGGCGACAATGGCATACAAGCCGAGCGCGCAGTCCGTGGTCGACATCGCCAGCACGAACGCCCCAAACAAGCGCCCAGACCCAGAAACAGCGGAAGGCCTCGCGGTCATACGCGCGGAGCTGGACGAGTTCCACGACCTTTTTGCCACGGCGGTGGCGGTAGGGCGTGACAAATCAATCGAAACGGTTAATAATACATTCGGACGCGGCGGCATGATGCTGGCGCAGAAAGCCCTCGAGGCCGGGATGATCGACTCGATATGCATTCAAGAATCAAAACCCAAGGCGAAAGCCTCAGCAACAGGAGCCATGACAATGGATCTAGCAACACTACAGGCCCAGCACCCGGCGCTTCACGCCCAGGTATTAGCGGAAGGCCACAAGCAGGGCGTGGCGGCAGAGCTAGACCGCGCCAAGTTCCACGCAAAGATGGGCACTAAAACCGGTGCAGTCGCAGTCGCGATGGCAGCTATCGCCGCGGGCACCGCAAAAGACGACGGCGAAACGATGGCGGAGTACCTAACGTGCAACGCTAACAACGCCGATTTAGCAGGCCGCCTGGCTGACGAGCAAGCGCTCGCAGGCAACGCCCCCGCAGCGGAAGACGAAGGCGTCAAGCAGAAGTTAGTCGCAGACGCTGCGACCAACGCCGCATTGGCTGCCCTTGGCTTAGAACCGGTAGGAGCGTAAATCATGGCTAATATCAACATTTCAAACCGCAAACTAAACGGCGTCGTCATCCTCGGCCCCGTGTTTGCAGACGCGACGCTGACTGCAGCGGGCGCAGGGACCTGGCCCGCGGGCGCAGTCCTTGGCAAAGTTACCGCCACAGGCAAGTATGTGCGATACACCACGGGCGCGGCTGACGGTTCGGAAGTACCAAAAGCGGTACTGACGCAGGCCGTAGAGTTCACCGCAGCGGGCGACCGCTCAGAACGCCCAGCGATCAGCGGCCAAGTTCGACGCGGCGACCCAGTCGACGGCGCAGGCGCGGCACTAACGGACGCGGCAATCGACCAGCTTCGCGACTTCACCATCATTGCACTGACTACGCACCAGCAGTCAGCCCAAGATAACCAATAAGGGAGGGCGCCCAAATGCCTAATATTTTCGCAACAGGCTGGATGATGTTGTTCCAGCAAATGCGCCGCCCGACGGGTGCGCTTCAAGCACTGTTTACGGTCAAGCCTGGCAACGTCTACGACGGCGACAAGGTCGAGATCGACATTCAGCGTTTTGGCGAAAAGGTAGCGGTGGCATTACGTCGCGGCACCGGTTCTAACCTGAACGACGCGGACATCGTGACGACTAAAGAGTTTACGCCCCCAACATACGGCGAAGCCTTCCCTGCAGATGTTGCCGACCTGGTGAACCGTACCGCGGGTGTTGACCCGTACACGGACGGGTACGCAGGATACATGGGCAAGTTGATGGGCAAGCTGATGACGTATTTCATGCTGTCTATGGACATGGTCACCCGTGGCGTCGAATTGCAGGCGTCGCAGATCCTGCAGACGGGCAAGTTAGTGTTAACCGGCTACGACGGCAACACGGTGTACGAGCTTGACTTCAAGCCAAAGGCGACGCACTTCCCTACCACGGGCACGGCGTGGTCGGCAGCAGGTAGCGACAAGCTGGGCGACTTAGAAGCCCTAGGCGACGTTATTCGCGCAGACGGCAAAGTCAATCCGACAGACCTATGGTTCGGCGCGACAGCCATGCGATTGTTTAAAGCTGACGAAGAAGTGCAGAAGCAGTTAGACAACCGCCGCATGTCCATCGGTGAAATCATGCCACGCCAAATGAACACGGGCGCAGTATACCAGGGCACGGTATGGATCGGCTCGTACGAGTACCGCATGTGGACGTACCCGGAAGGCTACGAGAACCCGCAGACGGGCACGTACACGAAGTACATTGCAGACGACAAGGTGATCATGACGTCAGACCAGACACGCTTTGACCGCACGTCGGCACGCATCCCGCTACCGCTTGGGCCTGACCCACGCCTAGCGAGTTTGGTGCCAGGCCGTATGACGGACCGCAGCATGGACTTAGACGTCACGCCAAACTTGTGGTGTACACCTAGCGGCGAACAGATCATGACGGACCTCAAGTCCCGCGTGCTCCTTGTTCCTGTTCAGATCGACGGCTTCGGCTGTTTAGACACCAACCCATAAACCATAGGCGGCCCGCTCCCACAGGGGCCGCGATACCATAGGGGCTAGACCGATGGCAAGTAACAAAGAACTAATCGCGAACATCTTGGCGATCAACCCGTCCGCAGTCACGGAAGGGCTAACCAACGCACAGTTGTCTGAAATGGTCAAGGGGCTTAAGGGCTCCGACGCAGCAGCGGCGCAAGCCGATGAAGACGCAGCCGCACAGGCACTGGCAGACGCAGCAGCGGCGCAAGCCGATGAAGACGCAGCCGCACAGGCACTGGCAGACGCGGAAAAGCCGTACACGGTGGCGAAGGGCAAGGCGATCACGTCAAAACGCGGCATTTTGTCAGACGGCGACGAGGTTCGCGCGTCGGACTTCGCAGGCGGTGACGAAGCGTTCGCGGCGTTGTGCAAAAAAGGCCACATCGTCCGATGAACCTGCGACAGCTAGCCGAGCAAGACCTGGCCGTCACGCTAGAGGATAGCGTGTTCGGTTTCGGCTGGCCTGTTACGTTAACCGATCCGCAAGGCGTGTCGGCTAACCTAACGGGACAAGCGCATGACATTAGCCAGATCATCGACCCAGACACGGGCACCGCGGTCAGCGGGCGTTCGTGTGCGTTCGTTATCAGACAGTCGAGCCTCGCAGCCACCGGCCTGGGGGACCCTTACGGCGTCCCCGACAGCAACTCGCTGCCGTGGCTCGTGTCGTTTGAAAGCATCAACGGCGCGCCGTACACTTTCAAAGTCGAGGACTCAGACGCGGACCGCGTTCTGGGGACACGCACGCTAGTCTTGGGGGTGTGGAATGGCTAACATAACGCAGCTAATAGACAAGCAGGACGTTTTCGAGGTAGTCCGCGACAAGATAGCGGTGATCCTCGCTGACGAATCGGCCATGCAAGTGCAACTTGCGACGGCTGCCGGAAAGCCAGACCCCAGCCTGTGGGCGCTTAAAGTCTATACAGAGCGGGCGTCCCCTTGGGACGACGCGGCGGACGGGGACATTATCGTTAACGTGTGGTTTGACACGGCTTCGGTCGACGAGGCGGCGTCCAACACCGTGCGCAACCAAACGATGCGCGGGACGTTCAACATCGATGTGATCGGCTTCGGTAACTCCAAGCCTAACGGCACCGGAGGCCACCGGCCAGGCGACGAAGTTGCGGCGCTTAATGCCCAGCGCGGCCTGCGTCTGGTGCGCAACATCATCATGGCTAGCAGCTACACGTATTTAGGCCTGCGCACAATCGTCGGTCAACGGATGCCGCAGTCTATTACCTCGTTTCAGCCGCAGTTGAACAGTACGCCCGCGGATCACGTCGTTGGCGCCCGACTGGCGCTCGGGGTACGATATGAAGAATTTTCGCCCCAGTTCGAGCCCGCAATACTGCAAGAGCTGGGCGTCAGAGTAGAACGGGCAGAGGACGGGCAAGTCCTGGCCCAATTAGATTACGACTATACACCATAAGGAGGCCTGCAAATGGCTATCAGTACCGCCGTACCCCTAGGCGCCGTTGCGCGCGTAGTAGGCATAAAAACGCAATTTGTAAAAACTAATGTCGGCGGTTTGATCAACCTGCCCCAGCGCGTCGCGTTGGTCGGGCAAGGGGCCTCTTCTGCGACATACTCCCTAGACAAACGACGGGTCACCAGCGCGCTAGAAGCGGGCACAGTGTATGGCTTCGGCTCACCCATCCACCTTGCGGCGCTGCAACTACTGCCCGCGAATGGCGACGGCCTCGGGTCAATCCCGCTGACCGTGTACCCGCTAGAAGATGCACTCACGGGCGTAACGGCGGCGGGAGACATTACACCGGTCGGCGCAGGCACCAAGGCGGGCGCGTTCACGGTCCGCATCAACGGGGTGACGTCCTCGCAGTTTGTCGTGGCCGTTGGCGACACCGTGGCGACACTGGTCGCCAAGATGGAAACGGCGGTCAATGGCGTGTTAGGCATGCCGATGGTCGCCACAGACGACACCATCGCGTTGGACTTAGAGGCCAAATGGGCGGGCGCAAGCGGCAACGCGTTGTCAATCACCGTTGACGGTCCAACCGACACCGGATTCACATTCACAATTACACAACCGACGGGCGGCCTAGTTAACCCACCGGTCACGGGCGCACTGGCACAAGTTGGCAACGTGTGGGAGACCATGGTCCTAAACTGCCTGGACGTAGCGGACAGCACGACGCTGGACGAGTTCGAGACGTTCGGCGAAGGGCGTTGGGGTCCACTCGTACGCAAGCCGCTGGTAGTGTTCACGGGTCACGCGCTCGACGCTAACGGCATTGTAGCGATCACCGACACGCGCAAAACGGACCGCGTTAACTCGTTCTTACCTAACCCCGGCTCGGTTAACTTGCCGTTTGTATCTGCGGCGGGCCTACTCGCACGCATAGCGGTGACGGCCAACAACAATCCGGCGCGGGACTACGGCCGACAGGTCGCCAAGTATATCGCACCTGGTGCAGACGGCGTGCAATGGAATTATGCGCAGCGGGACCTAGCGGTTACGAGCGGCGCAAGCACGGTCGAAGTGCGCGACGGTGAAGTCACTATGTCGGACACGGTCACAGCGTACCACCCAGACGGGGACGAAAACCCGGCGTACCGCTTCGTGAAAGACATCGTCAAGTTGCAAAATGTTATTTTTAACGTTGACTTGATCTTCAACACCCCCGCGTGGGACGGGGCGCCACTAATCCCGGATGACCAGCCAACGGTCAACCCAGACGCCAAGAAGCCTAAGAACGCGATCGCGGTGTTGAGCACGTTAGCGGACAACCTCGGCCTAGCTGCGCTGATCTCCGAAGTGCCCTACACTAAGGCGAACCTACAGTCAGAAATCGACAGCCAGAATCCCAATAGACTTAACACGGTTTTCCCTGTTAAACTGTCAGGTAACGTGAACATTAACAGCATCGACCTAAACTTCGGTTTTTTCTTCGGTGCCTCTGCAGTAATTAACTAGGAGACTGACCCATGGCTACAGGTGGATCAATTGAAGAAGTAGGCATCGACGGTCGAAACTTCCCCGTTGCTGCGGACGCAGACAGCAACCGCAAGATGGGTGGGTGGAATAATGAATTTTCACCCAACGGCAACGGCACGGGGCGCTTGTTAAAGACCCGCGAAGGCTGGATGTTGGACGGGCTGGCGTTGGCTATCGACGATTTACGCGGGGACCAGGAGTTCTTGCAGGACGTCGCAGACAGTAACGACTACGTGACGATCAGCATCACGTACGCCAGCGGCGCAGTATATCAAGGCCAAGGCCAGATCACGGGCGACATGCAGTCTAGCAGCGCAACGACTACGGCACCCTTGACCCTAAGCGGTCCGGGCCGCCTAACTAAGCAATAGGGCATTGTCGGGGGTGGGTGTTGTTAGCCCTGCACCGTAGCGCGACAGCGTCACCTCCGACCCTCACATAGGGCTAAAACTATGAACAAGATCGACAAAGAGTCCGCCGAGGCGGAGTTCAGCAACATGTGCGAGTTTTTCGACATCGACACGGACACGTCAGACCTAGACGGCGACGAGCTCGAGATGTTCGAGAGCTTAAAGGGAAAGGTGGTCAAGGCTATCTGCCGCGGCGACTTGACCATCGGCACAGGCGGCCAGCCAACGTACACCACCAAAGCGGGCACCGCGATGACGTTCAAGCAGCCAACGGGCGCCATTTTGTTGGCGGACGTTAAAGGCAAGGACGACGGCGGCCAGCGCAAAATGTTTGCTATGGTGTGCGAGTTGACGGGCGGCGTGTCTACACCAGGCAAGTGGACGATCCGCGACACTGGCGTGCTAACGTCTATCGTCAATCTTTTTTTAGCAGAGTTGCAGTAACGCTAGTCGAGCACGGGCAGGAGGAGCTCAAGCGCGGCCTTTCCTCCGCCCGCGTTCAGTTGCTGCAGTGCTGCAGGGATTACCCCGGCATACCCGACGTCCGGGAGCTAACCATACCGCAGCTCGGGGTGTTTTACGCGGGATTAATACCGGAGCTAAAGCGCCATGGGTAAAAAATTTCAAGTTTCTACAATCTTTAAGGGCATCGACCAGATGTCCGCCCCCATTTCTCGCATACAGTCACGCATTGGATCAATGACCCGCAGCGTCGACAGAAACCTGCGTAAAGTCCAGCGCACCACAGGCAAAGTGGTCGACGGGATGTCGAACATCGCCAAGAAAGCACTAATCGTCGGGACCATCGCCGCGGCGGGTCTAGGCCAAGCCGCCGCTGCCGGTATCAACTTCGAGCAGTCCATCGTCAACGCGTCCGCAAAAATGGGGGACAGCGCAAAGCGCGGCACCGTATCGTTCGGCTTGCTGGAGGCGTCAGCCAAGCGGACGGGGGCAACCACAGAGTTCACCGCAACACAATCGGCCGAGGCGCTTAACTTCCTAGCCATGGCCGGCTTTAGTGCCGAGCAGGCAGTGTCCGCCCTCCCTGGCGTTGTAAACCTAGCGACGGCCGCACAGGTCGACCTTGCACGGGCGACAGACATCGCCACCGACTCGCTGGGGGTCTTTGGCCTAGAGACTAAAGACGCCGCGCAGTTGGGAAAGAACCTAGCGCGCGTCAACGACGTGATCGCCAAAACGTCAAGCTCCGCAAACACCGACATCTCGCAGATGTTCGAAGCTATGAAAAAAGGGGGGCCTATTGCCACCACAGCGGGCGTAGAGATAGAGACCGTGGCCGCAATGATAGGCGTGATGGCCGGCGCGGGCGTTAAGGCAGAGGTGGCGGGCACGTCCGTGGCTAACGCCTTCCTGAACTTAGCCTCGCCCGCGGGTGCCGCGGAGAAGGTGATCAGGCGCTTAGGCATCCAGATCAAAGACACCGCGACCGGCGAGCTAAAAGACATGCCGGACATTCTCGACGAGCTTAACCGCAAAACCGCCAACCTAACCAAGACCCAACGCCTAGCGGCCCTCGCGGCCATCTTCGGCCGTGAAGGGCTGGCGGGCACATCGAAGGTCGTCAGCCAGGGCGGCGAAGCGCTCAGAGTGTACCGCGAGCGCCTGCGCAACGCGGACGGCGCAGCGGCAGACATGGCCAAGACCATGCGAGACACGACGCGCGGGTCGCTCAATAGCTTAAACTCGGCCATCGAAGGGGTGTCGATCACATTGTTCGAGACAAACCGCGGGCCAATGAGACAGGCCATCGACCTGGCGACCCAGTGGGTAAGGGCAAACGGCGACATCATAGCGCAGAACATTGGCGGATTTTTCCTCAACGCCGCGCAGAACATAGACACGTACGTCGAGACGGGCAAAACTATTGCCACCGTCGTGGCGGTGGTGTGGGGCCTTAACGCTGCGCTTAAAGCCGTGGCAGTAGCGACGGGGGTCGTCAACCTTGCGATGTCGGTCAACCCGTTTGTGTTGCTCGTGGGTACGTTTTCCGCGTTAGTGGCGCTTTCTGACACGTTCGCCAAGAACTTGCGAGAGTTGCCCCAGCTAATACAAAGGGCTTTCAACAATTCGATGTTGGGGTCGCTGGCACAAGGGCTGCAGATCACCAAGGCAATGCTGCCGGACTTTAGCCCGACCGCACTGTTCGACATGGGGCAAGAGGCAGTCATGCCCAACATATCGAGCCCGCAAGAGCGCACCGCTAAGTCTGTGAGCGAGTCGATCACAAGCAGCACGAACGAAGTAATCATTAGAGACGAGACGGGGCGGGCCGCAATTCAAAACATACGCGGACCGCAGACGCTCAAAGTCGCAGAGACAGGGGGCTTTTAATGAGCTGGCAGGACAGACTTAGACAGGCGGCATACACTAGCCCAAGCGGCACGCGCCTGACATTCGACTACGAGCAGACGTCCGAGGCGTTCGACAAGAAGGCGACCGCCTACGAGTTCGCAGACGCGGACGGGACCTTCGTTCAAGACCTCGGCCGCACGGGCAGACGGTACGCGCTGCGCGTCATCGTATGGGGCGACTCGTACGACATACAGGCAAACGGCTGGATGGCTGCACTAGCAGAGCGCGGACAGGGCATACTCGAACACCCAGTGTACGGGCGCGTCGACGTCGTACCAGTCGGCACCGTCCGCAGACGGGACGACCTAGTGGTGCGCGCTAACCAAGCAGTGATCGAGGTTGAGTTCTTCGAGACTATCGGCCTCGTGTATCCAACCAGCACGGGCGACGCCGTCGGCCAGATAAACGCGCTAGTCGAAGCCGCCGGGGCCGCACAGGCCGCACAGCTTGCGGAGTCCAACGTGCTAGACACCGCGACAGACCGCGCCGGCTTCTTGAGCCGGTACAATGCGGCGCTTGACCAAGTCACCAGCACACTGGGGCCGATCACCGAGGGCGTGGCGTCAACGCAGCGCCAATTTGACGCGATCCAAAAGTCAATAAACCGAGGTATTGACGTCCTTATCCGCGACCCGCTAACGCTGGCTTTTCAGACCCAGCAGCTGATCAACACCCCAGCCCGTATCGCGGGGCAAGTGTCGGGGCGCGCTGACGCGTACTTCGACTTGTTCACAAGGCTGGTAGGCCCGACCGTCGAGCGGGACACCCAGTTATACAACACCGACATGTATGCCAGCGGCGTGGCCACTGCGTCCGCGTTGGCGCTGTCGACCACGGCATACACTCGACGCCCTGACGCCATTCTCGCCGCCGAGGGCATCCTCGCACAGGGTGAGGCGCTGGCGCAGTGGCGCGACGACAACTACGCAGCGCTAGGACAGGTCGACCAGGGCGGGAGCTGGCAAGCAACGCAAGCGCTAATCGCCACCACGGCCGGCGCGCTCGTCGACCTATCCTTCGGCCTCGCACAAGAGCGGCGCGTTGTTCTCGGGTCCGCTCGGTCTATTGTCGACCTGACTTACGAGCTATACGGCACCGTTGACAGCAAGCTGGACGACTTGATCAACGACAACGACTTGAGCGGAGACGAGGTCATCGAGCTGCCACAGGGTCGCGAGGTGGTATACTATGTCGCGTAAATATGTCATTCAACCTGGCGACACTTTCGACACCGTCGCCCGCAAGCAGTACGGCGACGATCAGAAAGCCCCACTAATACAGCAGGCCAACCCCGGCGCACCCGTGCCGCTAATCGCAGGGCAATCGCTGGTTATACCTGCCGACCCCGACGCACAAGCGACCGCCACGGGGAACGCAGCCGCAAGCAGCCCGAACGAAGTGTCGGTCAGCATCGAGGGTGAACGCTTCCGCTTTTGGTCCGAGGTCTCGATCACCCGGACGCTGGACGCCGTCTCGACGGCCCAGTTCGACGCACCGTTCACCCCCGACGACCCGTCATTCCGCGAGCGCTTCCGCCCGTTTAGTTTTTACGACGTAGACATTAACATAGGCGGCACCCGGCTATTCACCGGCACAATGGTGGCACCCGTGCCTGTTCTAACGCCACAGGCCCGCACGGTCAGCGTGGCGTGCTACGCTAGGCCGGGAGTGATGGGCGACTGCACCGCGCCGGCAAGTGCGTACCCGTTGCAATGGGACGAGTCAACACTGGCGACCATCGCAAGCAAGTGTGCGTCATTCTTCGGCCTTGGCGTGCAGTTCGACGCAGACACCGGCCCCACTTTCTTGCGGGTCATGGCGCAACCGTCCGAGCGAATGCTGCCATTTTTGGCGGGGTTATCTGCCCAGCGCGGGCTAGTAATGAGTGACACGCCAGACGGCAAGGTGTTGTTCCGTAAGGCGCTAGAGTCGGGGGCACCGGTGGCGAATCTCACGGAGGGGGCCAGCCCACTGCAGGACGTTTCCCCCAGGTTTCAACCTCAAGAGTATTTCAGCCACGTGACCGGCATCGGCCCGACCGTCATCGGTTTGCCTGGCCAACCGTACACGGTCAAAAACGCGCAGCTTGGCGACGTGGTCCGCCCGTACACGTTCAGCAGCCCAGACACGCCCGACGCAAGTGTCCAGCAGTCCACCGAGACAAAGGCGGGGCGCATGTTCGCCAACGCCGTGGCGTATGAGGTCACGCTGTCCACATGGCGCGACCCCGCGGGCAACCTATGGGAGCCTAACACGCTGATCACACTTCTGGCAGAGGGTGCGATGATATTCAGCCGATCGACTTTTCTCGTTCGCTCGGTTACACTTACGAAAACCCCAAAGAGCGAGACCGCCGTGTTAACTTTAATTTTACCCGGAGCACTGTCGGGCAAGATACCGGAGACGCTGCCATGGGCATGATCGGCGTCGTGCTCGAGTTCACCCGCACCGAACGCAACGGCGCGAAGGTGTCGGACGTCAAGGCAAACCCAGGAGGGGGCGCCCTGCTAACGTCTGACCACTTCCAACCGTCTGGCGTAGACGCGCACCCCTTGCCTGGGGACTACACCATACTGGGCGAGGTGCAAGGCACTGGCCGGTACTCGGCCGTGGGGTACGTGGACCCCAAGAACCAACAGACCAGCCAGCCCGGCGAGTGGAGGGCGTACTCCAGAGACGCAGCCGGCGAACAGGTCGCACAGGTGTGGGTCATGAACGACGGCGCGGTACTCACAGAGAACGCCAACGGGTCGCACATGCTATTCCCTAGCGGCGCGCAGACCATGCAGAACGCTAACGGGTACATAAAGCTGCTAGGCAACGGCGTGGTCGACATTAACGGGTACATCATCGGAACGAACGGCAACGGCACGACGGCAAACGGCATTGGCCAGGACGACCACACCCACGCGCAAGGGCCGGACAGCGCGGGCAACACTCAAGCAGAGACAGAGGCGCCAACAGTATGACGGACGTATTGCTTTACCAGACACTAGACGACGGCGACGTCACCATCGACGGCGGGCAGGTCCAACTGACCGACGGGCTAGAGACCGCGGTGTACCTGTCGCTGTTCGGGGGTAACGAGGCCGACGACGGTCTGCCCGACAACCCGTACGGGTGGTGGGGCAACGAAGGCGAAGACGGCGACACGCGCATGGTGTCCCGCCTGCAGAACCTAATGGACAGCGTCCCCGCGACCTCGGCCAACCTAAAGCGATTGAACGACGCCGCTCGTGCAGACCTCGCGTGGCTGCCTGCGCGCTATGCCGTCGACGTTTCCGCTAGCATTCCGGGCATAAATAAAGTTAAAATGACGGTCAGCATCGACGACCAAACATTTGAGTTTACCGAGGAGTGGGCCAGACTATGAGCGCGCCAGGTACCCCAACCACAAAGCAAGTGGCTGACAATATTGTCGCGCAGATAGAAGCGCAGATCAGCCAGACCGTGCCCCTGTTTCCTAAAGCGTTCATCAGAGTTATGGCCAAAGCCATGGCGGCGGTGTACGTAATTCTTTACAAATACGGCGGGTTTATTTTCCTGCAGATGTTCGTCAGCACGGCCAGCGACAAACCGACCACGATCAACGGGCGTATTATCACCCCGTTGAGGGAGTGGGGGCGACTGGTGGGCATACCGGACCCCAAAGCCGCAACGCAGGCGGAACTGACCGTCACCGTCGCTGTGACCAACCAAACCGGGTTTTTACGCTCAGGATCTCAACTACTCGGCCAGACTAACGGGGTCACGTACTTGACCAGCGGCGACGTGTTGCTCGACGCACCCACGGTCAACGTGGTGGTGCGGGCGGCCGGCGACCAGCAAGGGGGCGACGGGTCCGGCACAATCGGCAACCTAAGCGCAGGGGCGGTCATGTCCTTCGCCAACCCATTGCCGAACGTAGCGCGTGACGCCGTCGTGCTTAACGCGGTGACTACGGGCGCGGACGCAGAGACCACGGCGGCATACCGCCAGCGCATCCTTGACCGCTTCCAAAAGCGACCACAGGGCGGCGCATACGCGGACTATGAGCAATGGGGCGAGGAGGCGGAAGGCGTCGCGAACGTGTACCCCTACACCAGCCAGTATCCGGGGCAGGTCGACGTGTACGTCGAATCGGCCACCGAGCCCGACGGCATCCCGACCACTGCACAACTGCAGGCCGTGCTCGACATAATCAACCTAGACCAGAACGGCCTCGCCACGCGCAGGCCTGCCACCGCACTGGTGAACACCTTCCCGATCACCCGCCCGCCCTTTGACGTGCAGGTCGCGGGGATCAGCGTCCCCGGTAGTCTGGCCGCGGTGCAGGCGCAGGTAACAGAAGCGACGACAGAATACTTTTTAAGCCGTGCACCGTATATCGTCGGGTTAGACGTGGGGGTGAGAGTAGACATTATTACGCAGACGGAGCTCGGGGGCGTGGTCAGTGACATCGTCAGCGCGGCGGGTGGTTTCTTCTCGTCGGTAGCGATTAGAAAAGCAGGCCTCCCCGTGTCGCTCTACGTCCTAGGTGTGGGCGAAAAGGCCAAGCTGGGGGCAATATCGTATGTTTAAAGTCTTTCAGCACGTACTGCCGAACGCGAGAGCGTGGCGGCTGACAATCGACAAGAAGCTGCGCCAGTTGTTCGCCGGTCTCGGGGCAGCGGCGCAGGATGTCCGCGACTTTTTCGACTCCGTGCTCGACGACCTTTACCCCCAGACAACCCGCGCCCTAGACGAGTGGGAGGCGCAGTTCGGCCTGCCTGCCACCGTCCTGACGGAGCAACAGCGGCGCGACCGGCTAGACGCTACCTGGAAGGCCCTAGGAGGGCAGGACCCTGGGTACATACAGGCCACACTGCGCCCCAACGGTTTCGACGTGTACGTGCACGAGTGGTGGGAACCCGGCACAGAACCACCCGTCGGCGTGAAAGCCTGCGTGACCCCCCGCAACCCGCTGGTGTACATACGCCGGAGCACCGCACCCCGCGTGCAGTTGGCGGCCTGCGGGTATGCAACGACGACGTGCGGCAATTTGCCAGCAATCTGCGGCAACGGCGTCGAACCCGTGGGGTATCCGCTAGTAAACAAGGTGCAAACCAGCCGCAAGACTTACAGCGCAAGCTGTGGTAATCTGACGACAACGTGCGGCAACACGGTGGCGGCGTGCGGAAACTTCAACGGGTACAGGCTCGACACGCTCGACTACCTTGTCCCGCTGGACCCTAGCAAGTGGCCGTACTTTCTTTACATCGGCGGACAAACGTTCCCTGGCGTAGCGCAGGTCGACACCGACCGCCGTAACGAGTTCGAGGCCTTGTGCCTCAAAATATGCCCGACGCAGGCTTGGATCGGCGTCCTTGTTCAATATACATAATTGGAGGTTAGCGCCATGCTAAACCCTAGCACAGACCCAGATTACACCGGGAAGGTAAACTCGCCGGACCTCGACTACCCCAACGGCAGCGCGCGCGACGCCCTGATAGAAAATGACCCTAACGCCACCCCGCTGCTGGCTAAAAAATTCAACGACGATTGGGGGTTCGACGCGGCGTTACTTGCCGAAGCGGGCCTGACCGCCAGCGGAAGCCCTGACACCGCGCTGGCGTCTGAGCGCTTGGCCGCCCTGAATGCCTTGTACCCCCAGTCACCGTTCAACCCGTCAAAAAAGCACGTAATAACATGTATACCTCGGGTTCTTGGTGACGGCTCGGTGTCTTTCGTTGATGACTCCGACCACGAGACGCTGGGGTTCAGTGGGGTCTCAAAAGTTGGCGACTTCATCATGCGTCTAAGCTACGTCGAGACTTACGCACAGGTCAACAACCTGTCGATAACAGTGGACGACGAGCTGTGCAAATACGGTGTAGTCACTGGTGGATCAGTAGGAGTCGCTCACACCGACTTTACCGCGTATGCGCAATTAAGCGGTCTAGTTGACACAACAGCTATGACATTCACCGGCTCTGGGCTATTCCCCGACGGCAACGCTGTTTCAGTAAGCTATGTCGACGATGTATTAATTATCGATCACGACAACCACGCGTTTGCACAGGACAGCGTTGTCGTAAATCAGGTGTATGGCCTGTCTTTTATGACAAAATTCGGAGTTAGCCAAAATGCAAGCCAGATTAATATTATACCGTGGACGGAGTTCGAGGGGTCATTGAAATATGATGGTGCAAATTTCATACTAGACCCCGCAAAACCTAGCCCGATTAGCCCAACACAGGCGGGGATCACGTACGCATGGGACGGCACAGTTAACGCGTTAAAGATAACGCACCCCCTAGCGGTGGGCTCTGTCGTTAACATACAGGCCGAGTTAGGCGGCTACACTGAGTGTAACGTCGAGGTCAACTCCCTGTCGTCGTTCCGGGTCTACTTCTTCGACTCGGCCGGTAACCAGATACTTGCACCCAACACTAACATGAAGTTGATGTTTAGCAGGCCAAGCTGCCAGGTTCGTGGAAAAATCCCAACAGGGTCCAAGTTCCACATCCGGGCTGGCATGACCCCCATCCGATCCGCAAACCTAGGAGGCGCGGCGGGCAATAACTTCTGGGTGAGCGGCGTCATGCAATTCTAGCGCATGATGCTCACGGCCTCGTCAACTGTAATCTGACCGGTGCACAGCTTATACTCTAGCTGGCGCCGGTTTTTTATGCCTCCGCAAAAGCTGCGGTTTTCGTCTAAGAAGCAATCACGGCCCGCGACAAACCGCCAGCGGAGGATCTGCTCGCAGGCCTCACGGGTGCGCCCCTGTTGCAGTAACTTGTACCCCGTGGACCCTTGGCACTTCGGCACGCCGATGTTGTAGCAGAAGTCCGCCCACGCAACGATCACATGGTCCGGCAGGGGGTGCGGGATCCGTTCGATAGGCTTGGCGTGTTCTATCAATTCGCGCATTAGCAACGACTCACACTCGGCAGGCGTCGCAGTGTCGCCGGGCTTGACGCCCTTTGTGCTGCCGTTGCAGATGGTCCACACGCCGCCGCTGTCCTGGTATGCGGTGTACTTTATGCCCTCATTCACGCCGACCAAGGCTAGCGCGGCCACCAGTAAACCACCTGCAAGTTTATTATTGTTCATTGTCAAGCCCTCTTTACGTATAATTAAACCGATATTAGCACAAGGGGCAAAACATGCCGATCACCTTCTACGTGAAAACCGCCGCCGCACTGTTCCTCGCTGGCCTGTTAGCGTGGGCGGCCCAAACGCTCTACGCCGCGGGTTACGACAGCGCACTGGCCGACCAACTGAAGACCCAGCAGTCCCGCGAGGCGCAGATCGCCGCTAAGTTCGTGCAGGCCATCGCCGCGTCCGAACGCCAACGCCGTGACGCCTTATCCCAGTTAGACCAAATCAGGAGCCGACCGCCGGTCGTGATAACCGATGTCCAGACAGAAATTATTGAGCGTAACGTGTGCCGCCGCTTTGACCGTGAGTTTATCGGCCTGCTCGACGCTACCTAGCCCGCAGCAGTGCCCCACGGCAGAACGGGCGGTCGAATACCTCAAGCGCCAGGTGCCTGACGCCCTGCTCGTGCGGTGCTTGCCTCGGGTGTTACAAAAAGGCACGAACCCGTCGGGCGACCCACGCACTGCGGTGGTGGTAATCCGTACAAATAATGGTAGACTTGACGAGTGCGCAAAGTTGCACGAATTACTTATAAACCATTTACTAAGAGAGCACACCATGCCAGACGACACCAAGCCAGACATCAAGACCAAACCACAGCAAACCCCACCAGCCGAAGAACAGAAGGCCGAATGATGTACCACGCCGGACTGCTAGCGCTTTTCGTCACCTTAGCGGCATACAAGCCCCACCGAACGTGTGGGTCGTGGTCGCGTTTGTAACGGCAACTGTTTTGTGCTCGCGTCTGGCGTTTGGTCATAACGACGCCGAGCTGTACGTCATACGCTCGACTGCGGCCCTGTTGGGCGGCATCGCGCTGTGCAAGGTCGGGTCGCGACTAGCGTTGTATCACGCGGGCGTGTATGCCGTGACGCTTTTCGCATACCTGGCCCTAGCCGTTGACGTAGCCCTCGGCCGTCATTTTCTGATCTATAACTATTACGAGGCATTCATCTATGGATTGGTTGCTTGCCAGCTCCTTGGCGTTTTTCCAACAGTACGGGCTTGCCTTGTTTTTCGCGGTCCAATTCGCCCGCCTAGCGTGGGACATATTCAGGGGGGTGTCGAGAAATGAAAGGGCACGCAGATGTAGGCAGTGCGGGGATCTACGGTTCAGTGACCGTCGGAGCAAGCACCACGGCGATGACGTGGGCCGAGGTGATAAACACTAACGCCATGGCGATTGGCATCATACTGACGGCGTTATCGCTGGTCGTCGGTATTGTGTTCAAGGTGGTTCAAATGTCGAGGGAAGAACGCCACCATCGTGAAGAAATGGCGGCGATACGGGAGTCGAACGCGCTGCAGACCGAAGCGCTACGCGCCGAGATCAGAGGCTTGAAGGGTTAACCCCGCGCCTCCTTCCGGCTTGCACAGTCCACGCACAAGACGCACCCCGGCAGCGCCAGGCGTCTGGCCTCCGGTATTGGTTCGCCGCACGTCTCGCACTCGTGCGCGCTGAACCCTTGATATTTTACGCGGTTTGCTACCGCGGCCCCTAAGATCTCCGCCTCGCAGCTCACAGTCGTGTCGATAACATCAGACATTCTTTACTCCGGTTATTACGTTCTCAAAATACCCCAGCCCCTTGCCGCCGTTCTCGGCTTTCAGCAAGTAAGGCGTGCGGCCGTTGTCCATCTCGTGCAGTATGACGCGGTGCGCCTCCCACAGTGCCGCCTCAAGCTCAGAGACGCGCGCAACTAACTGCCCCGTGGTCATAACTTGCAGTCCTCACCCAATTGGCGCACACACTCGTGGCGGGCCTCGTTGTCGGGCACGCTGTCCAACACGGTGAGGGACAGGCACACCACCGCCAGCGCAATAATGGCGACCCACACCCACGTTACAATGGCCGCGTGGCGGTCTTCCTGTACGGCAGGCCGTGCCGATATGAGCAGGACACCGCGCCACACGACCACCTGAAATTTGCGACGACTCCGTCGGCTTACGTGCGCATCCCACAAGTCGAGGACCTGCGCTGCCTCCCAATGGGGGCCGATTATATAGCGGCCCGTCTCGCCCGCCTTTAATGTTTGGATCAGTTGCTGTTCGTTCATAATATTGCCCACCATAAAATTGACGCAGCAGTCGCGTTCAGAAGCCCGACCGCGAGTAGCGACGGCACGCCGCGGGCGGGTGTTTTCTCCGCTTCCTCCCGCAAAGCTTCGAGTTCGGCGCGCAGTCGGCCCGCCTCGCTGACGTAGTTTTCCGACACGGCATGCCACCCCCTTGACGCGCCGCGCATGGCCTCCAGCTCTTTGCTAACCTCCTCGCTGACAAAGGCCCCCACGTCGCCCACTTCAAGCGCGACGCGTTTGTATTCGCCCGGCATTAACGGGTGCGGCATGGAGACCACCACCGCGCCTGCGTTGAACTTGCGCAAGTCCTCGCGCATGTTGTCGTACTCTTTGCGGTCAAGTGTGACCGTGTTTACCTGTTGTGGTGTCATGTTGTTTGCCTCGTGCCCTGTTAAAGTTACATAACATTAGCCCACGGAGGTGGGCCTGTCAACTAATTATTTTCTAATAGCCCTCGACTATGCCCTCGACCTCTTGGTCGGACAACAGGCCCCTGTCCGCTAGGTGGGCTAGGAGCCTGCACAGGACCGCACGGTTTTCGTCTACCCGCTGCGACTGGTCCGCGGTGTCGGAGCGGCTGCGATCATAATCGCGCTTTCCTATTAGGTCTGCGAGTTGGTCTTCAGTGTATCGTGTCATATTCGTTAATCCTTCTGATAACGTTTATGTCGCCAGCCTGCGGCCTTGAGCGGCCACCAGCTAGCCCATGTGGGCGACTGCCCAAGTATTGCGCACATCTCGTCAACTGACCCGACACCCTCGGGCACTTCGCAACACAGCTCGTCGTGTGTGTGCATAACGACGGGGTAGCCCGCCGCCTCTGCCCTGAGTATGGCCTCGGCCTGGATGTCGGCGCAAACGGCCTGTGTGACGTTCTCCGCTAGCCTGCCGCCGTAGGTCTCCATGCGCCCCCACCCCCGTGCCCCGTTCTTCGGGTTCGAGTTAAAGCCCATGAAGGTGAGCGAGTAGCTTGCGGGCTTGCCCCACTTGCCCGCGACCTCGACCAACTGCGGGTCGTGGTATGCCAACAAGCGGCCGGACGGCAGGCGACAATACAGTACGCGATTGTGCACGCCGTAGCATATATCGTTAGCCCAGAACTGTTGGCCAGGGTGCAGGACGGCTTGAACCGCTGCGCCTTCTAGGCCGAAGTATTCCGGGTGCCCGTCTGATAGGCGCGGGCCTGTCTGCCTAAACTGGCCTCCCCAAAACTCGACGATCTCCGGGCTTTCTGCGCGCCAGGCTAAAACGTTCTTTTTAATCTCGGCCTCGTCCATGAACTGATCCGCGCCGAACGCACACCACGCACCGACCCAGCCGCCGTACCCTGACGCCAGCTCTGCAACTTTGCCGATCGTCTTCCTTGTGGGGTGGTGCATGCGGGTGTCTTTCTTGTACTGCATCATGTCTTCAAACGGCACGCCGGTGATCTTACTAGCGGACATCTCGTAGATCTTGCCGTGGGTCTTGAATACGTCGATGCGCCACTGGCAGCGCGACAGGCAGGCGAGGGCGACAGCCTCGACCGCTGAGAAGTCGCAGCATATAAAGTCGTGCCCCGGTTTGGCGACGAACAGCCCGCGCAAGCAGCCGCAAAGTAGGTCGACCGGGCTGCCCCAACGGTGCATCACGGTGGCGAAGTCGTGGCGGATAATGTCCTGTACTGCGTATTCGACGGCCCCGACGGTCCACTCGCGGCGGTCGTGGCAGAGGAACGACCCACACTCGGGGCAATCTGCCAAGCACGCGCCAAAGATGCGCCCGCACGCTTCACACTCGCGGGTCTTGGGCCCTTTGGCCGTGATGTTCTGCAACTGGCTGTTGCTGGCGTTATCGTCGGCCGCGGCGCTTGACCATCGGCCTGTACGTTCTGCCCCGCAGTACATGTACTGGTTGCGCAAACGTCCGTCGCTGTTTAGCTGGTGGCGTAACTTGGCCAGCTTCTTGACATTGGCCGAGGATAGTGCCTGCCTGGTCTGCAACACCCGCACGCAGTCCGCTGGCCCTGCGGTCAACAGCCCCAGCGCTTCGTCTACACTTTCCGACGTCATGTCGCGCATACGGACGCCGCGGCTCCCGAGCCATGCGATCATCTTGGCCACTTCGCTGGCGGTGCTCACCTCGCCGTTAGTGATTTGGCGCAGCTCCGCGGTGAAGTGGGCGGTTGTTTCTTGTAGCAGGCGCAGGCAAGCCTCAAGGGCGGGGACGTCGACAAGTACACCCCGCGCGTTGATCCGCTGGTCCGCAAGCCACACGGCGCGCTCGTAGTCTGTCAAGTCGGGGATCATGGCTGCGACATCGTCCTCGGCCTCGACGTCCTGGTCACAGTAGCTAAACAGGCCCTGGAACAGCGGCCAGTCGGTTGGCATGGTGCGGCGCACGTTCTTGCGGGTCTTGGTGACGGTGTTCGGTCTGCACAGCTTGCCGATAAGCTGGCCGCCCTCTTTGTCCTTGCCCTTGGTGCCCAGTGCTTTCGATACGTTCGCCAGGCTGCCCGGTAAGCCCCAACGCCGCGCCATTGACATAACGCAATATGTTTGCTCGACTGCCAGCACGGGCCACCCATAAAGGCGGGTACAGACAAAGTTCCATATAAAAAATTCAAAGGTGCTGTTAAACGCCTCAATGTCGCCGCCGCCCGCAATGTGGGTCAGCAGGTCAACCGGTTGCGGCATTCCTGGCCACCAGCCCCGACGGCCTTTGCCGTCTTTCAAATCGTAGAACAGGCACAACACCTCGGTGCTCGGGTGCTCGGCGTAGACGCCTGTGCCGACTAAGCCCAGCCCGTTGGTGCTGCCGCCGCCTGCGCCCTTGACCTTGCCGTCCTCGGTGATCACGAAGCCTGCCTCGCTGTACGTCTCGAAGTCCATGGACGGACGGACGGTCGAGCGGTACGTGCCGACGTTCTCGATCACCGTGCCCGCTAGCAGGTCAGACAGCGCGACGGGGTCGCAGCCCTCCTCCCAGTCTGACGCCGCCCAGAACACGGAGTCCGACGCGTCGTGCGCCCACAGGCGAGACACTGGCAGGACGTACTCGACGCGGTGGACGTGCACGGGCTTGCCCAGTGACTGCATGTACTCGATCATGTGGCGTGTGCCCGAGCTCTGACCGTCCCACACCGCGAGGAGGGCGTCGGCTTCGTGGGCCATGTCCTCGTTGCGTGCGAAACCTGCGCTTTTACCTAAAGGCCCGTCCCAGTCCGCCGGGTGACTGCTTACCGGTAGGCCGAAGTGTTGGGCGTACTCACGGCCGTGGGTGTCAGGCCCTCGGGCCTCGCCGCACACCACCGCGGTGATCTTCCACGGACACGCATTGACGGCCGCCGCGGTGTCTTGTTGGGTCAGGGTCCGCGTGCCTGCAATGATTGTTTTCATAGGTCCACCCATGTGTATTTGTCGTGAACGGCGTGCCGGCCCAAGTCGGCCCCGTGCTCCGCGTCAAGTACGAGGTCCTCCAACGCCTTCGACCTCAAGAATGCCAGCGCCTGCGTGTTGCGGGCAACCTGCAGCTCTAAGTGGCGCGCTTGGCTCACTTTTCGTTTGCGGTACGCACGCAGCGCCGAGAGCCTGTCGACGTGGCAAAACGACCGCTCTGCGCCTTTCTTGACTTTCTTGATCATCCCCGCGTCGACGTACCTCGCGAACTCATCTTTTTTAAGCGGCGCGTACCCAACGAGGGAAACCCAGCAAAAATGGGAGGTCTCCGACACGACACGGAACGACCTGAGCACGAGGTGCACGGACTTGTGGTCGATGGCGTCCTCGTACCGGTACATGTACTTGGCCATATGTCACCCCCAGATCCAGTTTAGCGCAATAGTAGACGCGCGGACTTTGCCCATAAAGCCACGACCGCGCAGCATGACAAAATTCGCGTTACCCACTTCGGTGGGCCCTGCGGACGAGCTGGTGGTCGTCACTAACTGGGCGTTTTTGCTTAGTATTAAGTTGCCGCTGGCGTCTAACTGCGTCTTGCCTTTTTTCTTAAAGTAGTGCATGGCGTGGCGTCCTTATAGTCTGCAAGCGAGCACATACACGTTCACCGGCCCGCGGGTGAGGCGGACCCCCGCGTCATACAGGTTGAACTCCGCGGCGGGGAATTTGGCGTCCACACCCACGGCCGCCATCGCGTTGCACGCCTGCGCCGCTAGTTTAACGTTAAGCCCTAATGTGCACACGGGGGTGTTAGGGGGGCGCATGGTACTCGTTGCCCGTGTTAGGTCCGGGTATCGGCCGTCGACCGTGGCTACCGGCACGGCCTGCCCGAGCTCGCGCCCCCCGTCCATTTGTTGCAGAAGGGCGCCTCCTTCCGGCAGCACTCGCAGCTCAATGTCACTTTTTGCGGTAAACATTTTTAACTTTACCGCCAGGTCCTGCCGGCAGAGTAGGACTTCCGCCACCCCCGCAGGCATTTTCGTGTCGGTGTCGACCTGCATGCCGAGGTGGCCGTCCGACGCTTGCATGCGCGTGGCCGTGACGTGAACCGCGTTTAAGTAAAACCGGTTGTCCTGTTTCGCGGCGACAGTTAGAAGCCCTTTTAATGTGGTAAACGTGTTCATCTTTTTTGCTCCCGTTGTTGGTGTTATGTAACCTTAACCCTTCCCGTGTAGGGCGTCAAGGTGTACCTATAAAAAAAAGGCCGCCCGAGGGCAGCCAGTCGAGCGGGTCGGCCTACTGTTGAGGCATCCAGCTAGCGTTTTGCTGAGGGGCTGGCGCTTGCTGTGGCTGTTGGCCCCATGCTTGCTGCGGTTGGCCTTGGGCAGGTGCCGCTTGCTGTGGCTGTTGGCCCCATGCTTGCTGCGGTTGGCCTTGGGCAGGTGCCGCTTGCTGTGGCTGTTGGCCCCATGCTTGCTGCGGTTGGCCTTGAGCGGGTGCCGCTTGCTGTGGCGGTTGGCCCCATGCTTGCTGCGGTTGGCCTTGAGCGGATGCCGCTTGCTGTGGCTGACCGCCCCACACTTTGGTGGTGTCGAACGTACCGCCGCCGCCAATGTCTAAGCGTGGCGCGTTTTCGCTGGTCAAAATGCGGATAGCGTCCAGGCGAGTGGCCACGCCTTTTGACACGTTGTTGTAAGTGTTGCAGTGCAAGATCACATCGACGCGCTGGCCGTTGTAGATCAGCGGGCCGTACTCATGCGGCTGCAGCGTGTTGCCGTTCTCGCCGACAACTTGAGGCTGGCGGAACGTCGACACGTTGATCACTGCATGGCCGGGGAACATGCCTTTAAATTCGTCATTACCTACGTTACCGATCGGCATGTTGCCGCCGCGGGGTAGATTGCCCTTGAACTCACCCTCGAACAGTTCGCGCTGGGCCAACTGGTCAAGGACTGGCAAGTCTGGGTTATTCGGCTCAAGCACGATCTTAAGATTCCACTTCATGCCGGGCGCTTTGCCGTCTTTAGCTTCTAAGGCTTCCGGGCGGGTGATACCGTCCCACACTACGATACCGCGGCAGACGACCATGTTCTTTGGGCTTTCGTTTAATAACGGCATTGTGTTTACTCTCCAGTTGTTTGCTTTTTACCGAACGCTCTCGCGACATACGAGTCCGTGCGGTCAATTAGTTGTGTTTTCATTTTTCTAACGGTTAAGCCGGTGACGATTGCCGCCCCTATGGCCTTTAAGTCTTTTGGTACTTTTTGCAGCGCTTGCGTTGGCGTCAAGGGCTGAGTTTTTGCAATATCGATGCCGATTGATTTAAACGCGGCAATAGCTGCGGCGTCCTTACCTTCGACCCACTTCGCGGGCCCTTGCGTGGCCTCGAACACTTTCACGTCGCACGGCTTGCCCGACATCATCGCGGATTGTAGGTCGTCGGTCAGAGCCTCACGGCGCGACTTGATCACAGACTCCGCAGCGCTTAGGAAGTCGATCTCCTTGGCCTTGTCGTCCTCGGTCATGCGGTCCATCTCGTACGGCATGTCGGCGATCGAGCTCCACAAGCGTGTGTACATTCTGGCGGCGGAGCAATCCAAACGTCCCGGACAGTAGCGGCAGTGCTTGCCCGCTGTCAGCTTCGGGTCGGTGTCCGCTTCGTGCGCCTTGGCCTTAAGCTGGGCGAACAGAGGGAACAAGTCCGACAACGTGCCGACCCACTCGTCCACAGGGCCCCAGGGGGCGTATGCGAACGGCTGGACAATGCGGAGGCGGACCTCGGTCCCTGGTGGTATGGCAAAAGACTCGTAAAGCCCCTCGACGTAGTCCACCAGTTGAAGGTTGCCTTTTGCCCGCACTAGGCTGTGGCCGTGCTTGTAGTCCCAGACTACTAGCAGCCCTTGCCCATTGTTGTGGGTCGGGTTGTAGTAGCCTAGGTCAAGCGTCCCCCAGTTGTCCGTTGGGTGGATCTGCGTCATTGCGACACGCTGCTCGATCAACAAATACCGATACCCGCCGAACTTGGTAACCGTAAACAGCATGTCGTCGAGGATGACCTGCGCCCCTTCGGCGATCTCGTCAGTGATGACGGTCCCGTCGGGGTCAACCCGCCCTACCCATAGTGAGCAGAACAGATCGGCCTCCACTTCGGAGCTGCGCCAGTTGCGCGCGCATTGCTCCATGACCCAGTGCGCCGCCGTCCCTTGAACCGTGCGGGCGTTCGTTTTGTCCTGACGCCCCGCGCTGGCCGCTATTGCGCCGGAGCATTCGCCCCAGTTAGGTGCAAAGCTGGGGGCTTTTGGCGCGTGTGCACTCATGCGTTAGCCTTAATTGCTAGGGTGTCATATAGCGCCTCAACCATTAGCGCCTGCGTGGCCGGGTCAGCGGTCCACAGTTGCGATCCGCTCAGGTTGTTGGCAGGGTACGCCGCGTCGACATCGAACTGCGTCAGACGGCCGCCGGCCTGCATTTCAGAGATCCACGCGAACAGCTCGCCGGGGTTGGTGGGCGCTTTCGGGCCAGCGTTAGCGGGTGCAGCGGCCGCGCTCCACACTTTCGACACGTCCACGTCTGCTTGTGCTGTGTCGGCATTAGTGACCGTTGTCACAGCGGCAAGGGCTGCGGCGTACCAGGCGTCATACTCGGCCTCAGTTGGGCCGTTTTCGCCGCCCTTCTTCTTCCATTGGCCCTTGGTCTTACCGCTGGCATAAAAAGATTTTGCTGCATTGGCGCACATCTGTGGGTTGTATGCCACGCCCTTCTCGTCCACGCGGCTAGAGTCGCCCGCCGTTGGTGCCACGTCTTTGTCGCCTTCGTCATCACTGCCCGCGACAGGTTCCGCCTGCTGACTGCCTACTGGCGCAATAATCTGGGGCGGTACGCCCGCTGGCGCGGGTGCTGGGGTGTTTGCTAGCGCATCGCCTTGGCCTATTGCTGTCAACGCTTGGCCTATTGCCAGTGCGATGTCTTTGCGGTCGGATGGAAATTCGATTTTAATCATTTTGCCTTGTTCCTTGTTTCAGTTTGTTGGTTTACGGTTTAAAGTATATCTGTTAATTTTCGCAATAGTCAATAACTATTTTCTAAAAGGTAAATAAGAATGTTAATGACTTCGCGCCCCCATCGTCATGCCCCATCTCGACTTCAAGGTCTCCGTCTGGGTCGAACTTTGACCCGACGAACAGGTGGCGCCGGTTGTTTGTTGTAGACGTTATTCTCATGGCCTTTTACCTCACTTTTCTGAGCGCTTGGCCCAGTCGATTTCTTTGATTTTCTCGACGGTGTCGGCTGCTTGTTCCAGTACGCCGAGTGCCCGTTGGACGTTCTTGTCTAACTCGCCGTTGACCACCGCAGCGTCGGCCACCCTTTGCCCGCGGACGAGGTGGCCCTCGAGTGCTGCCCGTATACCTTCGGACCGGATGCTGGTTAGCGAAAGCAACAGGGCGACGCGTTCGGCCGATTCGTGGCCAGCTAACAGCCTGCGCATTACTTGCGCCCCCGCAGCTTGACCGGGACGCGCGCTGTTGACAACGCGGTACACGGTGGCGGCTCCGGGTCGTTGACGTCACAGGTCTTGCCGCAGTGACTGCAGTGCATCTCGTCGCTGTGCTGCCTTGCGTTCTTATGTTCTGGCTGGGTCATACCCGTATGCGCTCCTTTGCTGCGTTAAAGTAATCGGGGTCTAGTTCTATGCCGACAAAGTTGCGGCCCAGTTCTTTGGCCGCGACCCCCGTAGTCCCCACGCCCATGAACGGGTCCAGCACAGTGTCGCCGGCTTTTGTGAAGTTTGCGATCACCTGTTTGGCCAGCGCTACAGGGAAGGTGGCCCCGTGGTCTTTGTGCGCCTTCGGGCCCCGCTTTATGGACCAATGGTTCGCCAGCGTCCCGCGTTCGAACTGCGCGGACTGAAACGACCGGCTTTCGGGGGCAGAGCTCTGAAAGACGATCAGCACTTCAAACTGCGAGTTTAGCACGCCCTCACCTATTGCCGGCTGCGCGTTCACTTTGTCCCAGATAATAAACTCCTTTACCTTGTCGTGGAACTCGCCCAACAGGCGGAACACCGCGGGTTTGTTGCCGGTGAGAAACTGCACGTTATAAAACACTAAGTCCGACACGCGCAAAAGTTGCGTCACTACCTCCTTGTTAAACTCGAAGTATTCCTCCATTGGCAAGTTGTCGTCGTACGCTTTGTACTTCGTTGACAGCTCCTTGACGATCTGCCGGGAGAGATACCGGCCGTTGCGAATGCGCAGGTTCATGTTGTACGGCGGGGACGTCAGGACGAGGTCGACGCTTTTCGACGGCAGCGTGGCGAGGACCTGCCGGCAGTCTCCCAATATCTCCGTGCTGGTCACAGTGCGGCCCTCGCTCGGGCCTGCAACTCCGGCGGCGCTTTGAGGGCGTGCTCGTCGCGGTTGGCCATGCCCTGGGCGATCACCGGCAGGCACTCGCACTCGATGGCCTTGCGCATGAGGTCCCGACGCAATGCGGCCATTGTGCCGATGTGATGTTGGATAGCTTGGGGCGTTACGTTGACGAGCGTGGCGACAGCCTCACGGGTCACGCGGGTGTATCCGTGGGTTACGGCTAGCGCCAACGCCACGGACATGATCTCGTCGCGGCGGTCTTTGGCTAGTTTACGTTTGTTCATTTGTTGTTTTCCTAATGGTAAATAAGGGACATCATGCCCCCTATTTTCCCTATAGTCAATAACTATTTAGGCGACCGCGTAATCGGTGATCGCCACACGGTTGCCCTCGCCGACGTCAAACACTAGCATGCGCTTGCGGTCGATGACCGGTGTCGTCCCTGAGAACATCATGCTGCCCGCCGCTTTAATGTTTGCCGCCTGCATTGGCGTGGACGGCGTGGACGGCCGCCCGCTCGGGACAGTGTACGGCGTTATGTAGACTGTTTGCATTTTGCTGCCTCCTCTCGGGCTCTGGCGATCTCTGCATACTCTGGCGACATCTCGCACCCCACGGCGTTGAAGCCCTCGAGCGCGGCGGCTTTAAGTGTTGACCCTGACCCACAGAACGGGTCGAGTAATGTGCCACCTGGCGGCGTGATCAATCGGCACAACCACTGCATAACGGCGGTCGGCTTGACGGTCGGATGGGAGTTGCCCCGCTCGCCCGACTGTATGCCCGCCCTGGGGCTATCTTGCCCCGCGCTGCCCTCTTTACGCCCGGTTATCTCGTGCGCCTGTGTCCGCGCAAAGTCTTCGAGACCTTCCTCGCGGTCCTGCTTGCTGGCCTTGGCGTGGTAGAAATAACGGTCCATAGGCTCGGGCAGGCAGCCGTCGTGCAGCACGTTGCCGGGCCAACGCCCCTGGGAGGGTTCGGCGGCAACTCTGCCGTAGTTGCCGCCGGCCA
>Ga0114918_10000532_pt1 | contig 33013 bp, 39 predicted proteins | sample LantaG_FD_87015 | JGI IMG/M metagenome (GOLD analysis project Ga0114918, IMG submission 87015) | Deep subsurface microbial communities from Baltic Sea to uncover new lineages of life (NeLLi) - Landsort_02402 metaG | ecosystem: Environmental > Aquatic > Marine > Oceanic > Sediment | place...
CATACAAAGAGTTATCAAGTTCCAAGGATTGTTGTTCTTTTTGTCATAGTCTATATGATGAACATCAGGAAGTCTTCCATTATTACTTCCATTTCCTCCACAGAGTTGACAAGTGTAAAAGTCTCTGGAATGGATCTTCATTTTCAGAACAGCATCGAACTCAATACCATATTCTTCAAAGGAAAGACCTCCTTTCCATGCTGGATTGAGTTCTCCAACAAACCGTCCTTTTAGAGTTTCAGATATTCGCTTTCGCCGTTCTATTGGACATGGAATACCTTTATTGGGAGACACCTGCCCTTTGTGACCTTCAGAGTTTTTCCTTCTATGCTCATCTGATTGCTTCTTGCCCACCAATCCTGCTGATATACGTTGGCAGGTTTCAGCTGATCTATGTCGGCCCTTTTGAAAAGCAGAAACAAGCATTTTGCCATGTTCGGAGAGATGTTTACCTATATGAGAATCAGACATCTGTTTCAGAGTCTCTTCAGAAAAACAACCATGTATCCCCTTATTCCAAGGCACATTACCCATCAGGCTAGTACTAATCTTAGTTCTGGTCTCAAGAGAACAATGTTGGCCTTTGTTCCAGGGAATCTTACCAAACATGGGATTGTTCTCCCCACTGACATCTGCATGGTTCTTAGACACCTTCCTCTTAGTCTCTTCTGAGAGATGTTTGCCTTTTGTAGGCATTTATTTCATTCCTTAATTATGGTCAATCCTTGGAGCCTGATCCCGTATTGAAACACCAACTACTCGTGTATCACTCACACCAATTTGTTCTATCCGACTTACTCCGATTATAGCAAGTTCATTTATCCCAATGGAAATGTCTTTATTCATCTTGATCTCTTCAGTCTTTGAGGCCATAACAATTTGTTGTATTCCTGGAAGAACCGTCAACTTTGGACCTGCACCTCCTGCAAGTACAACTTCTTTCACACTGCCCTCAATTGTTTGAAGCTTATCTCCTGCTACCTCAACGCTTAGGCTTCCTCCAACCTTTGTTGTCCGATTGCCATCAACCACAAGATTCATGTTGCCTTTTACATGGGTATCATGATCCCCTACAACAACAGTATAGAGGTTGCCCATGATTCTCATGGTAGTGTTGCCGTCCTTGTCTATTTCAATATATGTTCCTTTAGGATGATAAACATGGATACGTTCCTCGCCAGGTGTATCATCAAACTCAACTATCATACCTCGTGTGGTCTTCATAACCCTGTTGTTGGGATACTCTGCTTTATATGGAGAGGACGGCTCTTGGATAGTCAAAGCCGATGGAATAGGTGCTGTCTGGGCTGTGTCATCCCCTTTAGGAGACTTTGTTGATGCATCTTCTTTACCTGCATCCCCTCCTTGTGCAAGTTTAGGAACTTCATTTCCAATTACTTTTACATACTTTGATGTCTTTGTGGGTTTTGCCCAAACTGTCCCAACCCAAATGGGGAAATTGATATTTCCTTGCTCAAATTCTACCCAGACTTGAGAGCCAATATCTGGAACCCAAAAGGTTCCCAAGTCTGGATTTCCCCCTGCTGGTAAAGATGGCCATATCCAATCTGTTATGTTAGTTGGACAAAGTTCTTGATTTCCAAGGACTGCATTAACCTCAACCTTAATTCTGCCCAATTTAGCTGGATCAAGATTGTCAACCACGAGTCCCCTGTATTTTCCATAGTATTTATCCTCATAGCGATTCCTAAAATCTGGAGAGACAAGGTCTTCATATCCAACTACCATCTTATTATGGTCCTACTCCACTTCCTAACCATTCTGTATCCCGTGGTTTCAGAGGGTCAGTTGGTCCCTTCCCAGAGTCCTTTTCCCTACTCTGTCGAGGTTTTGTTTGGATCTCTTGTCCTGTTCCCTGCCTTATCAACCCTAGCTTACATAGATAGCCTCTTCCGTCTATCGTATGTGTGGCACTTCGAATATACCAATTTCCCCTAAACTTATCTCCAAGGGCATCTCCATCTATTGTGATCATCGCGTCTGAAATCAGATATGGAATACCAATACAATCTACATTAGCCCTAACATACTTTGATTCTGTCTCAGCCCGCTTGGCATCAGCTAGAAATTTGCTCTGATACTCATTGTCATCTGGAGAAGCATGGGCAGCTCCAGTTATCTCTCTAGGGTTTTTTGGATTTTTAACCCAGTCCTCAAAGGTGCCTTTCATATCTACATAGTGCGTTCCAATTGTATCAGTTGGAGATTCTCCATCTGATGCTTTCACATTGGTAGGATGCTTCTCCATCTTATTAAACCCAGGGGCCTCTGTCTCAACATCCTCTCTGTCTGCTGTTTCTGATATAGAGTGGAATCTCTTGAGTTCCCCTCGGAGATCAGTAAAATACCGAAGAGTCATAATTGGGTGCCGTGCAAGATTGGGCTTGTGGAGATGAAGCTCCTTGTCTCGTACAAAGAACAGACAACCATTTTGCTTGGCCAATTGAAGCAAATATCTTGCATCAGATATATTGCCTTGGTTCAATTGCTTGAAGATTTCAGGCAAAATCTCAACTTTGGCAACCAGATTATACTCATTTGCTATAAGCCCAGCTACAGTTGACACAGTTGCCTGTGGCCATGTCCTGCGTCTATGGTATACTAATAAAGCAGACAGGTCTTTGCAAGTAACTGTCATCTCTGGATCTTTTCCTGCAAAGTCATAATCTATACTGCCTATTATGAACCTTCGTTCAGGAGACACAATCTCTCCTACATACCCCCAGACAACTTTAATTATATTTCCTTCTTGGAACCAATCAATATCAGTAAATTCGCCGTTTTGGTTAGTGATTACAAGTTTTAGTTGAGATTGCTTAGATTCTCCAGATGAATCTTCATAACTGAAAGATTTTATCTTTTCTGTAATCTCCTGTGGAAGAGGATCTCCTTTGATTTTAAGTGGAAATGGGAGAGGTCCTTTGTGAATCACAATCTCATAAAAGGGAGTAAAAAGTTCATATTTTGTAGTCATTGGCTAAAAACTCTCTAGGATCAACAGAGAGATGTTCTCTCTATTATGAAGGGAAACTAAACAACTACCTACTAGAGGATTGAAACTTGTCCATAAGATATCAGGAGAAAAGGTCATTAGAGCATTAGGCTTAGCTATCATTTACTCCCCTCCTCCTAGAATGCGACTAAGCCGTCCAAAAGAAGGAATACGTAAAACTTTGAGAGCCTCCACAGGTTCTATCTGATTGATAGCATAAAGATTGTTCCATAGAGCTATTACCCACAAGAGCCGCACATCCCCATAGTACTTATAGGCTAATACATCTAACCGATCTCCCAATTCAGTAACAATAATCTGGTCATCACTCTTCTGACTTGTGTCTGGATAATTGATATTTTGGAAGACTATGATACCAGATTCATCCAAAGTAGTAGGAGTATCAAAAAATCTTGTCCTAGACACATCAGCCATATCTATGACCCTCTCACAGTCTTGTAATCCACTGACTCTGATCTATATTCTTCTAGTATGATTCTCACATCTGCTCTCAAGGGTTGCAAGGTTTTAGGGTCAAAGAGGTCTTTGGACAGAACCTCAACAGATTTGACCAAACATTCAACAGACAAATAGTCCCCGTATTGAAACCGGATCCTGTGGGGGGCATGCTTCCTGGTAGTCTCTGAGTGTTCTGGATAGAGCAAACTTTGGAACCACAGAATCTTTTCATGAACTTCCTCCCGTCTATCATATTCCCCATACCAGAGGTTGATCAGGAGGGAGATAGTCCGTTTGCCTCCTGATACATATTGATACCTAGGATGAGACATGCCTGGGATTGTAATCTCTGCATAGTTTGTGGATTTGGTATCTGAAATTTGCTCTGGGTTAATAGTAAATATGAGATTCTTGTTGTTAACTACATCAACAATCATCCCTCTGAGGGGAGCTGGAACTTCATTTGACAATCCAGCCATTATATTTTCCTACCAATTGTTATGAGATCTATCCCTATCTTTGACCAGCTCTTCCACAATTGTTGCTGCTATCTCCCTTCTATCAAGATATACCTTAATATTGTTAATTACTGGAGCAGACTCTTGAGGAGGAACATGAACATGAATCTCTGGAGCTGCTTGAACTGTTGGTCTCTCAAGTAGTCCTCTCCAATCAATCCCCATCTCCTTGCCTGGTCCTCCGGTAGGCATTTCTTCTAGGTAGTCTTGCTCCAGAGACTCTTCAATTCCTGGAGAGGTCTCCCATTCCGGAAGGCCCATCATCCCAAATAGCTCCTCATCCCAATCCAGAGGACTCTCTATTGTCCTCCCAGGTCTAGGAGGCTTGGGAGGACCAAGAAGATTCTGGAGTCTGAAAAGGAGTATTGCCTCTGGTTTGTTGAAAACTTCTGGTATGGGAACCACTTCTGGCTTAATCTCAGTAAGACGTATAAGTTCAGAGACTCCTTGGAGGATCCCCCCTATCAAAACCTGATACCCTGATGGAACAAGGACATTATAGACAGCTTTTGCCAAAGCCTCTCGTGCTTCTTCTGGTAGGAAAGGCTCTAGAGGTTTTAATGGTTTTACATCCTTCTCCCTACGTGTCCAAGATAAAATCAATTTAGGAGGAAATTGAGGGGCCATAGGTTTGTATAATTTATCTCCCAAAGTATCCAGATATGCTTGGAGATCCCCTATCACAGCACCAACCCATTCCTTTTTCTCAGGGTGAATAGTTTGATACTTGTCTAGAATATCCAGCATCTTCATATAAGCCTCTGCTGGAGTCTCTGGAGTTGGGATAATGCCTTCTGGAACTACTGTTTCCCCCTCATGTCCTACAAGCATTCCTGTCTTTACAATTTCGGCTCCCTTTTGAGCCCTTGGTATTATTGCTGCAGAGGGCAATGGGGCAATCTCGGCTGGGGAAACAACCCCAGTAAGTCCAACTGCTGTAGGAACAGGTGCCTTTCCTCCCCAGAGCCAAGAGATTTTATCCCATAACCAATAGAACTTATTAGCAACCCATTCAATAGGATCTTTTACAAGATTTTTCACTGTGCTCATTAGTTTTGTAAAGAGATTTGATATGTAGTCATAAGCATCTTTGAAGGGACTGGTCAACAAATCCCATATAGATGACACAGAGTCTGAAATCACAGTTGGGAACCAGTCCCAGAGCTTTTCTGCCCCAAACTTGATAAGTTCCCAAGCTTTGTTGGCAAAAATGGCTACAATCTCAAATGGTACCATAAGTATCTTCGCAAACTGTTCACTATTTGCATCCGACCCATTTACAAGCCAATCCCAACCTGCTTTGATCAGTTCCCATGTCCATTTAGCAACTGCATAAACTGCTCGGAAAGGTAGTGCAAGAGTGTTCCAAAGGAGATTACCAACAGGTTTCAAGGCATTCCAAAGCCAAATAGCCCCGGCTTTGATCTTGTCCCAAGCCCATGATGCAGCCTCTACAAGCCCTGTCCATACATCACCAAAGAAATGAAAAGAGAAAATAGCCTTCAGACCTCCCCACACATCTGATGCTCTGTCAGCAATCCAACCAAAGAAGGCTCCGAACCATTTCTTTGCAAACTCCCAGTGTCTGATGAGAAGCAGAGGTATTGCTAAAAATGGTAGAAACACAGATAGGAGAACCACTGACACAGTTGACAAACTCTTTACAAAATTAACTATCTTGTCCTTGATCCCCATAAGTCCATCAATCATCCAGTTCCATGCATCCTTGAAGGCCATTTTAACCATATCCCAGTGCTTGACCAGCATATAGATCTCCACCCCAAGACCAACAATTGCAAGAGCAACAAGACCAATCCACCCAAGAGTAGCAAGGGATACTCCTCCTACAACAGATGAAAGGGTTCCCATTGCACCAGATACCCCTCCTATGGCAAACTTGGTCAAGCCAATAGTAATTAGGACTGTTTTTACAAGTGCACTCACCATTAACATAGACCCGAATAATGCTACATAGACTCCTAAATACTTGCCTAATCGTCGAAACTTCTCTACATCGATTTCTTGAGTTTTTGCAGACACAAGACCAAGCTTAACTGCTAACCATTCAACTTTGTCAACAACCCACCCTACAGTTCTGTCCATCTGCCCAAAAACTTGGAAAACAAGCTCAAAGAAGCCTTTGAAACCTTCACCCACACCATATAAAAACATACCAACTCGGTAAAGTCCTCGTGCAATTCCCCTTGTAGTTTCATAGAGTCCCATACCTTTTAATGTCTTTTTCAGATTCTTAAATCTCAAAGCTGCCTCCCCCTCAAACTCAGCCAAAGAAGCCCTTACATGGGTAATAAGCATCAAGACCATCTCAATAACAGGAGATATCTTCTTTCCCCATTCATCTACAATTGTCCTGATTCCTCCAAAGTTCCTATCCCAAGCCAATTTGAGCAAATATATTGCCCCCACAAGTAAGAAAATTGGCCCCAAGAATTTTAGAAGAGTTCCTCCCACCAAGGCAGCTGCTCCATTTGCTGCAAATAGACTAACAACAAGTCCTTTGAGTTTCCAACTCCAGAGAGCTGTAACAGTTATGGCTAAACCAACAACTGTTATAAGGCTTAGAACTCCATAGACTGTATAGCCTAAGACCTTTTGGAGAACAGGAAATTTTGTTATAAGTATTACAAGTGCTTGACTAACAGCTTCGAGAGGTTTGAGAAATAATTCCAGTATAACAATACCTTCCTTACCAATCGCAACTCTAAATACCTGCAAAATTGCTTGAAGACGTTTCTTAAGATAAGCAAATGTGCCAGCCATTATCAAGAATGCCCGATTCATAGATCCAGCAGAATGCTTCATAACATACAGATCTTCACTAAGTTTCTTAAGCATACCTACCAGGATAAATCCACCAACACCAGCCCTGATATTTGGAACAATTGACCGCATTAAGGACATAGTTACCTCTTCACCTTGCTCTGATAGCAATTTGAAGCCTTTAACTAAATCCCCAACCTGAAAAGCGGCAAATACTGCCCCGCCACCAAGTTCTTTTAGTTTCTTAGCTGCTGCTCCAGTAGGAGCTGCTACAGATAACAACAACTGTCTCAAAGCTGTTGTTGCTTCCTCAGTACTTAGACCTCCCTTAGTCAAAGCAGTAAAAGTCGCACCAAGTTGTTCCATAGAGACATTGGCAGCACGTGCTGGGGCCATAACTCGGCCAAAACAATAGGCAAGTTCTGACATGGTAGTGATACCACGCTTGACAATTGCGAAGAGAATATCATAAATGTGCCCTAGATCCTGGACCTCCATCTTATATGCAAACATAGCATGCATACCAAGCCTTGCTGTATCAGCTACAGTAGTTACTCCTGCCACAGCAGCCTTTGAAGCCAATGCAAGAGCTCCTATGGCTTCTGTCTCCGGTACAGTAGCAGAAATAATATCATAGGCTGCCTTTGTTGCTACACCACTCAACATCCCATACTTGGCTGTCAGAGCAAGAATCTCATTACCCATAGGTTCCATCTGTTCCCTGGTCTTGCCTAATAATGTTCCTATCTCAGCCATTTGCCTCTCAAAGTCTTGAGCAGCCTTGCTGGTCTTGAACAAAATTATAGCCAACAGACTTGCTGCAACTCCAGCAGCTATCAGACCCACTTTCAATTGGAACATACTAGCAGCAGCAACATTGACAGCAGTTGCGGTAGCAGCAGCTTGTTCTCCTACAGCAGCTGTTGCACCTTGAACAGTAGCAGCTGCAACAGCAGTTGCTTCAGATTGCTCTTGGAGATGAACCATTGACCGAGTCACCCGGGTGGACATTTGAGAAAATTGATCTTTGAGTTGGAGTAGGATTCCAATTCCAAAAATGTTGCGAAACATTTTAGATTACTTCCTCTTCTTCGCGGAGGCATTCATTTTCTTCAAATGCTCAATGAGCCGTTCGACAAACCATTTCCGTTCTAAAACTGGCAAATCCATAACTTCAGAGAAACCCCATTTGATCTCTGAGACTGAAAGGGCAAATACATCTTCTCGTATACTATCTCTGTATCTTTGGAGATCTTCTACATTACCTCCCCGCCCATCTCCTTCACCAACTCCGGGAAGAAAAAACTTGGAAGTGCCTCTACTGGCAATCTACCTGAAGAGGATCCACAGTCCGGGCAAGCAACTGCTTCCATAGCATCATCAGTAAGGAACCGTCCGCCGGTAAGTTTGGAAACTTCTTGACGAATAGCTTGGGTATCCTTAGTAGGCCAATTCCCGACCTCTTGGATGCTAGGATGGTATTCAGGACCAAACTCTTCTTTCTCTGAATCCCACTTCCGGACAGATACAATCCATCTGAATAGAATCTTCAAAAGGTCTGGACGTTTGCGCCTAGGAAACAACATCCTTTCATCTTTGCCTGTCAAAAATTGAATTTTGACCTCGTGGCCTGACTCTGGAAGTGTCAAAGAGAATCCTGAAGGATCCTCATACTTGCGGGTCTCAAAATCTGTCTCCAAATCAAGGCACACTTGATAAGTCTCTCGGCAATTCCGATTGCTACAAATTACTCGAGTCTCAAAATCTTTGCCCAAAGATAGCACTCTGATAGCATGCATCAAGGCAATCCTGTCCCCACCCAAAAGTCCTTCCACATCCTTCTCCGTAGGCTTCTCTCCATCTAGTTCCTTAAGACAGGACAGTAGGAACTTAGATTGAAAAGTTCCATCTCGGATAAGGGATTCGCTGGTCAATATGGACTCTGAACGTCCAGTCATACCAACTATGGCTGCTGTCTTTCCACTCGGCAATTCTACTGTTTTCTCTTGCATTTCTCTTGTCTCCTTTTCCATCTTCATGTTCAAAAAGAATGGGGAGGGAGGGCAATCCTCCCTCCTCAATACACCAGACTACTTAACTCTTAGAAGCTTACACCACCACTAATACCACCACTAATACCACCACTAATACCACCTCCGATGTTGAAGCTGAACCCAGATCCACCCATTGTGAAGTACTGATAGGCCAAAGTCATCTTGTGAATGATATTGGCACCTCCTTCACCACTAAGGTCGCCAAGAGCAGCACTCCGGATGAAACAACCGCACAAAGTGTACACCCTAACTGGATTCATATGGTTACCCAGAACCATAATGTCAACATCTCGGAGGACAAAAGGAACTCTTCCTTGATAACCCCCTCCACCACCACCACCAAGCCCTGCTCCTGCACTGAAACCTGCTCCAGCACTGAAGCTTGCTCCTGCACTAAATCCTCCTGCACTGAAGCTTGCTCCTGCACTAAAGCCTGCTCCAGCACTAAAGCCTGCTCCAGCACTAAACCCAGACCCAGACCCAATTTGGTGTATCTCGCTCAGCCACTGTTCAACTGGCTGCTCTGATCCATCTCCTAAGACTCCCTTCTCCAACTCAACATCTCTGAATCTGATTCGGCCAGGAGCCTTTTGTGGACACAATGACCCAGCTGGGTTGAAAGTAACAACTTGGACCTCAAATTCAGGCAACGTGGCCTTTTGAAAGAGGGCTGCCTCAAATCCTTGAATTCTGACCAAGAATCTGTGAGTCTGCGCCAAATACTCCGGCTCAGTTCGCACAAGAGCCAAATCTATCTCCTTCTGTTACTCTACCGAAAAGTACTGGTAAGCCAGTGTTACGCTGTTGATGATGTTCTCTCCTCCCTCACCACTCAATGCCCCAAGGGTCGCACTCTTCACAAAGCACCCATGCAGAGTGTAAGTCTTGACAACACCCATCAAATTGTTCAAGACCATGACATTGATGTCTTTCAAAACATCAGGTACTTTCCCTTGTGTCCCATTTGCTGCCTGAATGATCTTCTCCAGCCAATCCTCAACTGGCTGCTCTGATCCATCACCCATAATGCCCTTCTCCAGCACAACATCACTATATGTGATTCGGCCAGGAGCCTTCTGAGCAAAGACCGATCCTCCTGGATTGAAGTTGACCTCTTGGACCTCAAATTCAGGCAAATTAGCTGTCTGGAAGAGAGCGGCCTCGAATCCATCAACCTCTACACGAAATCGATGAGTCTGTGCCAAATACTCAGGCTCTGTTCGTGTATACGCCATTGTTTTCTCCTCCAGTTTTAGCTTGTTCTGAGAATCTCACTAAATGAGACTCCCGTCTGAGTGATAACAATCTGCACGTAGATAAACTCCGCAGCCTTCGTAGGCTGAAGAATTATCCGCACGTGTAGCTCGTTCCTGTCAATTGTATCAGATGTGTTAACTTCCTTGTCGCACTTGACTTCAAATGCAACCAAACCTCTCTCATTCTGGATAATCCGCATGACTGGTGAAATCATACGTACCACAGAACGCCACAGAATCTCATCATTGAGCTCAAACAACACCTGGTACATGGTTCGGCGAATGCCTCTCTCCACATATATGAGAAGCCGCCTGACATTCAAACGATCCAATGCACTCGGAGTCGTTTTGAGTGTCTTTTGTCCCCAAATCGCTGAGCCCAAAGACCCTAGTGAAACCAATGGGTTGATTGAAGAGTTGTAGAGCAGATCTCTGCCTCCAGTCTCTTGACCCAATGGATACTCGAAGTTGTGAATGCCTGTGATGTTACCTCTCTGCAAACCAGCAGGAGCAAACCAGGATTTTGAATGAGTATCAGTATAAGCATACGATGCAAATACATCACCCATTGGAGGTATAACTTTGTAACCTCCATTGATACTATCCCGGATTTCAAGCCAAGGATAATACAAGACTGCATAGGAACTGTTCCACGCTGCATGCGTGTAGTCCCCAGTCTCTCCCTTCCTATAGGCTACTGCCTGCAAAGGAGTCAAACCACTTGGAGTTTCACATACAAAGAAGCAATCTTGCCTGCTTTCTGCATATGCTATTCCTCCTGCCACAACATCCACAGATGTTACTCCTGGACAGCCTAAGAAATTGACTTCAGGAATTGGGTCTAAAGCGTTAAAGCCCGTCTTGGACGAGCTTGACCCAATGTAATCAGTGTCTGCGATGGTGGTACCATCAGAACCTCCTGACAAACTAGACAGAGATATCACAGCAGGTCTGTTGTCTGGAGCTGCGTTTGTACTATCAAGATCAGTTAAGATCACATACATTGAATTGTTGTTGACCTTCTTGACTGCGTAGTCCTCGTTAGTTGAACGCATAGACATACCCTGATAACACTCAACCAGAGTACCTGCCAAATAAATCTTCATGTCAAATTGGTTCGTACTGTCCAGACCACTATTCTCTATTGTAACCTGGAGACCATCTGTAGCTCCATTTGCCCATGCTCCTTCAGAGGATGCCTCAACCGTAAGAGTATCCTCTGCCAAGCGATCCACAAGGGTCGCAGAAGCTTTTGTGGCTGTAAGAGTTGTCTTGTCATCTATATCTGTATAGTGAGCAACTCTCACAACAAAGAGTGGACATCCTCCGTCCAAAGCTCTCCTAGCAGCATCAGGCATGTAGCTAGAACTGATTACCCCTCCAAAAGTCCTGTAAAACTGTTCCCAGGAAGTCAGCAACGTTGGGGAATTGATGGGGCCTTTCTCTGTAACTCCAATCATAGCCCCAAATGTTGTTGGAACTGCACCGACATAGTAGCTTAGATCAAGCGTCTGAATCTCGACGCCTGGACTTAATAGCATCCTATACCACCTCCTCTGTTATTCGTATCTTGTTTTGTTTTGACAACCTAGTCATCTCTTGAGAGAGCTGGCTAGGTGGTATTCTTACTGAGTCCCTTCCATATAGATGGAGAGTCCCACCACCATTTTTGTGCAAAACCCAAGGTTGATTACACAAATTTCGGATAACTATGACCTTCTTAACCAATTTGGCTGCAGGGAGCCGAGTGGGTTTTGATGGAATAATTACCGCTTTTGGCGGAAGGGGTTTTACCACTTCTTTCTTTGGTGGAATAATCACCACTTCCTTTGGAGATAGTTTTTCCTCATCCTTCTTTATCAGTGGAATCTCCATCTTCTTTGGAGAGAATACTTCCACATTCTTTGAGGAAGTGTCCTTGAGCTCTGGGGACTTAGGCAGAGGCTCCAACTGTTTCTTCCGCCTTACTACCAATGTTTCTTCCTCCCATACCATAAGACTTAACCTCTTTGAACCAATGTTCTTTTACATCGTCAGAAGACGCATCTATACCCAACATTGCAACTGCATGAGCAAACACTGCTGCCGGTTTGATCTCTGACAAGCAGGGAGTAGCTCTTAGAGGCAACTGATTCTTGATGGCAAGTTCTTTGGCTTTCCGACAAGGATCATGTCCATGTTGGAAACAAGGCATATAAGGACAAAAATCCCTATTTGGCTCCATAGCCATACATTTGGGATACGACCTTACTCTGGCCATTGCAGGGAATGGACCATAGAATGCCAACGATGGAATACCTAATGCAGCCGCAAAGTGAACAAATGCTGAATCTGGACAGATCAACAAATCACTACGTTGGATCAATGCTATTGTAGTCTTTATATCAATTAACCCACAGAGATTGTGGATTTTCCTAAAATGTTTCATATCAATGGAACAATCTCCCTGTTTACCCACCAACAAGACCCTAACATTTGGGAAAGCAGAGAGGCTGACAGCCACATTCAAAGTGTAATCCAGAGGATATGTTCTCACAAGACTAGATGCTCTAACCTGAATTACTATTGTCTGGACTCCATTTATCTCCATCCGATCTTTCCTGGCCAAGTGCTGGATAACCCGGCAAGCCTTCTTGTTATTGTCTTCAGATACCTTGTACATAGGAATCATTTCGGATTCTTCCAGAGGCACTCCAGACAGTTCCGCAAATACCTCTATACCAGTCTTCTCTGGGTCTTGAGACCTCTCGATTGTTCCCTCAAAATGGAGATGAAAATCATGTTCATCTAACTCATCCTCAGACAATGGAACATGATATATCTTGTCTATGTATCCTTGTTGCTTAAATGCTAGACCAAAAAATGGGGAACAAGCCAAGTCTATTTTAGCAGTTGGATATATCCTCTTGATTTTATCCATGATAGGAGACAACATCAAGATGTCCCCAAACCCCCCAGTTCGCATAAACAAAAGGCTCTTATCAGAGAGGTCTGTTCCAATTCCAGGGTATTGCCGGTAGGAATCCCATTTTTTCACCTCAAATTGGAACCCTGGATTCCTTGCCTTTGCCCGCATGCAATCTATGTCTATAGAGTCACTAAAGAGGTAGAAAATGTCCGGTCTAAGCTTGCTACCCTTGCGGGGATCACTGTCTGGGAACCGTGCTAATTTCATGTTATGTCTCCATCTCTACTCAGATACAATCTCATATTGCTCTACCATGTCTCCAGTCTCTATGTCTGTTCCAAGCCACAATTCCACAAATATGGATGAAAGTATTTTCTTGGTTACATCAGTTCCAAAAACTGGTATCTGGAAAACACTGACTGTTCCTTTCACACAATGTAAATCGGTCAAGCCTACTGAACTTATATCTGTAAAATCTCGGGCTTTCCATTCATAGGTATGGCCGGCTGGAGATTCAAAGGTACATCCGTCTAATTCAGCAGCATATATTGATTCTAATGTTTGGAACAATTCAGAATGTTGTCCAAAAACAAGAACAAGGGAAGTCTCTATGGAAAAAAACCGGGGCCAAGTGCCCAACAGAGCTGTGGTACTGTCAGTACTGCGGATGAAAAAGTGTCCCGGTTTTACAGTTTTTGGGTCTTCCTTGAAGAACACATCTGATATAATTCCGGCTGGAGGTGTAGATATTTCTGCTATCTTATTCGATCTCGTGAACTGTGTATTAAGACCTAGGATAGTGTCCAAATTTCTCTTGTGCCCTCGAAGAGCATCTTCAAGCCGGTATGTCATACTACCCACTCGCTCCCAATTCTTTAGAGAGACCAGACATAAATACTACAGGAGCTCGATCCTTCCATTGATCAAACACCGGCTTAATGAAAGGCCTCGGAGGCACTACCAACTCTGTAGTCTCTTTCCTCAAGAATAATCCATGAGCTGCCAGGTACTTTCTCATCTTGTCAGTCACTTTAATAGTAAAACCATTCTCCTGTAGGGTCGCGATGTTAACCAAATCTATTTGATCCCCTCCAGCTTTCCCCTTGTAAGTTCCCCTGAGGATCCCAATAAAAGTTGCAAAACCCATTGGCCGAATGGTAACATTTCCTACTAGATCTCCCTGATCAATCAAGGGTCTAGAGCTACCCTTCATAGCAATTGTGAAAGGGTGATTGGGAGCAAATGCTTTACCCCCGGGAGCAGAATCTCTGATACCTGTAACAATATCTGAACGGATCTGCTGGGCTACTACCAGGCTCGATACTTGGATATTATGGCTAACAGTTTTGTTGAAATTTCTGAAAAAATTAGCAACTCCTGGCCAATTTCCAAGAAGTTGAGACCCTTTGGCAATTCCTCCCCTAACAGCCTTTGAAGGTCTCCTAACAAATCTCCTCTGTCCGGCTTTTCCTACCGCCATAACTATTGCTTTCTCTCTTTTTCTATGAAGCAGAAGACCAAATGATTACTACCCGAATACGTACCTCTGTGGGCAACTTCAATCACAGTGTAGGCATCCTCTCTGCCCGTGATCGATACTATCTGATCACCCTTACTCAACTCTATCTCAGCTGTCTCTAAATCTACTGCCCGAAAGACAATGTGTCCTTCTCCTACTGGATTATCTCCCCCAGGAGAAGGTTGGAACTTATCTTCTGAGGCCATACGCACTTGACCTTGGACTTCAATTGTTTCTCCATATACAGGCTCTGCATCTCCAAAGTCATCATCAGAGACAGATTCCTCTCTATCTAAGATTTGGATACCTATTGTAACAGGATGTATCAATCTAGGTCTCACGCTGGAATCTCTTCATATTCAGCTTCTTGCCAAGTTTCTCTGTATCGGGGACGGAACTCCATACTCCACCAATCCGTTCCAATTCTCTTGTCAACAACGCTCATTGAGATTGGACGGTATTGGAACATGTTGATTATTTTGTCTATATCATAATCCCCAGTAAACTGCTCATCTCCTCCTTGTAAGGGACTCAGACGATAGGAATGCCCATCTGTCGTCTCACTAAGAATCCGCCATCTCTTTTTATCTTCTTGAGCATCCTGGTCAGAGAGCATAGCCAAATCGCGGATAACAATCCGCTTGCAAACCTCTTGGATTAAAAGAGGAGTTGCATAAGTTGTACTATCAGCCATTTCGATGAAACCAAAAAATCCCGTGAGAGTAACATTTCGGTCCCCATCCCCAAATCGTCCCTCTTTGTAACGAATATAGGGATTGAACCGACAATCACAGGGCCAAGTTTCAGAGGGAATATCAAAATCAGATACTGTCTTGGAGACTTCATCAATCGTAACAGCATCCAAAGATAGAATTGGAACAGAAAGATAGAGTTCAGACTGTCCTGTCCCATCGATAGTGATGGTACCTTCTCTAGCATCAAAAAATCTTCCTGTCCATTGCTCTATTTTAGCTTGGGCCAGTAGTATTCTTGAAGCTATCCGGGAGTTGGAGGCTGTTTCAACCGTTACTCCTTCTGCCCTGATATCATCGACAGTTATGTATGTCATACTTGTCTATTCCCATTCATCTAAAACAAAAAGAGGGAGGAAGGTACTCCACAACCTCCTCCCTCCCACGTCATTCTTACTAGCTCTCCCTTACTGACTTAGGCGTTGTCCTGATTGTACCAAATCACAAGAAGTACACCATTTGCAGTACCAACAGATACTTGGATACCCTCTCTAGCCGCTGCTCCTGTATAGGTAGCTGCCGTAAGGCCTAATGTTGCACAAGCATCATGAGTTCCTGCAGCAAGGGTCAAAGATGAGGCTGCCCCCTCTGTGGCAGAGGAAATCTTCAGATAATGATCATCAGTTTCCTCACACTCCACACTATCTCCAGACATCCCATCCTCAATGTCATCACAGACCTGTAGAACTGTTCTTGCTGTCCCAGCTGTCAACGTGATTGAAGTCACAGTCTCTTCATCTGTTGTCACATTAATCTGATCGTTGGCCCCCGCAGTAATCGCGAAAGGTCCAGCCACATTTCCTGTGTGAGTGGCTTTGGTCTTTGCCGCCGTGATAATCGTTGTGTTGGCAGTCACATCTGAGTAGCTTGCTGTCGTATCTTGCATATACATAACAAACTTGATTGTATCCTCAGTCGCGATGTCAGCCAACGCTATATCAGTATCAGCAGCTGCTCCTGATACAAGGTTTATAGACCAACCTTGAATCTCATCCAGGAATTTGATCAGACCCCCAGCTCCAGGTATGTAACCTGCCAGACTGGTTTCTAAAAGGGTCATATGTCATTCCTCCTATTTACTGTGCCTATTTACTGTAGTAACCTTTTCTGTCGTTGGGGCTTCAACCTCTTCATCTTCAGAAACCTCTTCTACAATCAGCTTGAATGCTGACTGTCTTTGCATATAAGCAATGTCCCTGGCAGAGTGAACCCTCACAATAGATCCCTTAGTCATAGTCTTCTCAGAACCACTCTTGTCCTTAAGAGATAACGGAGCCTTAGGATCCATGCTTGTGAAGCTTGCAGCCACCAACTCAAATGCTACTACCATTAGCTCTTCTTTACCCACAATGTCTCCTCTCTATCCATTACCACGCGAACGTGGGAAGTCCTAGATTATACGCATAGACACACGCGTCTGTTTCCTGGATTACAAAGTCCAGCTTCCAGAACACAGTAATCAAAAACGTATCATCCTCTTGGCGGTATTTCCTGGCAGCTCTCATCCCATACTCAGTACAAACTGTCAAGTTCTTGGGATTTGTCAAGAATACCGACGTTTTGTTTGATCCTTCCCCAATATCTGTGGGGATACCTGGGCAAATGATCTGAGGCACACCAAATGGAGGAACAGATCCTCTAGATGTCGCTGCTCTGTCACCCAGAGCAGTTGCAGGAACACCAGAATAGACATTACTCAATTGTGCCATCCAACTGATGTCAAGTATATCTGGCATCAGCCAGTTCAAAAGGGGATCAGAAGCCCACTTCCAGGGCATCAATGACCGTAGCTTCGGGAACATCCCCGCAGCAAATGTCTTACCTGCACAATCCAGAGAATGTGCTGAGGCTTTGGCTTGCTTCATAAAGCCATCTCGGCCTCTAATCAGCTCAGCAGTGATTGTCCCATCATCAGTATACGTGGTATCTCCCTGCATTGCTGCCTGGGCAATATCATTCCCAATCTGGGTTGAGAATGCATCAAAGATGACCTTCTCAAAATTGGGTACCCCAGAGGCCTTGGCAGCTTGAATGTCCTCATACGTGATAATCCAATCTGACCTAGCCTTTCTGCACGTGATTGGCACATGTGTCGTTGTAGGGACCACTGGCCTCAGTGTATTATCCCCTTCATCTACAAAGCGTGTTACAGGTGTCCCAAGACTAATCTTGGGAATCTGTGTTTGACCAACAGCTACTGCCCGCATCCTAATCTTGGTAAGCCACTGGTTCTGCGCTTTAACATTGTTAATCAAGGCATCCACCTGGACTGGAGACATAAAACCTCCTGCCCCTCCTGTTGCCAGGTCAGTAGTGGACATTACCCCTTCAGCTTTGGTAATGCCTACCTTGTCAAATGCTCTTTCAAGAGCATTCAAAACACTCTGATCTATCATCTTGTTTTCCCCTCCTTACATCTTGGTAGAGAAATCAAAGGCTGTGCCAGCCATGACTCTATCGTCAGTCTTGACTACCTTGTCCTTCTCTTCCACGATAGTTTGAGAGTCTAGAGACTTCTTGACTCCCTTTAGGGCTTCGAGCCGATCCAGCCGTTTCTCTGACTGGTCTCGGTAATCGATAAACGCCTTGGCAGTCTTTGTCACTGCATCCTCGATGCCCGCAAGGGTATTAATGGCCGTATCTAACTTATCATCAGATTTGGCCTCATCTTCTGGAGCACCTTTCTCCTTTGAAGCATCTTTGGTCTCAGACCCCTCCAACACCTTCATCAGGGCATCCAGCTTCTCCTGGAGAGGAGATACCTTGTCCGCAATGAGCTTGCTCACCACGTCCATGGTTAGCGGAGTAGCTACCTGATCCTCTGCTTTCGCCTCGTCTGTTTTTGTTTCAACCATACTTTCCTTTTCCTCCTTTTTAGCTGTTGCGCTATCAAGGACTGATGTGAGTCTCGCCACAACATCTTGTAGTTTGGTCAGATTTATAGCTGACAGAACCTTGCCTGCCTTCTGAACCTGATCTAACCCTGACAGCATGTCGAGATCCAAAATCGTCATACAATGGGTCTTAAACTCATCAATGATATCTCCAATGCGCTTCTTAGCAGGAGCCAATGGTTTCTCAGGCTCTCCTCCCGGCTCAGCTGCCATTCTCTCTTTAGCAAGGGTATCCCGAATGGAATACACAAGTGTGCTGGATAGAACAGACAGAATGTCTGAAGCAATCCATGGGGCATCCATGCCTACCGCATCAGCGAATTCACCTTTCTCCTTCCGGAACCGAGACATCATCTTGCTAATCCAACTCCCTGCTGATGGACTATTAGTATCAGACTCGGTCCTTGGGATTCCAGACATTTTGGCCATTCCTGTCAAAATATCAGTTATCCCCTCTGTATTGTCTGTATCAAATACCTCATCTGGGAGATCAATCCCCAGAATCTTAGATGCCTTCTCAATGCCTGCCATCTCCTCTCTAAGGTGGAGATACGTAGATTCACTCTTGAACTCTGGAACAGGCTTGTCAAACTTTTTGTAATAACGGGCAAGATGGTCATGAGCTCCTTTACGATCCTCAGCTTTCCAACCTGTCAAACCACCCCGGCCTCCATTGACAATAGCCATTGCTGCGCTAACAGCATGCCAGAAGACTTTCAGAGATCCATCCACCAACTTGGCTATTGGCAAACTGTATCCAGCCTTGACTTCAGCATTGTCTGGATTCCAAAGGATATGAACCTTCTTGTATCTAGCCCAATCCGGAGGGTCTCCTAGAATTTCATTTCCATCTGCCGCTGAGAATGACCAAGAAGCTGCCTCATTGTCATTGAGAGGTAGGTTCTGGAATGGAACAACTGACTTCTCAATGGGTTCAGGAGCTTTCTCTACAGACTCAGAACTTTCCTTAAGAACCATATCATCCTCTCCACTTTTGTGTGTAGCCCATCCTCCCACAGAATACCCCAGTACTTCTCCATCAAGGATAGCTTTCCAAATTTTTTCATTGGTAACCTTTGTAACCAGCCACCAACCTCCTACTATCCCAAATACCCCATCTGCATCTATGAAGGATTCGACCGGATAACCAACTCCATCAAATACCTCATGCTCACTACCTGTTCCTGTCCCTTTTTGTGAACGAAAAGCCAAGCGATTGAGAAAGGAATGGGCAGCCTTTTCCACTTCCAGAACACTTATTATATCCCCTTGCTTGTCAGTTTCATCTGGAACTAGACAATAACCATAGACAATCTTGTGGACATCATCTACCTTCTGGACTTTACCAAAGCAGGTAAAACCATGCTGGTCAGGTCCATCCAGGCTCTTTCTGACTCTTAAGAATTTGGCCTTCGGGACAGCCGGATTGGCACAGAGTGTGACTTCCTCAACATCTAAGTCTGTAAGTATGGCCATTTTACCTACGTTTCTCCATTAGTTCAGAGGCTACTATTGCATCATACACTAATAGATACTCAGAATGGTAGAACTCTTGAAGGAAAATTGTATGGGTAGGATTAGAAGAGGACTAAAAGACTCTTGGGGTATGGCCTTTATGCTTGTAAATGTTGTCTTGGGAGACAAGCATCTTCTCTTGTGGAAACGCCTTGGAAAATTTACTGGCTACCAAGACACACCTACAGTTTCCATGTATGGGGGGACAATTAACACCAATATCAGACAGAGAAGTAGATTCCAATTCTACTACCTCCATATTGGCCTTCTGTATTTTTTCAGTTGATTTCTTGTAAATTAGTCCTTTTCCTGTGAACTCATTATTCTTCATCTCTGGGTACACCCAAGGACTAGAGTATTTGAGATCCTCTGGATCTTTCAGAGACATTTCCTTTTCTACATGCTTGAGAGCAGTTGATACACTCCACTCCTGTCCGTCCAAACTTCCACATATAGGACACGTTCTCTCATCTCCCATGGCAATCCATCTGTATGTTGTACAACCTGCTTCTGAAAATGACCTAAGAGTGGAAACAGTCCTGGCTCTAACCAACATAGAGGAGGCTTGCACATTCCAGTATGGATAATCAGGGTTAAAATAATGTCCAAGTTTGTCCTCTATATTCTGGGCCAGTTCCTTCCTGCCTAAACCAGATGCCTTGGCATCTTCTCCAATAGCTCTCATCTTCTCAACAACGAGAGCCTGCTTATCCTTGGAAAGAAATGTGTTCTTAAACCAAAACTGGCTATTTTCATGTAAATACTCAATAGCTCCTTCATCTTGGAGTGTAAAGCTTGACACTATCTTAAGCTTTTCTGACCACAATTGTTTGGTTCTGATGTAAACATTCTTTAAGTCCTTCTGAACCTTCTTCCAGTCTTTGGAGGACATAGACAAAGCTATTGTGCCAAATGCTTTTTCCACAACTTTAGTAATCTTAGGATTGGCTAGTAGATCTTCAGGAGACTTGGACTCCATAACCATTGAAATAAATGCAGCCAGTTCTTCATCCCCAACTTTAGAGGCAGCTCCATGTAAAATAGTAGCCACTTTGATTTCAATACTCTGTAAATCTTCATTAGACAAAGGGTTTATGGCCTTGGACAATAACCATTCTCCCCCTATGGAGAAAAGGAGGCCATCAATGTCTTTGAGGAGTTTTTGGCTCATTCTACTCCCTCAACCTATCTTCTAAAACTCTCTAGGATCAACGGAGAGGAGTTTTCTCTATTATGGAGGGAAACTAAACAACTACCAAATAGAGAATTGAAACTCCTCCATAAGATATCAGGAGAAAAGGTCATTCTACCTCCTATTCTCCTCCATCTCGTCAAAGATCACCCGATCTCTCAATACTACAACACCTTGGAGCAAGGCGTCCATTATGCTTTCTCTCGATTTTCCCACATTGAAAACTTTTGGAAAGCTTTCAATAGTCTCCTCAGTAGAAATTCCATAGTAGTATTTTCTGGCCTCTTCGACAGACATAATCCCGGAAGCAACAACTACAGACGCGGCCTGACTTTTGAGTTGTTCTATCTGAGCTAGGGTCTTTTCGTCTTCATGGCTGCCAGGTATGAGTTCAAGATAATAAGTTGTAAAGCCCATTGCCTCAAAAAGTGGTTCCAAGGCTGTTATAAACATGCGTTGAAGGGGCCTTATTGTCTTCAAATTGAAATTAAGGCTCTGCTGTTGACTATTGGCCTTGATCGCCTGCTCCCATATTCCTGCCTCAGAAGGGGGAACTCTCATAACAGCACAAGTCTCTTCTCGTGTCTGCTTGCGATAGAGAATAAATGACCCTTCTTTCATCTCTACAGCAACTGGCTCAAAATGAGCCTCCATATCCCCTGGCAAAGGAAGGATCAGTGTCCTGTGAGCCTGTCCTTGAAGTTTCTCTTCAAAGAACTTACGTATAATCTTCTTAACTTCCTCTGTAACCTTACCACCAGATATTGTCACAATATACTGAGGAACAGCATTGTTCTCAAAGAATTGAAGGTTGAACTTGGCTGCTGCAAAGTCTCCCATCATCGAATACCAAGCAGAAAGGATTGGAGGTATACCATAGAAATCATCAAGAGGTGAATAAGCCTTGAAATGAATCAAAGAACTCACAAAGTCATCCCCAGGTTCAGGAGGCTTATTGTAAACAGTTTCCCCTCCAGCATTCACATAGTTTATTGGATAAGGAAATGCCCGAAAATACCTCCTTTTGTTAGAATCCGCAGAGGATCTCTGAACATACTTCTCTCTCTTCTTCCCTACCCGTATTCTTGGAGAAGGAACATGATATACACCATCATAGCCCTTAGGTGACTCTGTAATCTCAAGAAAGGCATTCCCTGTCGTCTCAAAGTCCATAAGGGCTTGTTTGAGCTCCGGGATCAGAGGGGTGTTTCCTACCCCTCTGCCAGAGATAAAGTCATCAAAACGTTTCTTTTCTTTTGGATTTTCAGACATCCCCTCTCGTTTCTTGAGAAGATAGCCCAAATCAAAGGTGTTTGTGACTTTAGCATCTATACAACTTCTCACCCATGGATTTCTCAGAATAGAAAGAGCTAAGTCTTCCATTGGAAACGGGGGAGTTACAAACTCAGAATAGTCCATAGATGTGAATCCATCTGGCAAAAGAGCTTTACTCTTGCTCTTCTGCATTTTTGCCCTCTTTTCAAGATCTACTGGGAATGGTCCCGCTCGATCTGGATTATCTTGAACTTCTAAGTCACCAGACTTCTTAAGATCATCTAAACTCCTCAATCTCCCTGTTTCTGTAAGGAGAAAAGCCTCACTTAGAACAGGAGTATCTTCATTATTTGCCATCATCTTTGTCCTCTATTGCTATTTCTGACTGCTCGTCTGTTGTATCTGTATGTTCCTCGTCCTGCTCTACATCATCAAACATCTCTTCTTGGATTTCTCTTTGTAACATTTCCATATCTGGGGCACAAGCTCCTACCTTACTTACAACTTGAGATGCTGCCAAATTTGCTATCTTTGCCATCTTCTGGTCAGAATACCCCAAAGCTTCAGTAATACTTGCTGCTACTATCACAGCATCTCCAGCACCAGTGACATCCCAAACTGGATACCTTGCTTCCACAGGTTCCCAGTAAGATTTGCCTTCTCCTATAACATAGATACCCTTTTTACCACAAGTAACCAGGATAGTTCCGATCCCCAAATCCTTCCTATATTGGGACAAATGATCAAAGAGGACATTGTCTGAAGACTCAATGGGATCTATTCCCATCCCCATACAAGCCTCGTAATGATTTGGGGTTAGAAGGTCAACTCCTTGATAGTGTTCATACCACTTGTGCTTAGGATCCACGGAGACAATTGTGTCTTGTTCTTTATCCTGAGAAAGAATGCCTTTGATAAGGTCTGGAGAAACCACTCCTTTCCCATAATCTTCAATTATCACAATGTCTGGAGACATCTTCATCATAGAAGAGACATAAGCTACCAACCTAGAGGAGAGGTCGGCTCCTATCCAATCGGTTTGTTCCTCATCGATCCGGAGGAGCTGTCCTCGTTCCACCATAATCCGTGTTTTGACTGTGGTCCACCGTCCTGGAACAAAGAACAAGCCCTGAGTATGAATACCTTGAGCAGACAAGAGATTTTGGAGTATCCAACCTGCCTTGTCAACTCCTACTATACCAGCAACATGAACATCTGCACCAAAGGCTCTAGCAACAACAGCAACATTAGCTGCTCCTCCTGGTCTGTAACGAATGCTTTTGGCCTTAAATATGGGGACAGGTGCCTCCTGTGAGAGCCTTGTTGAAATCCCGTCCGAATATCTATCTAACATCACATCTCCAACGACCAAGATTTTCAGATTCTTAGCTCTCTCTAAGAAATTCAGCATGTCTTGTCTCCTCAATCCTCTTCCACTTTCATGTATATGCCTCTTCCATCACATTTGACCTGTACCTATCAAAAACGTAGCATGCAAGGGCGGCACCAAAAACTCTGTCATCAAATCCTCCCACACTCGCCATAGGAGTTCCTTGATCATTATACTGAAATATGGTCATCTCGTTTACAAGAGGCCGAGATCGAATAGTAATTGCTTGTTCATCCTCCACAAGTCTCTTTAGAGCAGCTAGGATCAGAGGCCGCGTCTCTACATTCGTAGGAAGTCCGGGCCGCCTCGTCTTCCTCTTAGTTCTTCGTTCTCTGCTCACATGGAAATAGACATTGGGGTATAAAAGATGATGAAGCAGATTGTCAATAACCACGTGTCCATGATTGTTACGCTCAGGAACTATTAAGGCATCATTATAGTATTCAGCCGCTATCTTGAGAATCTTGGCATATATGTGTGGAGCCAAAAAGCAATGAATCTCCCCAGCCTGAATCCCGGTCGTAGCATCCAGAATAAAAGCTGCTGATGGATGTCCCTCAGACAAACCCTCTGCAACATCACTCCCAATGATATAATCATGGCCAGGTATGGGCTCCCCATAGATGAGGATCACATTTTCCATACGTCGAATAGGATCACGAGTCTTGGGCAGAACCTTGAACTGAACATGACTCAAATCAAAGTATGGCCTACTTGTGGTCAAGAAGCAATCTTTAGGATCTTCTGGATATTCTTGGCAAAAAGCCTCCTCTGCTGTTGATGCTCTAGCCCCAGACACAACTTCTGAGGATTTCATTGAGGCAATCTTCCATCTCCGCCATGCTATCTGGTCCAAAGACAATTTGTGAACATCTACAAGAGTCTTCTCATGGGTTGAAAGATTATTCCAAGTAGGGATCATAGAATCTCTCATCCTGATTGTCCCAAGACCAAGATGTCCCCGAGCTTGGGCTATATCTATCTTGTAATTGGGATCCATCCACCAAGGATAAAATTGGAGAGAGTAAACTCCTCTGTCCCCTAGACAATCCATACAAAAGTCGTAGAACCAACCTGATGCGCCATTAGGTGTTGACTCAATCATGACCCACCCATTCTGGGGAACAGCTTCAATCAGAGCCTTGAACAAATCAGCCTGGTGGGGAATGAATGCTGCTTCTGTAATGTGAAGATTGTTGATCGTGTAGGATCGGCCCAAAGAACTTGAACCATATCTCTGAGTCCCTATTGCTCTTTGACCTTTTTGACCAGAAAACACAACATATTTAGAACCAGTATGGGCAAAACGTATCTCATGCCTGTTAGCTATTTCCAGTGGAAGCTTTACCTCTGTGCGTAGATTGTCATAGTATCTGGATATAATCTCAAAAAAGTTTACAACTGTCCCATCGTCTTGAGCAACAGAAACAGTCGTTACCTCTGAGGCACAATAGGTTCTCAAGAAAGTAGCTGCCGTAATGATTGTAGAAAAGCCTCCCTGACGATACTTAAGCAGACCGTCCCGACCAGCAAGACTCCTCAGCAATTCCTTCTGGACTTCATAGAGAGTAAGAGGAACAATCTTAGGGCGTTTATCCCGGATAATCAGATTACTCTCAATAGCCTGAATCAGAAGGTTTGCTCGCTCGGTAGGATTACTTGTCTCAGGATAGACAGAGTTGACAAGTTTCTCATACTCATCAACTTTGAATGTTGATTTTACTTTCTTGACTCTGTTCATCATGTCATAGAATAGATACCTTTGGGGTCAATGCACCAATTCTGGAAGAAGGACATCTTCTTCAGACAACATCTTTTCTATATCTTCTGTTCTAACTGCCATACAACCCCCACTAGTGACTATTGCTGCTCCTGGTCCTGCCGTCAAAAGGTATTGCCACAGATGCCTTCGTCGATCCTCTGTCCAACTTGCTAGCTGTACAGGAACGAGACCAAAATCCTCCCACATACTTGCCAGATTACAACCTCCCTGGTTTATAACAGCATTCATCATGTCAGTATACCTTTCTTGGGCTGTAGAATTGATAGTCTTCATCTATTCTAGTCCTATCTTAAGAATGTCCCAACTCTGAAACCTGTTCCTCCAACTTTGAGATTATATCATCTCTGGTTGCCACTTGTGCCTCAAGCTCAGCTATCTGATCTTGAAGAGTCTCTTCACAAGCTCCACAACAGATCTTCTCTCCGTCTCCTATTGGGTTATGGCAACTATCACATACAATCTTGATCATCTTTCATTCTCCTTTTCTTGTTGCATTTTTATCAAAACACTCTGCTGATAATGTTCTTTGGAAATAACTCCTGCAAGGAACAGCCTACCATCTTGAACCAATGGATCTAAGAGCTTAGAAACCCAATCCACAGGGTCAAGGCCCATCGGAACAGATGAATCTACTAAAAGAAGGGAATTTGGAACCTTCCTCAGCAGTCGGCTCATAAATCTCTCCCAAGAAATACTACTTGAGAAAACAGTCTGAACATTAATCTTAGCCAATTCATCTTCATACAATTTAAGCCGTTGTGGAGCATCTATAAGACGTTCTTTCAAGAAGCCCATATTGGGAACTGTACGTAGAGGATTCTGAGACCCATCATAGATGTCATCTATCAGAGATTGGAGCATTGCTTTTCTCTCATTGGCTTCCAACCAAGATTTTTCATATTTCATCCCGGCTGAAATACTCCGTCCCATTGCTATCTTCACCATCAATTTCCACTTCCAATCCTTCTTCTGATTTCCCTCCTTCTCAGACCGGACACTAATACCCACACTGAGTTGGTCAGTATAAGAAGGCACCTGATCAATGAACACACAGGCAAAGGGTCGATGTCCTCCACCCTTGATCCCAGTAAGAATATCATGAACCTTAGGATATGAATTAGTTGGCATATACCTGTCCTCCTCTTAAATCATGTGTTCCAAACTGGCCCTCGAACCAGTCTGCTACATCTTCCACACTCAAACGAGTAGTGTCCAATTCCAGCACTCTAATTCCTCTCTTCACAGATTTGTGGGCATTCACTTCAGCTGCATGCCTCTTGTTCTCCATGTTTCCTACAACAATTGGGGTAGTTGGCCTACCTGTTCTATTATGAATACGCTCCAAACAGACCTTTGGGCTAGCATAGAGATGAACTACAGTAACTTCCCTCTCAAGGCCTGAAAACACCTTAGACCTAACATCAATCCAATCCAAATGCCCCAGTAAACACCCTCCCATTAGAGCACCTTCCACAATCAAAGGTAATGGAAATGGCCATAATATGTGAAGAACATATCTCACATCTTCCGTTGTAGCTAAAGTGTCTGCTCCTCCACAAACTCTGACATACTTTCCTACAATTGTAAATCTGTCTGGAACTACCAAGCCTAAAAGCCTTCTATGATCTCTCACATAGCAGATTGGCAAAGAGGTTTTGGCCTGTTCTGCTCTGTGTATCAATTCATACATTGCTGCTGTTTTACCTGATCCACTGGTTCCAATAACTATGATCAGAGGCAAAGGTTCTAAAGGGGGAGGAGTCTGCCTTTTGACAAATGCCAAAATCTTCTCCACATACCCCAAAGGTCTATCTATGTCCTTCAATCCCTTGATTGTGTTAGCCATTGTTTATGCTTTCCTACTCCTTTGAAAACTCACTCATGGTTAAGACCTCTGGACGAATAGGTATCAATTTCAGTGCCCCTGGCTTGTCCTTTACCCTCTTCAGATAGGCTACCAGAACTAAGTCCCTTACCTCTTGAGGCAACACCTCGAGGACCTCGGCTGCCTCTTTGGGCCTATTGGTTCTCAAAAACCAATTCAATAAGAACCCTGCTGCTTGAGGCTGAAAGTATCCCACAATATCTCTCAGGGCCTTCAAATGAGGCTCAGATTTTTTACCCAGGTAGGCTCTAGATGTTTTTAGATTGGGATTGGAATACTCCTTTTCAGACTCCAGAATCTTCTCTGCATAGCACAACTCTGCAATCTTCATCACATTCACCCAATCAGCAAAATACTGGGTTTGAAGTTGACCTATCTTCTCATCTGCTTCTTCAAAAGCAGCCAAACGGAGGTCTTGCTCAATACGTTCCTTGAGATCCCACTCTTCTCTAAAATCAAACAATTTCAAGGTCTTGGTATCTGGCTTCACAGAAGGGTATAGATCAGTTATGGGAGAATGTTCCTTCCAAAATTTGTAACGTGCCTCCCATTGAGCACGATCATGCCTGTAGAATATCTGGCGCAAAATGATAAAATAATACTCAGCCTTGCCTACCTGCTTCTTGAGATGGCCACCTAGCCAAGAACCCAACTCACAAGGCCGAAACATGTCTGTAATCCAATGTTGGTAGAACACATTGTGCCGCCAAAATGTCCGCACCTTGCCCAAACGACTTCCAAAGTTGTAATTCCAAACAAGGCCACAGGTAACTCTCTGGTGCTCTCTGTCAGAATAGGTTCCCATGTGCCAACGCCGCTTAGTATACTCCACCAAATCCTTCTTCCAGCGAAAGAGCATAATGCTAGCTTTGTCGGAACCAGGATCATGCTGAAGAAGATTGAGGACATGGTGAAGTTGGCCCTCAGCATCTACTGCCCCAGTAATCTGAGGTTCTACAATTCCACTATCAAATACTTCCATTGGGTGGGGCTTGCCTGTGCAATCTTTGAATGCCCAGTCAATTACTCCACTTGCCTTGAAGTATCTAGCCCGTCTACTGTCATACCTCAAGTGTAGGCCACCAGGAGCAAGAGAACCTTCAACCAAATCACTTGTCTCTCTTAATATCCAAGCAAGATCATCAGATAAGTGTGGAAGGGGAACAACATAATTCTGGTGAGCATCTTTGATTGTTACAGCCACATCTTCTCTGGAGCCATTTTCTAACAGTAGTCCCAAGAGTTGGACATAGGCGTCAAAGCCATTATCTGCTTCTAGGTGGATCATTTGGTTTCTACTCTCCTCCTACATTCAAATGCAATTTCCTAATGTCTGGATACCTTAGTGCCTTGGCCTCCAACAGAGTATCATTGTGACAAGCTTGGGTGCCTTTTTCTTTACAATACAAACAAGCTCCATAGCAACCTGGGAAAGGTTTGAAAGTATCCTCCAAATTCTCCCTGTAAAATACTGGGATAGCTCTTCCGTGGCACTGGTCTGCTGTAGTGTACTCAGGAAGCATACTATTTCCAGCTTTGCAAGGACCCTGAGTTGTATATTCATAGCATAGAGACATTGTGATCCCAAGATCTTTGGTTAGCCCCATCATTCTATCAAAGAATTTCCTCCTAATTGCCTCTGATACAGTAAGAACCCCTCCAATTCTCTGAGTATACACCCTCTTGAACAGATCCACTCTTTCTTTTGGAAATCTCTTCCCCAATTTCTCTATAAACCATTTAGCATTGTCAGCAGTCAAACTCTCACAGAACTTGAAGATGATGTGCTGTAAACCTCTCTTAGAAGCATCTATAGCTACCTGAGCTACTTCATCCCAATTACTTATTCCAGGTATAATGGGATTACACTGGATAGATGTGTATACTCCCATCTTGCTAAGTGTGTGTATCTCCCTCATTAGGTCTTTATAGGAAGCCCCTCTGGGACACATAATTCTTATATCCTTTGGATCAGAGGTATTGATGGAAAATTGGGCATAACTGTACTTATTGTGAGTCAATATAGACTTTGCCCAATCTGGCATTATCTGCCTTGTACAAAAGAGAATGGGCAACTCCACCTTGTCAAATACTTTTGCCAATCTCTCTGTTACATGGTATGTGGGTTCAAGTGCATGAAATGGTTCTGTGAAGGAAGAGATATATGCTGGAAAGGCCACATGCAATTTAGACAGCATTTTTTCAACCTTCTCAGGGTAGGCTGGGTCAACAGTTGGAAGCCCTGTCCTCCTGTAACCTCTTGTTCCCCACTGAACATAACAAAATACACAATTGCCAGGACAAAATCCTCCGTAAGGCTTAGTCAGCAAATGCTCTGTGTAACACGGTCTTGGTCTTTTGTTGGGAGAACTCTCATGTTTGCTTTTATACCATCCTTGAAGCACTGCTCCTTGATCTAACACTAAGTGAGGGAAAGGATCAAGAGTTACTGTGAATGCTTTGTCTTTGCCTCCTCTCAACATAGACAAGTTCCTAATCTCTGTTCTAGCCTGTGGGACACCTATTTTTGGCATTGTCTCTTTCATACTGTTGTCTGCCTCCTGTCTAATACTATATAGGATCAACGAGGTCATGTTTTCTCTATCTCTTTGGGAAACTAAACAACTACCTACTAGAGGATTGAAATCTAACAGGCCGTATTCCCAGAAAATCATCTACTCGTTTATCATCCATACGCTGAAGAATCTGAGGTGTAAGACGAGCATCCATTTCTCGCATAACCCTACGAATAAGTGTATCTCCCTTCTTGGTTGACTTACTATGATCGACTAAATCCAAATGCTGACCACACAACGTTCGAATTTCCTCGTCTGATAATCGTCCCATTGTTCCTACTGCCATTCCCAATTCCTCCTATTTACAAAACCCAATCAAGAATAATAATAACTATAACACCTACAATAAGAATTACAAAATCTAATACTAAAATACCGCCATCGCAGACATCTCTTTCCTCCTATTTACAAAACCAAATTGCATAAATAATACAAGCCCAAAACACTGCCGAACATAACCCAATCAACAAAATTGAACGATTTGTCATAATATCCGCCTCTCCTTTGCCCTTTTTAGCTCTTCTTCAACCCTTTCCTTTTGAGCCAAGAAGTCTTTGCGCATCTCTCGAAAGGCGACATCTCTTTCCTCCAATGATTTTTTGACTGCCCGGAGAGTAGCAAGAGCCATGACACAAACCACAAACAATAACACTAAAGTAGCAACATCCAACAACTTTCATTCCTCCAGTCTTTTCTTGCCAATCTCACAACAGGATATAGAATTGTCTGTTCCAAGCCACTTCTTGTCTAATTCCTTTGCAGCTACTGCTGTAGTCCAACTCCCCATAAATGGATCAAGAATCATATTAGCTTTTGGAAAGAACTTCAAGAGTTCTACATACAATTTTACTGGATTCTCATTGATATGTTGCTTATTCCTCACTGGAACACATCCAATACAATTCCTGTAAATACGTCCTGGTCCCCAAATCTTTTCTTTTGGGTCTCTGATAAATAAGAATATTGGTTCATACCTAAAGGCTGTCATTCCACACTTCTTGTCCCAAATCAATACAGTCCTTGGATTAAAACGTTGGCAAATCTCAACAAGCCTCTGGGAGGAATTGAACATCAACATCCTGGGAGATACATTCATGGATGCACTTATGAAATCTTCCAACCATTCGTAGTAAGGCCACGGAACTTCTTTGTCTTGATAAGGAGGAGAAGTTAGTATCAGGTCAACAACTCCTCAGGAATCTCTGCCATGAAATCTATTGCATCTCCATGAACCACTTGGCAGGTTGCATCAAGATAGGAATTCAAGTCCTGCAGTTCAATTATTTTACTGGTCATGGTTGCCTTCCACCTTCTGAATTATCCTAACGTTTCTATTTTATGGTTAGAGATTCCCCCATATTGACATATCAGCAAATAACAGTTGGCACACAATACCCCACCTGATGTAGTGCGGCCACGTAGTTTATTCATCTGGAGCCATACATCATCAGGCACGTGGAAATCACATTGCAATCTGCCACATAGGCCACAACGTGCCCCGTTTATGAACCAAGCATGTCGCCACGGAGTATAAAATGCTAAGGTTCTAAGAATCGAGTGAACAACTTTTCGTATTTGCCATAACCTTGCAAAGTAAGAACGTTGGCATATCCACACGATTATCTTCTTGTCTTCTGGTGAACGTTTTAGCCAAGTTATATCATACTCAATCCGTTCCCAGAAGTTATCATACAAATCAAAATCCCTCAAATTGCACAGAGGAGTTTTCAATCTTTTCATATAATTCATATTGGAAATACCACATATACTGTCATCGTCTGTATCATTCAAAGTAGTCTTGAAGGTCATCAGGCAATACGATTACAGGAGCTTTCTTTAGGTTCATAGCCACGAGATAAACCTTGTGAACCTTTTCAATTTTCAAATGCCCAGACTCATCCCCATAACCAGGAATATATTGCCCTGTCTGGCGAGTTGTTTTCTGAACTATAAATCCTCGTTTCCGAGCATCAAGTTCGAATCTTTCCATAATTCGATATTGAACAGTTTGCGAGTGATATTCCACCCCAAATGTAACTACCGCCTTGACCCAAACACGCTGTCCTAACTGAAAGTCTGTCATAATTCTCCCCAAACTCTACCTTTTTAGCACATCGATTACAAGTATCTTGTGCATTATGATCGTCCATATCGTCTGGCCTGAACCAGTTGCCACATAAACAGCATTTGCGCCATCCATAGCCTCCTTCGGTTATCTCTACGGGGACGACACGGAAGCCACTATCTCTCCAATATCGCCACGAATGCTTTGTGCCAGATATAACATCTTTGATTGCTTCTGAACGCGTACGGCTAATAGCGCTTAAGAATAAACAACCGCTGGCACTCTTGATTGCCCAGCCTTGCTGCGTAGTCATTTTTTATTCTTCAGTCTTAAAATCTTGGATCAAAATACCCTGCTATCACTACCGCATTTACAAAAGAGATTGACGCAACCAGTATATTCAATAATCCCAATAGGCTGTCCCTCGCAGTGGCATTAGTAAACATCTCAAGACGAAGACATGTCCACATACAAACACCTAACCCAACAATTGCTATGGCATAAACTACATTCAATACATGTATAGGGTCCATCTTTGTTCCTCCATTTTACGTTGTTGTATATAACTCTTTCACACTGCTTTGAAACCTTGTAACCAACTAATGGCATTATCCTGACCAGTGCATTCTGCAACGATAATCTTTTCTCCACCACCCTTTGGATAACGAAAAATAGTGTATTGAGCATACCACTTATCCACAAACAGATTGCACTCTTTTGTCAGATCAAATAATTCTAGTGTTGACGTGAGCATAGCCAATACTTGTTGCTCATTCATATCTGTCCTTTGATAGTTAAGCCTACTCCCCGATACAGTCAATTTTCACTTCCCATTTCGGTCTCTATTGTAACTAACGTTTCTCATGTTTCATTTCGGCGGGGGAAGTGCATCCTCCACATTGTCAATTTCCTCCATGTTCTTCTAATACATACAATGTTGGTTATCCTACATTCTCTAATTTGCTCTTTTAGATGCTTATTGAACCCAAGACCATTTGGTGGAGAATTATGATACATTATGAGTGTGGTGTCGGTGATAGTGTACAGGTTGTTTTTGCGTGTCCTTTATGAGTGCGTGTCCTTTATGAGTGCGTGTCCTTTATGAGTGCGTGTCCTTTATGAGTGCGTGTCCTTTATGAGTGCGTGTCCTTTATGAGTGCGTGTCCTTTATGAGTGCG
>Ga0114918_10000533_pt1 | contig 33012 bp, 19 predicted proteins | sample LantaG_FD_87015 | JGI IMG/M metagenome (GOLD analysis project Ga0114918, IMG submission 87015) | Deep subsurface microbial communities from Baltic Sea to uncover new lineages of life (NeLLi) - Landsort_02402 metaG | ecosystem: Environmental > Aquatic > Marine > Oceanic > Sediment | place...
CCCGGTCGACCGGGGGCGTTCATGGAGGCGGCGGCGGCGGCGGAGGCGGAGGAGGAGCTGGAGGGAGAGATTTGAGAAAAGAGAGAAGAGGTTCGAGTTTCTCGTTTTTCTTTTTCACTTCTTCTTCGATCTTCATCGCATCAATCGATTGATTGTTTTTTTTGGGGGCATTGGCTTGCTCAATCACCGCCTCCTCCTTCTTTTTCCCGCCCGGCTGCCCTGGAGATGGAGCAGCAGCACTCGGCCGAGTCCATCAAGGCGGCGCTCCTGTCGCGCCTCCCCGCCGAGTCCTGCGAGGTATGGAAGAAGCTTTTGAAGTTTCGAGAGAGAGAGAAAAAAACTTCGATCTTCTCCTCCTTTCTTCGACCTTCTCCTTCCTTTTTCTTCTAAAAACCTCATCCCCCCTCCCCCTTGCCCCGCCCCTCCCCGACACGAAAAACAAAAAACTCTTACCTCAAAAGGTCGTCGACCAGAGCGGCGGCTGCGGCTCGGCCTTCGAGATCACGAAAGTCGTCTCGAGCTCCTTTGAGGCCAAGGCGCCGCTCGCGCGCCACCGGCTAGTCAACGCTGCTCTCAGGGAAGAGCTCGCGTCTCTGCACGCGCTGTCGATCAAGCGGTGCCTCACTCCGCAGGAGGAGGATGAAGGGAAGAAGTAGTAGGGTGTGTGGTCGGAATTCCGTCGTTTTGTTTCTCTGAATTTTAGTTTTACAAAAAAAAGTGTAAATGAAAAGGAGAGAGAGAAGAGAAGGAAAAAAAGAGGTCGATTTTTTTTTAAATATTCTTTTTCTCTCACGCGAGCTCATAAAACAAAAGGTAGGCCCCTCCGTCGGTCACCTCGTCCTCGCAGACCTCGCGCACGCGGTCATCATCGAAGGAGAGCCAGCGAGAGGACGAGTAAGCGAGAGTTTGCTTCCCTCCTTGGATGAGGGGCGAGCGGAAGGAGACGTCTTTCTTGGTTCCGTCGCCGCTGCTGCCGCTGCCGCTCTTGCCTTTCCTCCTCGTCTTGCTTTCTTCGACCTCTTCTTCCCCTTCCCTTTCCCTCTCGTCCCGCAGCCGCACCGCGGCAGTGTAGTGCCCCCGCGCCGCGCCCTGGCCGTGGTGAGAGACGGTGGCGACGAGGCGGTATTCCCGTTTCGGCGTCTGCGGCGGAGAAGAGGTTTGATGACGACCAAAACCCGAGTCTGAGGATGCCGGCGCATTCGCGGAACCCGCCGACGAAGAGGAGCCCGGAGAGAAGCTCAGCCACGACGGCTTCATCCTCAGGTTGAGAGGATAGCTCACCCGGTTGTGCAGCTTGCCCGAGGCGCCCGTGCGCGCGTCTAAGGCGAAGCGCATGAGGTGGAGGATGAGCAGCCTCGGCGGGCTCGGGTTGGCGACGACCGAGAGGGATTTCGTGGCGGGGACCACTGAAGCGGCCGCAGCAGCGGCGGCATTTGCCGTTTGTCGCTGTTGTTGCTGTTCCCTCGCTCCCGCCCCTCCTCCTCCTCCTCTCTCCCCTCCTCCTCCGGCGACCTTCGGCCGGTACCCTTCGAGCCTCTCCGGCCTCACAAATGCGTCCAGGGCCTCTATCAGGGAGATCCGAGGCGGCGGCGCAAAGGCGGAAGAAGAGGAAGAAGAAGATGAAGAAGAAGAGAAAGCAGCTCCCGCTTCTGCCGTCGCGGAAGAGAGGTCGAGAGAGAGCACGGTGAAGGGCTGCAGCGTCGCCGAGACAGGGAACCCGCGCGCGCGCACCTCGGAGCGGAGGGCCCCCCCTACGGCGGCGGCGATCCGGGAGAGCGGGGGAGGAGGGGCCGGGAAGGCGCCTCGAGGAGGAGAAGAAGAGGAAGAAGAAAAAGCTGTTGTTGTTTTTGCCTTTCCAACTCCTCCGCCTCCTCCTGCTGCGCTCTTCTGCTGCTGCTGCTGCTGCTGGCTCCTCGCCGTCCCAGAGACGCGCGTCACGGCCGCGGAGCGCCTGGTCCTTCCCGCGGTGATCCACGAGTCTTCCTCTTCTTCTTTGTCTTCTTCTTCGTTGAAAAGTCCTTCCTCTTCTGCTGCTGCTTCGGGAGCTGCTGCTGCTGTTTTTGTCGCCGTCGTCGCCGTCGTCGCTTCTCCTCCTTTTCCTCCACCTCCGCTCCTCCTGTCCCCATCCCCTTCCTCCTCCTCGACCACCCTCCTCAGCGCCACCAGCTCCTGGTGCAGCGAGTCCAGCAGGTGCGTCAGGTACTCCTGCGCGTCCTCCTGCGAGGAAGGCCCCCCCTGGGAAGAGTTCGAGTTGGAACTCGAAGAGGAAGAAGAAAACACTTTCGAGGCTTTTAGCCTCGCCGCCTCGGCCGCGGCGCTCGCGGCCCTCGACGCAGCGACCGCCGCGGCGCCCGTCCTCCCCGAGCGCCCGCCGAAGCGCGCCAGCGAAGGGTACATGCACTCTATCGACAGGGCGCGACCCCCGAGGGTCAGCTCCGCGAGCTTCGCAGGGAGGGGCTGGGGTTCGACGGGAGAGGAGGAAGAAGGAAAGCCCGGGACCGAGGAAGAAGAGGAGAATTCCGTCGAAGCTCCCTCCTTCTTCTTCTTCTTCATCCTGCTCCTCCGGCTGCGCTTCTTCTTCTCCTCCTCCTCCTCCCCTGCTTCCGACGCCGCCTCTTCTGCTGCCTCTTCTTCCCCCTCTGTCTTGTCCCTTCTGGCTGCTTCCTGCTGCTCGTCGAGGAGGTGGGAAGCGAGCTCCGCGAGGCCCGAGAGCACCGGGGCCCTCGACCGGAGCAGCGAGCGGAGAGAAGAGGAAGCAGCAGGAGCAGCAGCAGCAGAAGAAGCGTTTGATGCTACTGCTGCTGCTGCTGCTGCTTCCGAATTCGATCCGGCAGCAGCAAGAACAGCCACGGCGGCGTCGGCTGCCAGCGAGGAGACGGCCCTCGTGCCCAGCAGCGCCTGGAGCGTCGCGGCCATGAAGCAGGTGTTCCCTGCGTTGGCGAATCCCCTGGGCAGCAGAGACGGAGCTTGTCTTTTCTTTTTCTTCTTCTGTGCGTTCCTGCCTTCTTCTTCTTTCTCTTCTTCTTCCGCCGATGGCAAGGAGAGGAGAGAGCGGAGGGCCGCGGAGGCTTCGCGGTTGAGCTTCGGGGGAGGAGGTGGCGGCGGCGGCGGCGGAGGTGGAGGAGGAGGAGGAGGCGCGGAAGGAGGAGGAGGAGGGACGGGAGTGGCAGCGGCGGCAGCGGCTCCTCCCCTGTCGTCGTCTCCTCCTTCGGGCTTCTTCTCCGCCGCCGCTTTCGGAGCCGAAGCCGGAGCTGCTGCTGCTACTGCTGCCACAACTACGGGCGCTTTCGCGAGAGCCGCCCATGACTTGGGCTGCTGCGCTGGGGCAGCGACGACGGGGGCCGGAGGCGCGGGAGGAGGTTGAGGAGAGAGAGGAGGAGGTTGAGAGGTCTTCGCCTCTGTCGTCGCTCTCGGTGCGACCTCTTCTTCGATCTTCTTCTTCTCCTCGACCTCTTTCTTCTTCTTCGCTTCCGCCGCCTCGTGCTGCTCCACTTTCACGACAGGAGGCTTCTGCGGCATCACCGCTGCTGCTGCTGACGCGGTGAAGAGGGAACGGCCGCTGCCGCGCGCGGCCCAGGCCGAGGCACATGAAGTTGCTGCTGCGGCAGCGGGCATTCCATCATCGCTCTTCGATGCGTCGCTCGACAACGCCGCCGCTCCTTTCCCTTCGTCGTCCTTGCTGCTGCTGCTCTTGCCCGCGGCCTGCTGAGGGCTACTCATGCTTAGAAGAGAAAGCTCTCTATCCTCTCTCTTCTCCCTCTTTCGCGGCGGTCAAGAAGAGACGCGCGCGGGAGAGGAGAGAGAGAGAGAGAGCGAGAAAAAGAGAAAAAGAATCGAAAGTGTTTTTTCTTCACTTTTTTGTTTTTTTTCTAGCCGATTTCTTCTTTCAAATCTTCGCTTTGGCGTTCTCTCCCCCCTTTTCAAGCGCACACAAGATGATAAACCGCGCCCTCTCCCACCGCGCGGCGTCGACTTCGACTTCAGCGTCGTCGTCGCCGAGCTGCTGCTGCAAGGTGGCGCCGAGCCCGAGAGCAACAAGGAGCGCGCACGCGTCGCTGCAATCTTCGATCACATTCCCGTCGTCGTCGACATCGTTGCCGCCGCTTCGGCGCTGCCGCCGCTCCCCCGTCCTCCTCCTCGCCTCCGCGACGCCGAACGACAACGAGAAAAACGAATCTCCTTCTCCCCAACTCTCGGAGGACGTCTGGGCCCTCAAGCCGGCCTGGTGCCAGCCCTACTCGATAGTCGGCACGGGCCTCTTCGTCGTCGGCGGTGCGAAAGTCGTCGGAGGCGTCTGGCTGGCGCTGGCCGCCGCGGCCGCGGTCTCCGTCTGGTGGTGGGCCTTTCTGATCGAGTACCCCGTGGCCTACCGCGACTACGTGCGCGGGATGAAGAGCAGCAGCGGGAGTGGTGAGGTGGCGGAGGAGTTTGAGTAGAAGAGGGAGAGAGAGAGAAGAAGAGCAGTGAAGGAAGAGAAGTTTTGTTCTTTCTCGTCTTCTTTCCTCCTCTTTCTCGTTGCCCGCCGCGCTCTTCTCCCCCCTCCCCCTTTTTAGTCTAGATCAGAATCTGTGTGTAAAAATTGAATAGAATTTTGAGAGAAAAGAAAAAGAAAACATTACAAGAACAAGAAACGGGGGGACCAAGCAACAAACGAAAAATCAAAACTCAAAAAAATCAAAAACTCTTTTTTCTCTCTCTCTTTCTCTCTCTCTATCTAATTTCTCTCCCCCTCTTCCTTCTCCATTCTCAAACCCACAGCGGGTCCGAAGTAGGGACGGCGACGCCGTCGTCCTTGTAGTCGTGCGTCCTCGCGAACCTCCACACTTCCGTGGAATAGATCCCCTCCCTCTTCTGCTTCTCGTCCCCTTTCGAGCTCTCCCTGAGTCCCGCATCCTCCAAGTGCTCCTCGAACGCGTCGCCCCACATCGACTCGAGCTCCGCGGCGGCGAAGTAGTTGGAGTTGAACTGCGAGGACAGCAGCAGACCGTCGGTGTGCCTGTCGGTCTGCGTCCACAGCAGAAAACTCAAAACCGCATCCAGGGCGTCTTCTGCTGTTTTGCCCGGGAACGGTTCGTAGAACCTCTTGCCCACGATGACCCTGTGCTCGGTCTCGCTCGAGTCGTGCGCCAGCGTGACGTCGAACATGACTCCCCCGTTGGTTGGGAAGGCCCGCGAGATGGTGCATTCGGCCAGAGGGGGGGTGATCCCTTTCGGTAACTTGACGATTCGAGCGGCGGCGGCCCTGTCGTCCGAGGCCTGCTTGGCCTTAGCCCGATCCTCTTCCGTGCTCTCTATCGCCGGCAAGAAATCCACCTTGCCCGCATCGAGAAGGGCCTCGTCGGGCACCAGGTCCTCCTTGCAGCCGCGGGTGCGGAGCAGCTTCAAAAGCTCGGCGGCCTGCCCCTCGGCCGCGGCGCGCCTCCCGCGCTCCGAGATCGCCCCGGCGCTCACAGGCTGCGTCCACGCGTCTTTCTCCAGCGCGAGCTTGTTCCCCACGGGGGCACCAGCGTTTTCTTTAAACCACGCCTCCCTCAGGGCCACCATCCCTTCCTGGTCCACCGAAGGGAAGAACGCCGCGCGGTAGTGGTACGCCTTGTCCGGTCTGCGGCCGACGAGCGTCGTCAGCGACCTGCGAGGGTCGGCGGAGAAGGCGACGAGCTGGAGGGTGCGGTTCTCGGAGTAGATGGCGAGGACGGCCGCGCTGGCTCCTTCGGGGATGGGCGGGGCGATGTAGCCCTGCTGGTCGATGATCGGGAGGAGGTCGAGGGAGGAGAGGGCTGGGCCCGAAGAGGAAGTTGTTGAGGAGGTCGAGGATTCGGCGGCGGCGGCCGATGCCGAAACGTCGAGCCTTCTTTGCGGGCGAGGAGGAATGCTGCCGAATGGCGTTGCGATTCGTGCGTTTTTGGTGCTAGCGGATGCAGACAAAGACGCCAGAGACGCCGGAGTAAGGATCTTGCTGCCGCGAGGAGCAGAGAGCCCAGGGTGCGACGCCAATGCCTTTGTTATCTTTTTCGTCGACGACGGAGATTTCATCATCGTCGTCGTCGATGTCGATGAGATGCGTCGTCCCGCCGGCGCGGTGAGCGAGCTTCCTCCAGCGCCGAGCATTTCTGCGGCGCGTGGGGAAGCAGAGGTGAAAGACGGTATCTTCTTGCTTTAAGCCGTGGCGAATTGGGATCACAGAGGGCGGACGAGCGAGGTTTCGGGGGAGCTTGAACTTTTTCTCTCTTCGGGCTTTATCCGGAAAAATTCTGAAGTTTTTTTTTTTTTTTTTCCCTCCCCTTCGCTGCTACCGACACTCACGCAAGCTTTTTTCTTTCTTCTTTCCCTCTCCTTTCGACAACTCTCGAGACGGGGGTGGCGAGGAGACCAGAGTCTTGATCACGCATCTCCACAACGCGGCAAGAACCCTCGGTATCTGCTGCATCTAGCAGCATGAGTGCCGGAGCCTCCCGCATCCCAGCCGCGACGGGAAGCGCGTCCATCCCATCGGCGCCAGCGGTGCCGCCGCCGACGCATGCCAACTCTCATCGCGGCAGCGGTGCGACTCCCATCATCGCTGCCTCCTCTTCCCGCCGCACCCGCCGCCCGCCGGCCTCCCTCGCCCCTCTGCGGGCGACGTCCGACACGGCGCGCGAAGCCAGGAGCACCGGAAGAGTCCAGCGCGGTGCCCCCAGGAAGCCCGCGCCGAGCTCCAGTTCCGATGCCTCAGCTGCTAGCCGCCGCGGCCGCGGCAGACCCAACGTCGACGACGACACCAACATCAACCTCGACACCGACCCCGACCTCTCCTCGGCCTTTGCCCGCCTCAAGCCCGCGGGGCCGCCCCCGGTCTTCCCCAGCGCCGCCCCGCCGACCATCGCGAGGGAGATCGGCGGCCGCGTCCCGCGGCTCGGGGACTACGCCGCCGCCGCCGCCGCCGCGGGGTTCGCGCCGGGAGGCTTTGACGAGCGGGCGGACCCGAGGCTCGTCAAGCCCGAGCTGCACCCCTCCAACCTCTCCCGCTCTTCTTCTTCCGCTGCCGCCGCCGCTGATGCCTCGTCGCGGGCGGACGTGGCGGCGACGGAGCGGGCGATGCAGGCCATGGTAGGCTTCGGGGAGGACGAGGAGCTCCTGGACGAGATCGACGGCGTCGAGAAGAGGAAGTCAAAGAAAGGGAAAAAGAAGGAAAAGTTTTCGGGCGTTTACGAAAACGCGCTCGCCGAGCTCAACACGCCCGACGACGACGCCGGAGAGGCGCTGGGGGACGGCATCGACGGCTTCGCCGGCGGCTTCTCGAAGGTGGAAGAGGATGACGACGACGACGACGACGATGACGATGAGGACCTCGACGAGGACGAGAAGGAGGCCGCAGCGGCGGCGAGGAGGCCGTGGGTCGAGGCGGCGTCGCCGTGGAACGACGACGACGACGACGACGACGACGAGAGCGACGACGACGACGAAGAGGAAGAAGAACAAGGCGATTTGAGGGCCTACCTTCCGCCTTCTGCTTCTTCTTCCTCGTCGCGTCTTCCACCGGTGCGACGAGCCAGCGGCGGCGGCGGCGGCGGAGGAGGAGGCAAGTTCCGCGTCATGGCCTTCAACGTCGAGGAGGAGGAGGGAGGAAACGGAAACGGCAACAACGGGTTTTACGAAAACGAGCTCGACGACGACCTCGGCCGCGAGTTTGACGACGGGTTTTTTTACAACCATGAAGAAACCGAAGCCGAAGCCGAAGCCGCCGCTGCCTCTTCTTCTTCTTCTCCTCCTCCTGCCTCCTCTTCCGATCCTTCGATGATCGACCTCATCACGGGCGAGCGCCTCTCTTCCCTGCCCGCCGCAGCATCAGACGCATCATCGGCTGCTGCTGATGCTCCGGAGGACCCGACCGCCGCCGCCCTCGAGCGCCGCCGCTCGGAGCAGCGCGCCTTCGACGCCGCGTTCTGCGCCGCGTCCGAGGCCCTGCAGTCCCGCTTGGTGCTGGGCGTCCGCTCCGAGGCCGACGCCGCCGCGCAGACCCGCGCGGCTCTTTACAGGCGCAACTCGGTGCAGGCCCTGAGGGCCGAGGGGGCGGTGCTCGCCGGCCTCGTCGCGACGCCGGCGGGAGAGGCCTTTGGCCGGTCGGTGTTTGCGCTGTCTCTGCCTCGCAAAGGGGGCAGCGGCGCCGCGTCGTTCGCCGTGCAGGCCGCCGCCGCGGCGCTGGCCCGAGGGGAGAAGCCCCCGCCCAGGAAGTTCCAGAGGCCCCCGCGGAGGCAGAGGAAGAAAGAAGGAGAGGGAGGAGGCGAAGGCGAACAAGAGCCCGCCGCGTCTTCAAAGTCGGGTTCCTCGGACGAGGAGGAGGTCGAGCTCCCCTACCACCGCTTCGGCAAGCGCGACCCGGTGGTGCTCGCCCCCATCCGCCTCTCCGACCCGAACGCCAGGCCGCTCACCACAGCCGTGCATGGCCTGTCCAACCTCTTCAAGAGCGGGGATGGGAGCGGAGGGAATGGAAAGAGCGGAGGGAGGAACGGAGGACGAGACGACGACTTCAGGGGGAAACACCGACTTGTCAACGCGACGGTCCTCGACGTGCTGCCGGACCACCTGATCGTCTCCGTGGGCGCCGAGGCCGCCGAGTACCTCGAGGAGCAGTCCCTGGCCTCGGACGTCGAGGGGGCCTTCGATGGGGAAGGAGGAGACAGGAGGAGAACCGGTCGCGTCGTCGGCTGGCGCGTCGACGCCGACCAGCCCGACACGACGACAGCGCGCCAGTTGTCCGCCGTCGGCATGCTCGGCAGGCCCTTCGCCGAGGTCTACGGCGTGTCCGAGGCCGAAGCGGCCCGCGAGACAGAGCTGCTGGGCGAGCGCGCAGGGGACATGACGCAGGCGGAGATCGAGAGGAGCGCCCGGAGGCGCAGGGAGAAGGCCAGGAAGGGAGGAGGAGATCATTCGGCCGTCATCGGGCGCCGGCTCCCTCGTCAACCCGACGAAGAGTTTTCGGCGTTCGACGAGGGGCTCGACCCCGCCTCTCCCCCTTCCTCCTCGCCCTGGACCTCAGGGGAGCTCCGCGTGCGCTCGATCCTGCTCGGGGACCCTGACTCCAGGCGCAAAGCAGAGACGCAGCCCTCCTGGGCGAGGCAGCCTGCGTGGCAGCTCGCGGCGAGCAAGCTGCTGGCGTCTGAGGGCCCGGGCGTCTCTGGATTAAACGCGTCGCAGAGAGCGGCGATCTCTTCGGCGCTGACCTCGACCCTGACGCTGTGGCAGGGCCCGCCCGGGACGGGAAAGACGAGGACGCTCGTGGCTCTGCTGACGATCCTGGCCAAGGCCACGCGCAGGGAGAGCTATGCTGCTGCTGATGCAGGAGAAGAAGAGGAGGAAGCTCTGAAGGAGGCGGGCAAGTGCGTGCCCGTGCTCGCCTGCGGCGACACCAACGCCGCGGCCGACGGGCTCGCGCTCGGCCTGGCCGCCGCGGGAGTCCGCGTCGTCCGCCTCGGCGCCCCGCCCGTTCGCTCCGCTCTCCGAAACAAAAAAGGCAGCGGCAGCGGCGAGGACGGGACCAAGGAGGCCGTGCTAGCGACTCTTTCCTTGGAGGCCATCGCGGCTCGGACCGCCAAGGGCAAGGAAGCGGAACGCGCGAGGGCTGTCGCGGCCCGGGCCTCGGCGCGCGCGCGCGCGGCCTCCGCGGCCGAGGACGCCGCGGCCCTCGCGGCCGACGCCAACCCGGACTCCGCCTCCCTCGAGTCCTCCCGCGAGGAGGCCCGCCAGGCCAGCAACACGGCCAGGCAAGAGGCCCGCGACGCCAGGGCCGAGGCTGCGCGGCTGGCCGCCGAGGCCGCGGACCAGGTCTTGCTTCTTGCAGAAGTCGTCTGCTCGACGACGGCGACGGCCGGGGACCAGAGGAGGCTTGGGCCGAACATCGTCTTCCGTTGTGTTGTTTTGGACGAGGCCACGCAGGCGACGGAACCCTCGACGCTGATCCCGCTGGTCCGTGGGTGCGAGGCCTGCGTGCTGGCAGGAGACCCGAAACAGCTCCCTCCCACCGTGACCTCTGCCGAGGCGAAAGGAAGTGGTTTACAACAGACGCTGTTCGAGCGCCTGATGCGAGGAGGGATCGAGCCCTTTCTGCTGGATACCCAGTACCGTATGCACCCCGCCCTGTCCCGCTTCCCTTCTGCGGCCTTTTACGGGGACAGGCTGAAAGACGGGGAGTCGGTGCTGGAGCTGGCGAGGAGGCAGGCGCCACCGGAGGGCTTCCCCTGGCCGGCGCCGGGGGTGCCGCTGGCGTTTGTCGACGCCGACGACTGCAGCGAGAGCCGCGGCGGAGGCCAAGGCGGCGAGAATTCCTCTGGCTCTTCTTCTGCTGGAGGCAGCAGCCTTTCCAACCCCGGCGAGGTGGCCCTGACGATGAGGTCCGCTGCCCTTCTGCTCCAGGAGAAGGTCCGCCAGGAGGAGGAGGAAGCGGCCGAAGCGGAGGCAGAGCGGACAAAATTGCTCCTCGAGGTCGAGGCGGCCGGAGGCGGCGAGGAAGAAGTCGCGGCAGCGCTCGCCACCGCCGCTTCCAATGCCGCCGCAAGAAGGGCCGCAAGGGCGAAAGAACTCGCTTCCTCCTCCTCCTCCACCCCTTCCCTCATCTCCTCCGTCGCGATCCTGTCCCCCTACGCCGGCCAGATCCGCCTGCTCCGGGCCGCGCTGAGGCTCGCGCCTCCCAGGCTGCGTAGCAAGGTCGTCGTCTCCACGGTCGACGGGTTCCAGGGGAGGGAGGCGGACGCCGTCGTGCTCTCCACGGTGAGGTCCAACGCGCGCGGGTCGCTGGGCTTCCTGGCGGACCCGCGGAGGGCCAACGTGGCGCTGACGCGAGCGAGGAAGGCGCTGGTGGTGGTCGGTGCCCCTTCGACGCTTGCTGGTGGGGGCTCGAGGTCGGAAGGGGTCTGGAGGGATTGGCTGGATTACGTGTCCGAGATGGGGGCCTTTCTGCCGGGGGGCGCGCTGCCGCTGGCTCCCTGGGAGCAAGTCGAAGAATATGAGGAGGACGAAGAAGAGGAAGCGGGAGAAGAGGTAGCGGGAGAAGGGGAGTGGGGAGAACCACAAGAAGGAGCCAAAGAGGTGCTTCCCTTTGACGCTGCCGCTGCTGCTGCTCCTCCTCCTCCTCCGCTGCTCGGAGAAGAGAACTTCCGTTCGTTCGGAGACACCGCCGGCAGCGTCCTCGAGTGGGGCGACGTCGAGGAGGAGTTTTCGGTCGAGTGATACATTTTGAAGAGAGAAGAGAAGAGGGAAGGAGAAAGAAAGAGATTTTTCATTTTGTTGTTTTTGCTTTTGTTTTTTGGTTACAAAATTTCACGAAAAAAAAGAGAGAAAAAACTTTTTCAATAGAGCAGCGACAGCCTCTCCCTGATCTTTTCGTAGCTCCACCCGCGCATGGCCTCCAAGTCAGCGTGCCGCAGAGCAATCAGCGTAGAAATCGCCTCCTGGGTGAAGATCGAGAAGAGGTCCCTGCTGCTGAAGAGGCCCCCGCCGTCGGCACTCGCCCATTCTCCGAGCGCCGCTTCCGCTCTCCGGAGCGCCGCCTCCGCCTCGTCCGCCGCGGAGGGAGGAGGAGCCGACGCAGCAGGAGCAGAAGAAGAAGGACTCGTCGTCGTCGCCGTCGCTTTCCTCGGCGGGGGAAGCCTCTCCCCCCTTGCGACCCCCGCGAGCGCGGCGGAGACGAGCGCCGCGGCCGCGAGGTAGGGGTTGGCCGTCGCGTCGGCCGGCTTGAACTCGCACCGGTCGCGCAGAACCCGCAGCGGTGCCTCCTTGTTGGCGGGGCCCCAGTCGCTCGCCCTTGGGTCAGCAGAGGGAGCTCCCGACCAGCAGTTGGGTTTCAAACGTAAATGAGAGGTGGGGCCGCAGGCGGTGAAGAACAGGAGGGCCCGGACGCGGCTGCAGACCCCGGCGGCGAGGGACTCTCCCACCGTCGGCTCCGCCGCCGCCGCCGTCGCCTCCGCCATCACCGTCGCGAGGCTTTCGGTGACAGCTGCCGCCTTCTCGGCCAGGCGCCTCCGCCTCCACTTGCCGGTCACGTCAAAGGTCAGGTTCTCTCCCGTCTCCTTGCGGTAAGCGCTGAAGTGTGCGTGGCAGCCCAAGCCGGCAGCGCCGTCGCCGTCAGGCTTCGGTAAAAAGATCGCATCAAACCCGCCTCGGCGCGCGACTTGAGAGATCGCCTCCCGAGTCAGCACCAGAGCGTCGCAGGCGTCGACGAGCGCCGCGTGGCTCGTCACGACCTCAAAGACCGCGCTGCCGCTGCCGGCGCCGTCCCCGGCCTCGACGTGCCACTGCTCGACGCGCGCATCGTCGATGCCGGCGTTGCAGAGCAGCTGGTCGACGGCCGAGACGATGGCGTCGAGGAGCTCCAAGTGCGCATCCAGCACCGCCGAGTGGCAGTAGCTTCCAGGGTCGGCGAATTCGCCGCTTCCTTCTTTGTTCCTCCTCGAGAGCTTGAACTCGGTCTCGAAGCCGAAGCGGAAGGCCATGGGCGGGCTGGCCCGCGCGGCGACGAGCTCGGCGCGGCGGGCTGTCCCGCGGGCGCAGAGAGAGAAGCACTCTTGGACGAGGCGTCGACGTTGTTCTTCTTCCTCTTTTGGGTCTTCATCTTCTCTTCTCTCTTCCCCCTCCTCCTCACCCCTCCACCCCTCCACTCCTTCCTCCTCGGGATCGGGGAGCTTCCGCAGCTCGCACAGAGCAACGGCGTGCGCCCCGCACCACGGCAGCCTGGCCGCGGGGCGGACCGGGAACAGAGACACGTCGCCGACGACGCCCGAGATTTCGGCCTCGCCGCAGCAGGCGTCGACCGTCGACTGCAGCGCGGCGCAGGCCCTCGCGAGCCTGACCGGCGAGCTCCCGCAGGCGACCCCGGGCCAGCGGGAGGCCGGGATGACGCGGCAGCGGCGGAGTCCCGCGAGATCGGTCCAGAGGAGGCGGACGGCGGTGACGCCCGCGGGGAGAGAGGAGACGGAAGGGGTCGACGCCGCCGTTGCCGCCTCTGCTTTCACGATCGGTTGCTCGTCCTCCGTCGTCGCGCGTCTCTTCCTCGAGCCGCCGCCACCGCCTCTTTCTCTCTTCACGGGCATGAGGAGACAGAGAGAAAGAAGAAGATCTCTCTGTGAGCGCTTGGCTGGATTGAAATGGATGCGCGCGCGAGGTGTGTCGGGAACGGTGGTTTTGGAATGAGATTTTCCTTCTCACTTTCCGAAAAGTGAGCTGATGAGTGCAGAGCTCTCGCCCTGGACCTCTCTCAAAACTCGAAAAAAAAATCCGAGCTTCTCAATTCGAGGAAGGAGAAGGAGGCTTTTCCCCGCTCTCTCGCTCTCCATCCTACTCTCTTCCCCTTTTCGGTTCATGCCCCGCGGAGCCGCGGCGGCTCTTGCTCGACTCCTCGGTCTGAAACGAACTACCAACTGCTCTCCGCTGCTGTCGTCGATGGTGGCTTCGATGTCGTCGGCGTCGTCGTCGGCGGCGTCGGCCGTCGGCGCCGCCGTTGTTGCTCCTTCTTCCTCTTCTTATCACCATCTAGCCATCGCGATGAGGCCCCTGAATCGCCGCGCATTGCTTCCCTCGCAACGCCGGGCGATGAGATGCGTCAGCGCTGCTGATGTTTACGCGGCGGGACAGGGAAGAAGAACCAGTAGTAGGGGCCTTGTCGCCGCAGCGAACGCGAGCAGATTGACATTATCGTCGTCGGCGTGGCCGTCGTCGAGCTCCTTGCTCCGTCGTCGCTTTTCTTCTTCTTCGACCTCTTCTTCGACCTCTGCCGCCGCAGTCAGCGCCGCCCCCGCCACCACCGAGCAGCAGGGCGGGGAGCTCCTCCCCAAGGCCTTCGACCCTGCAGTCGAGGAGGCGGCGATCTACTCCTCCTGGGAGGCCTCTGGCGCCTTCTCGCCCCCTCCTCGAAACTCTTCAACTTCGACCTCTTCATCCTCTTCCGCCTCCACCTCGAACCCCGCTCTCCCGCTCCCGCCCTTCGTCGTCGCCATGCCCCCTCCCAACGTCACGGGCGTCCTCCACATGGGCCACGCGATGTTCGTGACCCTCCAAGACGCCATGGTCCGCCACGCGAGGATGAGGGGGAGAGAAACTCTGTGGCTGCCGGGCACCGATCACGCAGGGATCGCGACCCAGCTGGTCGTGGAGCGGGATCTGGAGAAAGAGGGCGGTTCGCGGCTGGCCCTGGGGCGAGACGCCTTCGAGGAGCGGGTCTGGGAGTGGAAGAGGCGGTGCGGAGGGTCGATCACGGGGCAGCTGAAAGTTCTCGGAGCTTCCTGCGACTGGTCGCGAGAGCGCTTCACCCTGGATGAGGGTTTATCTTCGGCGGTCAAAGAGGCCTTTGTCCGCCTCTCCGACGACGGGCTCGTCTACCGTGGGTCTTATTTGGTGAACTGGTCCCCTCGCCTGCGCACCGCTGTCTCTGACCTCGAGGTCGAATACTCCGAGGAGAAAGGGAAACTCTTCTACTTCCGGTACCCAGTCGCCAGAGAGGACGGCACTCTTTCCCCTAATTGGCTCGAAGAGGGGGATTTCCTTCCCGTGGCAACGACGAGGCCCGAGACGATCCCGGGGGACTCCGCCGTGGCGGTGCACCCGGAGGACCCCAGGTTCTCGCGGTTCGTGGGGCGGAGGGCGGTTGTTCCCCTCTCGGGCCCTGGCATTGCCGTCGGCGGCGTCGGAGGAGTTGAAACCGAAAACTCCAGCGGAAAAACTTCGACCTCTTTCCGAACGATTCCGATCGTCGGAGACGAGGCCGTCGACCGCGAGTTCGGCACCGGAGCCCTCAAGATCACGCCCGGACACGACCCGGTCGACTACGAGGTCGGGCAGAGGCTCGGACTGGAAACGAGAAACATCATGAGTGATGATGGCACGCTCAACGCCAACGCCGGCGAAGCTCTCTCGGGCCTCGACCGCTTCGTCGCCCGGGAGAAGATCTGGGAGGCGCTGGAGTCTTCCGGGCTCTCGATCAAGACGGAGCCACACGTCTCGCGCGTGCCTCGCTCGCAGCGCGGGGGCGAGATCGTCGAGCCCCTGGTGCGAGAGCAGTGGTTTGTCAAGATGCAGCCCCTCGCCGAGCCAGCACTCGCGGCCGTGCGAGGGCCCAACCCTCAGACCCGTCTCGTGCCTTCGAGGTTCGCCGGGGTCTACGACCAGTGGCTGTCCAACATCAGGGACTGGTGCGTGTCGAGGCAGCTGTGGTGGGGCCACCGGATCCCGGTGTGGTACGTCTTCGACTCGGAAAAGGAAGCCGAAGCCTCTGTCGACGGCAGGAGCGGGAGGTGGGTGGCGGCGCGGTCCGAGGAAGAAGCGAGGGAGCGCGTCGAAAAGGAAAATGCTTCGTCTAGTTCTTCTTCGAGCTCTTCTTCTTCTTCCTCCTCTTCTTTCGCCCTGCGGCAGGAGACGGACGTGCTCGACACCTGGTTCTCCTCGGCCCTCTGGCCCTTCTCGACCCTCGGCTGGCCCAATGAAAACGCCGAAGACTTCCAGCGCTTCTACCCTACCTCCACTTTGGAGACGGGGCACGACATCCTCTTCTTCTGGGTCGCCCGCATGATGATGATGGGGATCCGACTGACGGGAAAAGCACCCTTTGACACCGTGTTCCTGCATGGATTAGTTCGGGACGCGGAGGGGCGCAAGATGAGCAAGAGTTTGGGGAATGTGGTGGATCCCGTCGACGTCGTCGCGTCGGTCGGCGCCGACGCCCTGAGGTTCACTCTGGCGACGGGCACCACCCCCGGCCAAGATCTAAACCTCAACCCCGAGAGGCTGACGTCGTCGCGCAACCTGACGAACAAGCTGTGGAACGCAGGCAAGTTTGTTCTGATGGCGCTGCAGGACAAGGAGACCAAAAGGCTGAGGAGGCCCTCGATGCCCGTGGGCGTCGCCGACTTCTCCGACCCGAGTCTGAGTTTTTCGAGTTCTTCTTCGAGCTCTTCTTCTTCCTGCTCTTTGCCGCTGACCGATCGCTGGATCCTCGGCTCCTACCACCAGGCCGTGGCCCGCGTCACGGCCGCCTACGACCGCCTCGACTACGGCGACGCCGGGCGGGGGTTCGCCGAGTTCTTCTGGGGGGACTTTACTGATTGGTACCTCGAGGCGGCCAAGGTCAGGCTCAACCCGCAGTCGTCGCAAACTTTGAGCGCCGACGGAAACTCCTCCGCTTCTGCTGCCGCTGCCGAGGCCGAGGCGGAGACCACCAGGGCCGTGCTGCTCTACGTCTTCGAGGGCGTCCTGGCCCTGGCGCACCCGGTCATGCCCTTCGTGACCGAGAAGCTGTGGCGGGCGCTGCCAAAAGGAGAAGGAGAAGGAGAAGGAAACAAAAACCCGAAAAAACCTCGCTCGGCCGACCTCATCTCCGTCCCCTGGCCCGCCGCCGGCGCCGTCGACGAGGCCGCCATGGCGCACTTCTCCGCCGCCAAGGAGCTCGTCACGGCCGTGCGGAACGCGCGCGCGGAGTACGGCGTCGAGCTCGGGAGGAAGGTCCCGGCGACGCTGCAGGTCGCCGACTGGGAATGCAGGGAAGCTCTGAGCGACGAGCTCGCCGTCGTCGCGGCGCTCGCGAAGCTCGACCTGGGTTCTTCGAGCGTGCAAGGCATGCCCGATGCCGCCGCTTCCGCTTCCTCTTCTTCAACTTCAGGGACCATCACCGCCGTCGTCCGCGACGGCCTGCAGGCGGCCCTGCCCATGGCCGGGCTGTTCGATGCCGCCAAGGAGCTCGCGCGGCTCGACAAGCAGCGAGCGAAAGCGGCGGCGGCGGCGGACAGGGCCGCTGCGAGGTCGAAAGATCCGAGGTTCGCGAGCAACGCCCCTCCGGCCGTCGTGGCCAAGGCGACCGAGGAGGCCGAGGGCTTGGCTGCGAGGGTCGCTGCGATCGATGCCAAGATCGAAGAGGTGAAGAAGCTGGCTTGAAAGAGAGAGGGGGTCCGAGAGAGAAAGAGATTTTTTTTGTTTTGAGAGAGAGAGAGAGGTTTTCTTCTTTGTTTGTTTTTCTTCTTTGTTTGTTTTTCTTCAATTGTTTAAACAAATTCTTCGCAAGTTCTTTTTTTTACAGTTTTCATCTGGGGACACAAAAGTTCTTTTCTATTTAGTTTTTTTTCTCTACCAAGGGAGCCGCGGAGAGGAGCAGGAGGAAGGGAGTCGGCGGGCAGCAGCAGAGGAGAGGGGGATGCGGGGTCGGAGAAGAGAAGAAGGAGCGAGAACAGGCGTCGCCATCGCCGTCGCTGCCACCGCCGCCGTCGTCGTTGCAGCTGCTGCTGCTGCTGCCGCTTTCGGAGCCCGCGGCGCGGCCCGAGGAGCCCTGCCCCTCCCGTTCGACGACAAAGGAGCACCGCGGCTCCCCCCCACAGAAGTCGCTGCTGCTGCTGCTGCGGCGGCGGCGGTAGCGACGAGATTTTCGTCTTTGGCCACTCTCTCGACTCTTTTGCTCCTGCTCCCGTTGCCGCTGCCTTTGCCGCCGCTCCTTCCAAACGACGACGACGACGACGACGACGACGACGACGACGACGACGACGACGACGAAGGAGAAAACACCACCTCTTCCGGAAGCTCCTCCCTCACAATAGGCCTCTTGACGCACGGCTCCAGGATCGGGAGCCTGCTCGAAGGAGGAGAAGGCAACGGGCGAAACGGAGCGAGAGCCCCCGAGCGACGGGCCACGGCGCGAGGGTTGCGGTTCTGGAGGTAGAAGCTCTCGGCCTCGGCGCTGCGCCAGTAGCGCGCCGGCTTGCCGAATGAGAGCAAGGAGGATTTCTCCTCCTCCGCTTCTCCTCCCTCTCCTCGCAGCAGGGCCTCCTCCACCGCCTTTTCGAGCTTCTCCAAGGGGAACGGCGCGTACGGGTGGGCCGCCGCGACGTGCGCGTTGCGGGCGCGGGCCACGAGCCTCACGGCGTCCCTGGCGGCGGTCACGGCGAGGTCGACCGCCTCGGCCGCCGCCGCCGCCGCAGCGGCCGCCGTTTCCGGCGACGATGGCGACGACGAGATCGCCGACGCTGTTCCTCCTCCCGATGCCGCTGCCGCTGCCGCTGCCGCTGCCGCCGCCACCTCCTGCTCCAGCCTCTTTTTTGCCGCCAGAGCCTCGATCATCGCGGCCTGCGCTATAGCAGAACGTTCGGAGAGGGACTCGCAGGTGTCGCAGACGGTGAAGAGCTCGATGAGGGCTGGGTCCCGAGGAACAGGAGGACGAGGCTGAGACTCGGGTTTTTCTCCGTCGCCGCCGCTCTTTTCCTTCGCGTCTCCTCCTCCTCCTCCCCCTCCTCCTCCGGAGACGTCCCACAGAGCTCTCAGGGACTCGGGTGCAGCGGCTGCCCCCGCCGGACCGGGAGGCAAGAGGGCCGCGGCGCAGACGGCGGGCGCGAGCGGCGGCGAAGTCAGCGAGGAGGAGTAAGAAGAGTTCTTCATCTTCTCCTTCGCCTTTGCCGCCATTTCTCGCTCGAGCTCCTTCAGTAGCTCCTCGATCCCGGGCCCCCGCGCGTCGTAGCAGAACCTCCAGTCGGTACAGACCCCCGTGCAGTACATGCCGAGGACCCAAGCTGCTCCCTTGAGGTAGAGCGAAGGGTCGCAGGCCGGTCGGAAGTCGCTCTGGAGGTCGCTGTCGTTGAACGAAGAAGATGAGGAAGAATCGCTCTCGTCGCCTTTGTCGTCGTCGTTTGTCGTCGACGTCGAAGAAGAAGAAGGAGCTTTCGCCTTCCCCTTCCGGGGCCTCCACCCTCTCGCCGTGGCCCCGGCGCGGACGACCAGGGCCAGGAACTCCGGGTCGATGGAGGCCGTGCCCCCTCCCGGGCTGGGAGGCGGGGGGATGACGATGGCGCGAGGGGGGAGAGAGGTCGAGGTCGAGGAGGTCGAGGTCGAAGTTTCGCCGCTGCCACCGCCGCCGCCGTCGCCGTTGGGCGCCGAAGGAACGCCGCCGCCCCCGTTCCACCTCCCGCTCCTCCGCGCAGCCCTGTAAGCCGCCCACGACGCCTTGAGGTCCAGCCCGTGCATCGGCGGGAGGTAGTCGTTGCCGCACGAGATGATCGACAGCAGCACGAGGTCCCTGCGCGCCGCGAGGAGCAGCTGCCGGCGGAGGAGGGGAGAAGAAGGACCAGAAGGAGAAGAATTGTCGAGGTGGAGGTCGCGGGCGATTGCGGCGTCGAGCGCGTCGACCGAGAAGACGCGCCGCTTCCGCTCCGGGTAGAGCGACGACCCCCGCCCTCCTCCCACTCTGCTGCCGCCGCCGCCTCTGCCTCCGTAACGCCCTCTGCCGATGCCGGAAGAAGAAGAAGAACCAAAAACAGGGGGAGAAGAAGTCAAAGCCGAGGGCATCGGCATCGGCATCGGCTCGTCGGCCATCACGAAGACGGGGCCGCCGGCGTCGGCGAGGCTCGCCATGAGCAAAAGGTCAGAGTCGCCGCCGACGACGCAGTGCGTCTCTCCGCTCCTGGCGCCCAGGAACCTCCTCCTCTTGGTGTTCGTTGAAGAAGAAGAAGAAGAAGCACCCTCGTCATCGCTGCTGCTGCTGCTGCTGCTCTCCCCTTCGCTGGGAGAGACCTTTTCACCCATCTCTTCTTCTTCGCCGCCGCTGCTGCTCACCCAGTGCGACCGCAGCCGCGACAGCAGCTTGAGCTCGCCCTCTCCGGGCACGTCGGCGCCGCTCAGCTCCCACTGCACTCTCCTGTAGGCGTGGTTGGACTCCAGCCTCGCGCAGATGAAGTACTCGAGCGCGTCGCCGACGAAGCGCATCAGCGGGGAGCCCGGGGTGAGGTGGAGCGAGTTCAGACCCGAAGAGGAAGAGGAGGAGGAAGAGGAAGAGGGAGGGAGGGTCGAAACTTGTTCCTCTCCGGCTTTCGTCGCTTTCCTCCCTGCGCGCTTCCTTCGCAGCCTCTGCGTCAGCAGCTTGGCCAGAGGAGCGGGCCCGTCGAGGGCGAGCACGACGGACCTCCGCGGCCTGGTAGCCCGCAGCAGGGCGTCGAGGCGGGTGAAGATGAGGAGGGCGAAGTGGCCTCGGATTTCGCTGAAAGAAGGAGGAGGAGAGGAAGAGAGAGTCGAGGTTGTTGAGGTTGAGTTTTTTTTCTTCTTCTATCTCGGACGTCTTGACATTTTCTCTCTCTCGCGTTCTCCACTCCACGCTTCCGCTTCCCCTCTTACCTTGCCGCAGCGCCGTGTGCAGAAGCGACGCCATGTCGACGTACACGTGATCGAATGAGGCCGGCGCGGAGGGCCTGCCGCTGGGAGAAGAAGAGGACGATGGCAAACCGGGTGGCCGCGACGACCAGTCCGGGCGACGGCCAGCGCTCGACCATGATGATGATGACGATGCCACTCCCGCGGCGCCTCCCCTGTTTCCCCTCCCGCGCTGGTCTCCTCCGTCGTCCTGCTGGGGCACGAAGCACTCCGGGTAGGTCCTCGCGAGCCAGGTCGCGAAGCCCTTGACGCCCATCTCTCTCTTCTCTCTCGGGAGAGAGAGAAAGAGAGGGATGAGATTCGAAGAGAGAAACGGGAGATCGAGAGAGGAAAAAAAATGAGTTTTTTTTTCATTTCTCGGTTTTTCGTTTTCAATTTTTTTTTAAATTTTTTCTCTCAACCCACGCCCTGCACGCCCTCCCGAGCCTCGCCGCCGCCTCCTCGAACTCTGGCCCCGGAGCCGGCTTCCCGTACGCCACCCTGAAGCACCCGGGAACGCCGCACGCCGACCCGGGGATCACCGCGACCCCGAACCGCGAAACGCAGAAGCGGACAAACTCTCTGTCGTCGTCGTCTTCGGCTCTTTTTGCTCCTTCTGCTTCTCCTTCTTCGCCTCCTTCGCCTTGTTCTCCTTCTGCTTCCGTCGCCTTCGGCGGCGGCAGCCTCGCCCAGAGGTAGATCGCGCCCTCGCCCCACATCCGCGAGCCGGGGCCCAGCTCAGCCAGGGCCGCCTCGGCGGCACTCTTCGAAGAAGCGAGGCCGGCGACTTTTTCCGAGACCCAGCTCCGACCGAAAGAGGAAGATTTTGCCTCTTCTTCGTCTCCTTCTCCTTCTCCTCCCGTCCCTTCCAGGCACGCCAGAGCCAGCCTCTGGCTCGCGATGGCGGCGTGGATGGGGAGCGTGTCCTGTATCTTGAGCAGCTGCGGGCCGAGGGGGTCGAGAGTAGTAGCGTCGCTGTTATTGTTGTCGCCGTCGCCGCTCTTCTCGTCATCGTCGCCGCCGTTCCCACCTCCTCCTCCTACTCCTCTTCGCCGCCCTCGCCGCGGCGCCTTTACCAAAGGGTAAACGACGTACCCGATCCTCCACCCGGCGGCGCCGTAGGCCTTGCTGAACGAACCCACGTGGATGACGTGCGGGGCCGAGGGGAGCGGGAACGGGACCGGAGGAGGAGGATTTGAAGGGTTTTTCGAAAGACTCGGGGCAAACGCCTCGTAGGTCGAGTCGAGGACCAGGAAGACCGCCCTCTTGCTCCTCCTGTTCCTCCCCGAACAGACCTCGACGAGCCTCTGCACGAGCTCGTAAGGGACGACGACGCCGGAAGGGTTGCCCGGGTTGACGAGGTAGACCATGCGGATGCGCGGAAGAAGAAGCGGGGAAGCTTTATCGCTTTCGCTTTTTTCGTTTTCGTTTTCTTCGCTTTCGTTTTCTTCTCTTTCTTCTTCGTCGTCCTCCTCGCGCAGCCTCGCTTCCAGCCAATCGGCGTCCGGCAGCCAGGTCCCCGGGTCGCTCCTCCCCAGGACAACCTCGGCTCCGGCCAGCTGGACGGCCATCTTGGCGTTGAAGTAGTAAGGAGGGAAGAGCACGGCGGCGTCCTTTCGTCGTCGGCTTTTTCTTATTTTTTGACCTTTCGACGACTCTTTCGACGACGACGACGGCGACGACGACGACGAATTTGAACTCGAAGAAAAATCCAGCAGGGCGAGCGCCAGCGCCGACACCGCCAGGTTCGCCCCCGCAGACACCATCGCCGCGTGCTCCTCGGCCCTCAGCCCGTGGTCCCTCTCGCACTTGCGGAGGAGCGCGGCGCGGAGCTGCGGAAGGCCCATGTCGTCGCCGTAAGCGGAACAGAGACCCGGGTCTCGGAGCGCGGCGTCGGCGGCGGCGCCGAGAGCGACCGCCGGGGGCTGCCACCACACGGCGCCCTGCGCCAGCGAGGCGACGGCATTCCCGTTCAGGTTGGAAGAGGAAGCCTCTGCGACGACGGCGCGCATGATGGCGATGATGGGGGCGTCGGTGGAGAGGACGCGGGAGGAGAGCTGAGGAGGAGGAGGAAGTGGTGGAAGAAAAAAAGGTTGAGCGAGAGGGTTTGTCAATTCGAACCAAACCAATCAATCGCAATCAGTTCTCTCTCTTTCCCTTTCCTTTCTCTTTCCCGTGCTCTTCTGCTCGCGCTCTCTGTTTACCTCTGGCATGCTCTGCCCTTCATCGAGCTCCATCGTGGATCCGAATCAAAGAGAGTGTGTGAGAGAGACTGTAAAAAAAGTAAGGACAAGAGAATGCGAAGTTGTGTTTTTTTTCCAGAGCAAAACCAAATTTTTTCATCTACTCCTTCTCCTTCGCTGCTGCCGCTGCTGCCGCAGCTCCTCCCCCTCCTCCGCTCCCTCCCCTCCTCTCCGGCCTCCTCAGCGCCAGGTACGGGTGCGCCGCCGCCTCCTCCACGTCCAGCCTCTCCTCAGGCCTATAGGCCAGGCACGCCCGGATGAAGTCCTTGGCCTCTGCCGAGACGGCGGGCTTGGACGGGAACCTTAGGTCGCGGGCATCGCGGGAGATGACCCCTTCCCGCAGCACGGCCTCCTGCGACCTCCCTTCGCCAAAGGGGCGGCGGCCGAAGAGCATCTGGTAGAGCATGACGCCCGCGGCCCAGACGTCCACCTTCGAGGTGATTCGAGGGGGGCTGGGCCCGGAGACGTCGAAGCACTCGGGAGGGAGGTACCAGTAGGTGCCGGCTCCCTGGATTTTTTTTTTTTTTTTTCCGAGTGAGTTTTTTCGAGCGTCTTTTTTCTTTCTTCTTCCCCGCTTCTCTCTCTCCCTCTCCTTCCCTCCTCTCTCAATCGAGAAAGAAAGAATCAAAAAAGAAACGCAAAAAGGAAAAAAAAACGCAGAAAAAGAAAAGCAAAGAAAGTCTCACCTGGCTCGTCAGCTCCGTCCCCGCCCTCGTCGCCCCCTCCTCGACCACCTTGGACAGACCGAAATCGGTGATCTTAACCTTCCCGGCGGCGTCGAACAGGATGTTGGCCGGCTTCAGGTCGTAGTGGATGACCCTGCGCGGCGGGGAGGCAAGGTAGGCGAGGCCGGAGAAGACCTGGGCCGCGATCGCCCGGGCCTCCCTCTCGGGAAGCGAGCCCAACACTGGGGAACCGCCGCCGTTCACGCCTCCGCCTCCAGTTCCACCTCCTCCTCCCGCCGCATCCGCCGCCGCCGCCCTCAGGTGCGCGTCCAGGTCCCCCCCTTCGCACAGCTCGAGAACGGTGGCGAAGGTCCCTGCGTCGACCTCGAAGATGTCGTGCAGGGCGACGACCGAGCCGTGGCGGAGGTCGCGGTGGATGCCGTACTCGCGCACGGCGTGGCGCACGTAGGCGGCCTTTCTGGCGTCGGGCCACGTCGCGCCCAGCTGGTGGAGCTTGACCGCGACCTTCCTGCCTGGCACGGCGGTGGAGGAAGAGGGAGAAGACGCAGCAGCAGCGTTGGTGGCGTTGGTAGCGGCTGCGGTAGCGGAAGAATGGTTCGGATCGTGGAACGAGGCGGCGGCGTGGAGGCTGACGCCGCCGCCCGAGCCGGCGAGCGACGACGACGACGACGCACCTCCTCGGTTGCTGTTCCCGTTTCCGTTCCCGCTTCCCCCATTCCCATTTCCGAGGTCCCCCTCCAGGTCCACGGCCTCGTAAACCTCCGAGAACCCGCCCCTGCCGAGCATGCGACCCAGCGCGTACCTCCCGGCGAGCAGCGGGCAGTCGCCGAAGCGCGACGCGTCCTCGTCGGCGAGCCGGCGCTGCTCGGCCGCGTGCCGCGCGCGCTCGGCCTCGAGGCGGTCGCGCTCCCGCGAGCACGCGTCTTCTTCCCTTCGAAGGGCCGCGAGCCGCGCTTTAAAGGCCTCGTCGCGGGCAACGTACTCGTCCGGAGGGAGGTAGTTCTCCGGGTTGAGGTTTGCTGTTGCGGCGGAGGAAAGGGCTTTCGCCGTCGCTGTTGTTGTTGCGGCGTCGAGGTCGGACGAGGCGGCGGCGGCGGCGAGCGCGCTGTTGATGAGGCCGAGGCCCGGAGAGGAAGAGGTTAAAGCAGCAGAAGCAGGAGCGCCGGGAGCGTTCTCCGCGTTGTCTGCGTTCGCAGCAGCTGAAGCCGCAGCTGCCACTGCTGCAGCAACGGACCCAGCCACGGACAGCGGGTGCTCCGGAGGAGGAAGCCTCCTCCGCAGTGCCTTCCTCTCCGCCTCGACCCGCTCCCTCGAGCGCGCGACGGCCGCGACGCGCTCGCTCAGCTGCCGGAACGCTGCTCCATCTTCCCAGACTTCTTGCGCGCCGCCCAGGACTCCCCCCGCGCCGCCGCCCCCGCCGCGCATGACGCCGCCCATTATCAGCCGCGGGGCACCGAGCCTGGCGGCGTCGGCGCGAACGCGGGCCCTGCTGAGCTCTCGGTCGGCTCGGGCGGCGTCGGCGGCGAGCCGGGCCATCGCCGCCTTGGCCGCTACCGCCCTCTCCGCCGCCCGCGCCGCTTCTTTCCTCGCCGATGCCCGCAACGCGTCGGCCTCGGCCCGCGCCGACGACAGCTCGGCCCTGACGGAGGCCAGCTCCGCGCGGGCTGAGGCCGTCTCGGCGCGGGCGGCCTCTGCGTCTTCGGCCGCGCGCGCGGCCTCGGCTCTGGCGGCGCGCTCGGCGCTCCGGGCGGCGTCGGCTGCGGCCTCGGCCCTCGCCGCAGCGCCGGTGAGCTCGGTCTCGCGCTCGGCCCAGTCGTCGACGTCGAGCTTGGCTGCTGCCGCTGCGGCTGCTGCCGATGCTTTCGCCGCTGTCGAAGCGGAGGGGGGGCGGTGGGGGTGCGGGTGCGCTGTCTTCGCTGCCTTGTTGTTGTTCGGGGGAGGAGGATGGAGGGAAGTCTCGTTAACGTTGTTGTTGCTGTTGTTGTTCCCTTTCTCGACAACGCCGGCGTTGGTGTTGGTGTTCATCCCTCCCCCGGTGCCGAAAGAGCCTCTGGAGGCCCCGTCCATCGCGGCAAAGTAGTGGAGGAGCGTTCCACCGGCCCCGACGGCCTCTCTGGCCGCGGCGCTGGTCGTCGGCTGCTGTTGAGGTTGCGCAGCAGCACCAGCGACTCCTCCCCCGCTCGGCGCGGGCGAGGCCGAGCGCGGCCGGCGCCGGTTTGCCGCCGTCGTCGACGGGGGAGCAAGAGCAGCAGCAGCGTTCGGCGCCGCGGAGCCGTCCCTCCTGCCCGGATCGGGCTGCTTCCTCTTGCCGCGGCGTGCTGCGAGGCCAGTGGATCCCCCTGCGGCGAACCCGGGCGCGTTCATCATCAAGGTCGAAGCGCCGCCGACGGCGTGGAGCGCCGAGGCAAACGCGCCATTGACGCCGAAATCGATGGAGCGTCGCGAAGAATCGACGTCGTTCGCGTTGTTGTTCGCATTGTCCGCATCGTTTCCTCCGTTGCTCGCCGAGCTTCGCGTGCGGCCGGAGACCGCGGGAGAGGCCGCTGGATTCTGCTGCTGGTAAGGAGCAGCACCAGCACCAGCAGCAGCAGCAGGAGCAGGGTGCAGCGGAGGGCGGGAACCGGCAGAGCCCGCCGACGTCGATGGCATCGGCAACGCTCCTCCTCCTCCTCCTCCGGCCTCTCGAAGCCCGCTGCTCGCCGGCCTCTGCTGCGCTGCCGCAGCTACAGAAATCGGGTCACGGGACGTCAGCCTCATCTCGAGCAGCCTCATGCGCTCGGCGGCCGAGTCGCACGACGCGTCGGGCGGCGGCGTCCGCATCTTGTTTTGTTTTTCTTCCTCCTTCGAACGACGTTTGAAAAAAAAATGATTGCGACCTCTGCTCCCACAACTTTGAAACTCTTCTCTCTTCTCTCTCCTCCATCTCTCTCCCATCTCTAGTTTTCTAGCGCCTCTCCTAATTCCTAGCCGTCTTTCACTCTCTCACTAGCTGCAGCACTCGCGTTCTCACGTCGATCGCTGCTTTAGATTCAGAAATAGAAGAGCGGAAAGAAGAGCATTCGCTTGGTGCTTTTCTTTGCTTCTCTTAGACTCTCTTCGCATCTATTTTTAGTTCTCGACCTCCTCTTCCTCCACCTCTCCACTTACAAAGATGCCCCGTGACCTCGATCTCGTCGTCTTCGGCGCCTCGGGCTTCACGGGCAAGCTCGTCGCCGAGCACCTCGCCAGGGACTACTCTCAGGGAAAAAACAAAGTCCGCTACGCGCTGGCGGGCAGGGATGCCTCGAGGCTCGAGGCCGCCCGCGCCGCGGTCTCCGAGTTTGCGCCGCTCGCCGCGGAGGCCGAGCTCGTCGCCGTCGACCCGACGGACCACGCCGCGCTCGTGGCACTGTTCGGCAGGGCGAGGGCGGTGATCTCGACCGCGGGGCCGTACCAGCTGTACGGGACTCCGATCGTGAAGGCCGCGGTGGTGAGAAAAGTTTTTCTTTTTTTCTTTTCTTAGAAAAGAGAGAAAGAGAAGAGGAAGAACAAGCTCATTCTTTTGCTCTCTCTTTCTCCCAATCCCCTCCCTCTTTTTCTTTTTCAACAGGACGCCGGCGCCCACTACTGTGACATCACGGGCGAGCTCTCGTGGGTGGCCTCGCTGCGCGACGACGAGCAGCTCGACGCGAAGGCCAAAGCCGCGGGGGTCAAGGTGGTGCGTTTCCGTCGTCGCTTTTTTTGTTTTTTTTGTTTTTGCCTTATTCTTTCTTCTTTCTTCTTTCTTTCTCTCTCATTTTTCTCACCCTCTCTCTTTCTCCAAACTCCCCTCCAGGTCCCCTGCTGCGGCTACGACTGCGTCCCCTCGGACCTCGGCGCATTCATGGTCGCGGAAGAGCTCAAAAGTAGAGGGAAAAGCGTCGCGAAGATCGAGACGGTCGTCGACGGATCCAAGATGGACGGAGGCGGCATCAGCGGCGGGACCGCGGCGTCGGCGCTCAACCTGATGGGCGACTCGAAGGCCATGGCCGTGGCCAACGACCCTTACGTCTGCTTCCCCCCGGAGGAAGCCGAAGCCAAGAAGAAGAAGCTGAAAGCGAAAGGTGTCGCCTTGGCTCGGCCTTACCCTCCGATCCGCCTCTCCCGCCGCTCCCCGGCGCTCGCTTCCGGGGCAGCGGGCTCTTCGGGCTGGGCGGTGAGCTGGCCCCTGGGGGGCGCCAACTGCGCCGTGGTCCGACGCAGCGCCGCGCTGCTGGGCTACGGCAAGAAGAAGAAAGAAGGAGAGGAAGGGGAATCCGAGTTCGAAAACGAAGTCGAGGTCGACGAGACCGTAGAGTTCCCTTCCCTCAAGCACGCCGCCCTCTTCGACGCCGGCATCGCTTCGATCGGGGCCGCCGTCTTCGCAGGATCCCTCTTACCTCCGGTCAAGCTCTGGCTGAGCGCCAAGGTGCCGCAGCCGGGCACGGGCCCTTCGAGGCAGAAGATGCTTGAGGCGCCGTGGAGGCACGCCGTCGTCGCGACAGCTGGCTCTTCTGAGAAATCTTCTTCCACCTCTTCTTCCTCTTCTGTCCCTCCTCCGGTCTCCGTGCGCGGCGTCGTCGGGGGCCCGCAGGACCGCGGGTACTACATGACCGCGAGGATGGTACTGGAGGCCGGGCTGGCGCTGGCGCTCGAAGGAGACGGAGGAGAGAAGAAGAAAGAAGGAGGGAAGAAGAAGGACTCGTCGTCGCAACTTGCCGCTGGGATCTTGACCCCGGCCGCCGCCCTCGGCAACACGCTGCTGGGGCGCCTGCGTGCCGCTGGGTTCACTTTCGAGATCGAGAAGTAAATTGCGAAAGAGAGAGCATCGTCCTTTTTTCAAATTGATGTTTTTTTTGGTGGGTGAAAAAAAAGTTGTTGCAACGAAAAGGAATTCGTAAAAAAATGAAAATTGAAAATTGAAAAACTCTCTCTCTTTTTTTTCTCTCTCTTGAAAAAAAAAAACTCTCTCTCCCCTCAACCTAAAACCCGGGAAGCTCGTCAAACTTCACAACGCCTTCCGACAAGCCCGCCACCTCCCTCAGCAGCGCCAGCCTGTTGTTCTTTACTTTCGGGTCCTCGCACATGACGAACACGGAGTCGAAGAACGCAGCGACGGGGCCCGGGAGGTGCTGGCCGACAGCCGCCAAAAAGTTGCCGACAGAGACCGAAGACAACGAAGAGGCGTCGCTTCCGAGGAGCTGTTGCTTCGTCGCCTTCAGAGCCGCGGCCAGCGCTCGCTCCTCGTCGCAGTCGAACAGGGACTCGTCGACAGCCAGAGAGGCCGGGGGCATCTCTGCGGAGCGCGTGATCCTCGCGGGGCGGGACAGGGCCTCGATGGCGACGCGGAGAGGCGACGACGACGACGACGAAGACGATGACAAACTTTCCTCGAGCGCGGCGGCGAGCTCCTCCGCCGTCTTCGCCGCGAGCGCCGGGTCGTTGCTCCTCCCGCTCCCCAGCGCCCCTCGCACGGCCTCGACGGGCAGTCCCCTGTCTATCAGCAGCTGCTCCAGCCTGCGCGCCACGAACTGAGTCGCGCCGGCCAGGGATTCGTCAGTAACCTCGACGGGCTGCAGCTTCGAGCTCTCTCGCGCGGCCCGCGCGACGTCGAGCCGCATCCCCGTCGAGATCGCCGTCTCCAGCAAGCCCAACGCGGCGCGCCTGAGCCCGTAAGGGTCCGCGGAGGCCGTGGGGGCCCCGCCGACGGACCAGAGCCCCACGATAGAGTCGATGCGATCCGCCACGGCCAGCAGGGCGCCCGCGGGCGTCTTTGGTAAAAGGTCCCCCGAAGAACGGGGAAGCGCGCTCTCGAAGATCGCCTCGGCGACGGCCGGTTCCTCACCCGACCGCAGCGCATAATGCCTGCCCATCACCCCTGCCAGGCTCGTCATCTCGCGGACCACCGACGTGGCCGCGTCCGCCCTGGCGAGCGCCGAGGCCTTGGCGGCTGTCGCGAGGTCGCTCTCGGAGAACGCGAAGGTCGAAGTTTTAATTTTATCGCTCAGAGCCGGGAGCAGCTTGCCGACTCGGGACTGCTTCTCCAGCAGCGACCCCAGCTCTCGGTGGAAGGCAACGTTTTCGAGTTCGGGAACGAACTCCGACAGCTTCTTGGCGCAGTCCGCAGAGTAGAAGAACCGCGCGTCCTCGAAGCGGGCCCGGAGCACGGCCTCGTTGCCGGCGACGACGGTGGCCGGGTCGACGGAATTTCCGTTGGCGACGAGCACAAACGCCGGGAGCAGCTTTCGGCTGGATCCTTCGCTGCCGTCGCCGCCGCTTCCTCCTTCGCTCCCTCCTGTTTCCTCCACCGGGAAGTAGCGCTGGTGCTTCCGCATCACCGTCACCAGAACGTCCCGCGGCAGGTCGAGGAACTTGGGGTCGAAGGAGCCCAGCAGCGGGAAAGGGGCCTCGACGAGGCGGGCGACCTCTTTCACGAGACCTTCGACGAGAGAAGAAGAAGAAGAGCTCGAGTCGCCGCCACCGCCGCCGGGGAGCCTGCCCCCGGCCTCATGCGCGGCGGCCTCGGCCCCGCTCCTGACGGCGTTCTCGCGCTCGCTCGAGGAGAGGATCACGCCCTGGGAGGCCATAGCGCTGTCGTAGGAGGACGCGTCGGCGAGCGGGAGCCAGGGGGCCTCGATGCCGTCCCGGATTCCCTTGGTGGAGACGGCGGAAGAAGAGTCGTCTCTCGTCGAGAGCGAGCTCGCGCCGAGCGCCGCGAAGGCGAGCGGCGCCGCGCCGTGCATCGCCGCGAGCCACCGCACCGGCCTCGAGAAGGTCGGGCCCCCCGCCTCCCACCGCATGCTCCTCCCGAACGAGATCTGCGCCAGCAGGGCCGGCAGGGCCTTCTCCAGAGCCTCGGCGGCGGGCTCGCCGCCGCTGGTGACCGACGCCCAGCAGTAGTCGACGCCTCCGCCTCCGCCCTTGCCGTTTCCGCTTCCGCTTCCTTCTTCGGGCCCGACCTCGACCGCCGAGACGTCGACGCCGTTTTTCGAGCAGAAGCCCAGCAGGGCCCGGGTGGGCTTGGACCTGTCCTCCCCGTTGTTCTCGAAGGCCGCTTTCGCGGGGGGACCGCGGAGGCGCTCCTGGGAGACGCGCGTCGCGGCAGGGAGGTTGCGGACGCGGGCGACGATCCTGCGGGGCGTCGCTTCGACGGAGAGTTGTTGTTGGCTGCTTTCTCTTCCGGTTTCGCTTTCGCCGTCGCTCGAGCAGCAGAGCCCGAGTTTCGAAAGGAGCTGCTCCAGCTTGGAGTGGAGCTGCTCCCTCGCCGCGTCGGCGTCGTCCGGGGGCAGCTCCTCGCACCCAATCTCGAGGAAAAAGTCCGCAGCAGCAGAGGGCAGAGAACGGTTCGCCGGAGGGGCGACGACGGCGGCGACGGAAGCAGCAGCAGGAGCCTCTTTCTTCTTCTTGCTCTTTTTCTTGTCGCCTCCTTCGCTCGCCGCTTCGGCTTCCGCCGCCGCTTTCGAAAGCGCCGCCTCCTTCGCCTCCCCTCGCAGCAGCGGCCACCCGAGCTCCCCGCGCCTCGCCAGCCACAGCGCGGACACCTTCCTCGCCATGTTCCGCATGTCCGCGAAAGAGGAAGCGCGATCGGAGACCGAGACGGCGCCGCGGGCGTCGAGGACGTTGAAGGCGTGGCTCATCTTCAGAATCTGGCCGTACGCCGGCAAGGGGAGCCTCGCCTCCAAGAGCCTTTCCGCTTCCTTCTTGTGCAGGTCGAAGGCCGCGCGCTGCATGGGGACGTCGGCGGCGTCGAGGTTGAAGACGGACCACTCGTACTCGTTCTGGAGAAGCATCTCGCCGTAGGAGAGGCCGGGCCAAGAGGAAGAGGGAGAGTGCTGCGAGGAAGAGGGGGAAGAAGAGGTCGAGGTCCGAGCTTTCTCACCTTCTCCGCTTCCTCTTCCTCTTCCTCCTTCACTGCTCCCCGGAGAGTACCTCATCTCCGTGAAGTGGCTCACCCCCTGTAAGGCAGTGACGATCCTCTCCAGCCCGTAGGTGATCTCGACGGCGGGGACGTCCAGGGGCGCGCCGCCGACAGCCTGAAAGTAAGTAAACTGAGTGACCTCTTGGCCGTCGAGCCACACTTCCCAGCCGAGGCCCCAGGCGCCCAGCGCCGGGTTCTCCCAGTTGTCCTCGACGAAGCGGACGTCGTGCTTGCGGACGTCGATGCCGAGGGCGACTAAAGAACCTAAGAAGAGCTCTTGCGGGTTTCCCTGGAGAAAGGAGGTTTTTGGTAGAAAGGAGAGGTTGAAAAAAAAAGTGAGTTTTTTCTTGTTCTTTTTTTTCTCTCTCTTTCTTTCTCTTTCTCTTTCTCTTTTCTCTTTTCTTCAAAAACAACCTCTTCAAAACTCCTCCTCCTTCTCTCCTCACCGGATCGGGCTTCAAGATGACCTGATACTGCGTGTGCATCTGCAGGCGGTTGGGGTTCTCCCCGTACCGCGAGTCGTCGGGCCTGACGGAAGGTTCAGCGTACGCGACCCGCCAGGGCTCCGGGCCTAGGACACGCAAGAAGGTCGCTGGATTCATCGTCCCGGCGCCCACTTCGGAGTTGTGAGGTAGCCAGAGGGCGCAGCCCTGGGAGGACCAGTAGGCCTGGAGGCGGACGATGGCCTCCTGGAAGGACAGGGTGCCGTTGTTGGTGGGGATGGAATTGGAGGTGGTGGATGTGGCGCTCGAAGCGGCGGAGGGGGGAGCTCGGGATTCTTTGGCTGCCGAAGGAGCTGCTGTTGTTGACGCTGCTGCTGCTGCTGCTGCTGCTGCTGCCGCGGAAGAAAATGAGGACGATGCCGCGGCCGCGGGGCGGAGAGGGGCGCTGTTGTTAGAGAGGGAGAATGAAGGTGAAACCGGAAGAGGTGAGAGAGGAGGAGGAGGAGGGAGCCGTCGCCGAAGGAAGAAGAAAAAAGGGTCGGGCTAGATCGACGACGACGTCGGCATCTCTTCAATTCTCCCATCTTCGCATCCCTCTCTCTCGTTCTTCTGCCTTTCCAGTTGCTCTCGCTCCGAGTCGCTAGCTAGCAGTGTCTCTATGACCGAGAAGCATCGCAATGCAACAGAGGATTCGTGAGCAGAGCTCTCTCTTACCGCTGGAACGTCGGCCTTCGAATGGCGGCCGTCAACGAAGTCGACCTTGAAGCGAGCAAGCGGCGCAGCGTCGTCGTCGTCTGATTCGCCATCGCCGCTCCCGTCCCCGTCGCGCGCTGTCTCATCGCGAGCATGGCCAGGCGGGAGGCGAGGAGCATAAACCGACAGCGCGCGCCGGAGCCCTTGAAAGGAAAAAAGTCCTAGCGCGGCGAATTGAAAGAAACAGAGAGAGAGAGAAAGAGAGGAGTTTCGAATTCGCTCGGTGTGGTCGACAAAGGGGCTTTCGATTTTTCGGAAATTTTTTGCTCGACGAGCTTCTTTCGCTCAGAACCACGAAAAAAAAACTTCAAAATCAATCTCGACTTCTTTGCCAACACGCGCGTCAACTCTCCAGACGCCACTTTCCACGCACGATGCGCTCGACAGCGGTGCCGATGCGGTCTCAGCTCTCCGCCTCCGCGCGCGATGGCGGTGTTGCGCGCGGCGTGACGGCGGCGCGAGGGCGCGATCCCATCGGCGGCGTTTTCGGCGTTTCGGGCGGCGTCGTTCGCTGCTCGCCCCCCTCCTCCTCTCGACCTCTTGTCCTGAGAGTCTCTCGACCTAGAGCTAGAAAAAGCAGCGCCGTTCGCGCCGCTCCTCCTTCTTCTTCGGCAGAGCCCGAACCCTCCTCTGCTCTGCCCTCTTCTTTGACTTTCGGCGGAGATAAAGACGGGGGACCCTCGACGACGAAAACAGCAGCTCCCGACAACGCCGACGCCCTCGTCTCCCGCGCCGCCGCGGCGCTCGAGGCAGCGCGCTCGGCGCTCCAGGACGCGCGCGCGCGGGCCCCGCTGTCTTCGTCTCGCGGCCTACCGGGAGAGAAAGACGGCGCTCCGATGCCTCGAACGTTCGAG
>Ga0114918_10000534_pt1 | contig 33010 bp, 28 predicted proteins | sample LantaG_FD_87015 | JGI IMG/M metagenome (GOLD analysis project Ga0114918, IMG submission 87015) | Deep subsurface microbial communities from Baltic Sea to uncover new lineages of life (NeLLi) - Landsort_02402 metaG | ecosystem: Environmental > Aquatic > Marine > Oceanic > Sediment | place...
GGCACACGGCACACGGCTCACGGTTTTTATACCTTGAACCTTGAATCCTTATCTTATATGTTTCTTAATTCGTTCGAAAAGATCGTGAGGTTTGAACGGTTTCAGGACGTAATCGTTGATCTTGAGTTCGCCGATCTTATCATGATTCTCCGACATTATTGCTGCTGTCAGAGCAACTATAGGTATATTGCTTATTCTTGGATCCTGTGATTTCCTTATTATCCTGGTAGCTTCGATTCCATCCATTACAGGCATTTGCAGGTCCATCAGGATCAGGTCAAAATCCTCTTTTTCCAGAAGTTCAAGTGCCAGCTGTCCATTTTCGGCAGGTGTCACTATAGCTCCCCATCCTGTCAGGAATTTATTTGCTACAAAGAAGTTAATTTTGTTATCTTCAGCTACAAGAATACGTTTGCCTTCGAGGCCTATGAATGTTTCTTTTGTTTCGACTCCCTTATCACTTTCACCTTTAACTGATAGGCCGAAGATAATGTTAAATGTAAAAGTTGATCCTTCATCAGGCTCACTCTCAAGTTTTATTGTACTACCCTGTAATTCAACAAGTCTTTTGGCTATGGCAAGACCGAGTCCTGTCCCTCCGAAATATCTTGTAGTGTCAGATGATGCCTGTGTGTAGCTCTCATAGATGCCGGCATGTTTATCCTTTGGTATGCCTATTCCAGTATCCTTTACGGCAAATTCCAGATTTACCTGGTTGTTTTTGCTTTCAAGCTCCCTGATAGTGATAGTTATGCTTCCCTGGTTCGTAAATTTAAGTGCATTTGAAAGAAGGTTTGACAGTATCTGGTTGAGCCTTATCTGGTCGCCGATAACCTCATCCGGAAGAGTACCCTCTTTTATGACATTAAATTCAAGGTTCTTGGCCTTCGACCTGAAGGAATAAGATCTCATAATTTCCTCCATGAAGTCATTCAGGTTGAAAACTGTCTCTTCAAAGACTATCTTGCCCGATTCTATCTTATTATAATCGAGCACATCATTTACAAGTGTCAGAAGATGATTACCCGAAAACCTCAGCGTTTTGATATAATCCATCTGATCTTCACGGGGTTCCCCCTGTAGTAAAAGGTTGGTAATTCCAATTACCTCATTTAGAGGTGTTCTTATCTCATGGCTCATGGTTGACATGAAAAGCTGCTTGGATTGTGCTGCCTCTTCAGCTTTCTCACGGGCTGTTACAAGATTATCAAGCATTATCTTCCGCTGAATTGCAATAGCTATCTGGTTTGCAATAAAATCAAGAACGTACAGGTCGTCCTGGGAAAATTTATCTTCATTGTTATAATCCTGAAGACACATTACACCAATAACACTGTTTTCCACTTTCAGGGGAACACCCATCCATACTTTACAATCTGTGCCAACAAGTTCAATATCTCCTGATTCTTCTAGCAATTTGAGATCGTTTTCTTTCAACAGTACAGGCTTTTCGTTCTTTATCACCCAGCCAGTAATTGTCTTTTTAATGGGGATCTCCTGAAAACTATCTTTTTCATCTGCGAAAAAAGGAAGGGACAGTGTTTCAGATTCACTGTCATAAAGTGCTATAAAGAAATTATTGGTATCCCATATCTTACTCAACTCCTGTACTATAACAGGGTATATCTCCTTGATGTCCATTTGCTTGAGGGCAGCGGAAGAGATATTATATAATATCTCCTGCAGCAGAAGATTTTTTCTTTCTATGGTGATGTTATGGTAAATACCAATTATTGCCACAGGTTCATCATTCACCTTGATAACGGTCCCGATAAGCGAGACGTCAATCCTGTTGCCATATTTATCTTTTCTTATTGTCTGACTTACCATCTTATGAGGCTGAGTGGTGAGAACTTCAATTCCTATAGCTTCATTTTTAAGGTCATCGGGAACGACCAAGTCATCAATATTCTTGTTTATGGCTTCTTTGGTGGTGTATCCGAAAAGAACCGTAAACTCCTTATTAATTATTGATATTTTACCGTCAAGATCAGTAAGAACAATTGCTTCTGGGGCCGAATCAATAAGGTGTTCAAGGAATGCTTTTTCCCTTGTTATCTGATCCTCATATGTTTTTTGCCTGCGCAGGTCCATTAAAGTACCCCTGTAACCTATTTTCCTGCCCTCATGAAATACACCAAAAGAGTGGGTTAAAATAGGTATAACAGAACCGTCTTTTTTCCTGAAAATATATTCATGGCTCTCGACCTCCCCTGGTGAGCTTATAGATTCAAGATTAGCCACCATTTGTTGATAACTGTCGGGGAATATTTCAGAAATAAGGGGTTTCCTTTTAATATCCTCCATGGTTAGTTGAAACAGGTCCAGTCCTATTTTATTGCCGTAGGTTACCCTGCCGTGCAGATCAACCTCGTAAATTATAACCGGGATCATTTCCGCAAAAGTCTGAAATAAGTTAGTCTGTCTTTCTATATCATCCCTTCTCTTCTGATGATGGCCCGGTTCCCATGTTATTACAATAATACCGGAAGTTAGAACAAATGCCATATAGTAACCTTCAGAATCATCGCCTGTTGGGGAAACAGACAGTTTATGAGCCTCACCTGTTATATGGACATGATGCAGTAATTCTATAAGCTTTTTCTGCTCACCCAGAGGTGTTTCATCGAGGCTTTTTCCGCATACCTTGTTTTTATCGACAAATTCAACCTCTTCAGCCTTCCTGTTCATGTCAATTATGTAAATTTTGTTATCCTTACCTACACTGAAAAGGGCGAGATAACTGCTGACAGTATTGAAGATTTCTTCCAGGACAACTCCCTGACTCTCTCTGATAGTAATATTATTTTTGGTGCTAATCGGGGAGTATATGGTCATGAGATATTTTTCATTATCCAGAAGGATCGTGTCGGCTGAGAAGAGAAAAGGTTTTTCCTCCCCGTTTTTTGTTCTCAGGGTGATTACAAAATCTTTTATTTTATTAAGCTTCGACAGAAGTTTTAGGTATTTGTTGCTCTCCTCAATGTCAGCAAAGAGTCCTATATCTTCAGCGGTATGTCCGATGATCTCATCCTTTTGAAAGCCCAGAACATCCAGGAAGGTGGAATTAATATCTATAAATTTGCCGGTTTCCAGTAATGTAAGAGCCATCGGATTGGGAGCGGAATGAAAAGCCTTGAATATCATATCATTGGGAGAAGCTTTTTGCTTTTGTATTTTTGAACGAAGACTTTTCAGCTCCTTCTCAAGGCCTTTATTTACTTCAGCTAATTCTTTGTATTTCTCTTTATAATCCATCAGGCTATTTTAAAATTCCGGTTTAAAAATAACAAAAAATGACCTGTATTACTTATCCTTTATAGCAAATCAATATTAACATTAAATAATTTGTTCCTTTTTTGTCTTATTAGTATAATATTTACAAAAACCGGATATTCCACACTGATCGCACAGGGGATTCCTGGCCTTACAAATATACCTGCCATGCAACAAAAGCCAGTGATGGGCCTTATGAATGAGATCAGCCGGTATATGCTTTGTCAGTTGCTCCTCTGCATGCCGTGGTGTTCTGGCATTCCTGGTAAGTCCTGTTCTGGCGGATACTCTGAATACATGTGTATCTACAGCCAATACAGGTTTATGAAAAACAACCGATGCTATTACATTGGCAGTTTTTCTTCCCACGCCAGGGAGCTTCTGCAGCAAGAGCAGATCGGAAGGTACTTTGCCTTCAAATTCGTTAGAAAGCATTTTAGCCATGCCGGAAAGATGTTTTGTCTTGTTATTGGGGTATGAGCATGATTTGATATATTCAAATATCTCATCCTGCTTTGCTTCAGCCATCGATTTTGCATTGGGGAATCTTCTCAAAAGAACAGGGGTTATCATATTGACCCTCTTGTCGGTACATTGTGCCGAAAGAATAACCGCTACAATCAGTTCAAAGGGATCCTGGTAAATAAGTTCCGTCTCAGCAACCGGCATATTCACAGTGAAATATTCAATTATCCGTTTGTATCTCTCCTTTATAGTCATTCCTGTAAAAGTCCTTTAATAGGGCAGGAAAGTTAAGGATTTTTATCTTTGCATAATTAATTCGGTGTGATATGAGAATTGTTATTATCTTCCTGCCGGTTGATTGTTAGAGGAGATTTCATAGCTTTAACCTGAATTAAATTTTCACTTTGGAAAAGATAATTTTAAATATTGCAGGTGTAATATCAGAAATTGTTATCGGTGCAGAGTGGAAAAAAACCCTGCCTGTTTTACCCTCTGATGGTACAGTTATAGTTACCGACAATAATGTTCATAGTATTTATGGTAAGAATTTTCCCGGTTACCCTGTCCTCAAGGTCAAACCCGGGGAGGAGAGTAAAAATCTGGGGGAAATAGAGAAGCTGTCAGAAAATCTTTTAAAGGCAGGAACCGGACGTTCCGGGTTTATCCTGGCAATAGGAGGGGGAGTAGTTTGTGATATTACCGGATTTCTTGCTTCTGTATTCATGCGTGGGATAAGATGCGGATATGTTTCGACAAGCCTGTTGTCGCAGGTTGATGCAAGCACTGGCGGAAAAAACGGGGTCAATCTGGGAAAGATCAAAAATGTGATAGGCAGTTTCAGACAACCTGAATTTGTAATATGCGACACTTCAATGTTGCAGACACTCCCTGAACAGGAATATCTTTCAGGTCTGGCCGAACTGATAAAAACAGGACTGATAGGAGATCAGGTAATAATCGATATGCTGGAAAATAATTATTCCGGGGTTATTGCAAGAGATAAGGAGATTCTTTCCATTCTTGTTACCCGGGCCGTAAAGTTCAAAGCATCAATAGTATCACAGGACGAAAAAGAGAGCGGTCTGCGCCGTGTACTTAATTTTGGCCATACATTCGGACATGCCCTTGAGTTGCATGAGTCGATAAAACACGGCTTTGCAGTGGCGTCAGGCATGGAGCTGGCTACTGTTTTTTCAACCTTAAAAGGACTTATCAGTAATGATGAAACCGGGAGAATAATCCAGCTCCTCAATAGATATAAACTTCTGAAAGAGTACAAAATGCCGGTCAAAAAAATGGAAGAACTTACACTTTATGATAAAAAAAGAGCAGGCACTGATATACACTTTGTTTTCCTTGAAGGTATCGGCAAAGGAGTTGTCAGAAAAGTGCCATTTAAGGAAGTGATTGAATTTTACAAGCAGCATAAACATTAAAAAAACAGTTATGAATTCATTTGGGGTAGTTTTCAGGGTATCCGTTTTTGGAGAATCACACGGTTGCGTAACGGGAGTGACTATTGATGGTTGTCCTCCCGGAATTGCAATCAAACCTGAAGATTTCATTCCGGATCTGAGCAGAAGAAAGAGTGGATCTGCAGGTACTACAAAGAGGCATGAAGGGGACCTTCCGGAAATTCTCAGTGGAGTCTACAATGGTTACTCAACCGGGAGTCCCATGACAATCGTTACCCGTAACAAGGATACTGATTCTACTGCATATATTGAATTTGCTGATATTCCGCGTCCCGGTCATACCGACTATACGGCAAATATTAAATACCATGGATTTAGTGATATGCGTGGCAGCGGACATTTTTCTGGGCGAATAACCTGGGGGCTTGTTATTGCGGGTGTCATAGCCAAGAAATTAACCAGCCAGATGGAGATTTCTGCAAAACTCATTTCAGCTGGAGGGTCTGATAATATTGAAGATGCTGTAAAAGAGGCAATTGCAAAGGATGATACAATAGGCGGAATTATTGAATGTGTAGTAAAAAACCCGCCCCGGGGACTCGGAGAACCATTTTTTTATTCCATCGAATCTGCTCTCAGTCATATAATATTTTCCATTCCGGCAATAAAAGGTATTGAATTCGGTTCAGGCTTTGCATCAGCCTCGATGAGAGGATCGGAGCACAATGATCCATTTATTGACGAAAGTGGAAAAACAGCTACAAATAATGCGGGCGGCATAAACGGCGGAATAAGCAACGGAAACGATATTATCTTCAGGGTGGCGATTAAACCGACATCTTCAACAGGTGTTGAGCAGAAAACATTCAATTTTAAAAAGAAAATGATGCAAATCCTTAAGATAAAGGGAAGACATGATACATGTATCGCCCTTCGTATACCTGTGATTTTAGAGGCAGCTGCTGCAATTACCATTACCGACCTTATGATGATTGACCGGAGTATTTTCGAGGTGAGGCCTTAATGCCTTAATTGCACCTTTATTACCAGAGCTTTTTTTGCTAATGGGGTGATCCTGAACCTGTTATCTATTCTGTCTCCAATAATCCACACAATTTCTCCTGATGATTCCATAATGAGTCTCTTTTCTTTGTCAATAATGGAATATTTACAGTCAATAAAATAATCGCTCAACTTCTTTTTCTGTTTCATTCCCAGAGGATAAAAATAATCACCCGGCTGCCATTTTCTTATTATAAGCGGAAAGGTGAGCTTTGATGAATCGAGGCATGCAGTTTCCTGGTCATCAGGTATAGGATCAATGTCTGATATTCTGGTAAATACGGCTGATAGAACGAATGGCACTTTTCTTAATTCGGCAATGTTCTTTATTTCATAATACTCATTTTGCTTGTCTTTAAGTCGGGATATTATTAACTCATCCCTGTTCTTCAGGATCATGTGTGAAATGGTATAAATCCGGCTGCCGGTTTCTCCGTCAATAATATTGAAAAGATCATTCAGAGTAGAGTCTGTTATTCCAAAGGGTTTTATTAGCTCATAGATTAGAGTCCTGTTATTGAGATAGGGTCGTAACAGTTTGATATTAAGAATGATGACATTATCTTTCTCCCTTGTTACCTTTTGTCTTATTTCATTTATAAAGAGGGAAACAATATCATTTATACCACTCAGTCTTAGTGCCGTTTCATTGAGGGTGTTCTCAACAGAAGGATTTATGTCTTTAAGAACAGGTATGACCTTGTGCCTTATCTTATTGCGGGTATACTTTGTTTCCGCATTCGATTTATCCTCACGGTATTTTATTTTGTTTTTGTTACAATATGTTTCAATTTCATTTCTTGTCGCAAAAAGTAACGGCCTGATCATCCTGTCAGTCGATGGTTTCATGCCTGTAAGTCCTGCAATACCTGTTCCTCTGGTCAGATTAATAAGCATAGTCTCAATATTATCGTTCAGGTTATGTGCAAGAGCTGTAACATTAAAACCTTTCTCGTTCAAAAGATCTTCAAACCAGGTGTATCTTAATTCCCTGGCAGCCATCTGGATTGAAATTCCTTTTTTGGCAGCATATTCCTTTGTGTAAAAGCGTTTTGAATAGAATACGATACTATTATCTTCTGCAAATTTTCTTACAAGCATTTCATCCTTGTCAGCCTCCTTACCTCTCAGGCTGAAATTACAATGGGCGATACCTGTTTCAATACCGGCCTTCAGGAACAAATCAGCCATCACCATTGAGTCAATACCTCCACTCAAAGCCATGAGTACTCTGTTATCCTCTTTAACCAACTGATTTTCTTTAATATATGTCAAAAAATCTTTCAGCATAAAGTTTTATTCTGATGATTACTGGTATGTTAACAGTGAAGGCGGTCCTGGTTCGAAGTTATCAGGCTTCAGCAACTGCTCTCCTGATACCAGGATATAATTAACCCGGGAATAATCAGGGAGGTTTGGGAAATAACCAAGCCTGATCTGTAAAGTGTTAAAAACAAGGTTATCATTTCGTATCCTGATTCCCAGGCCGATACTTGATAATACTTCTCCTTGCTGGACAAATTCGTTGGTTCCGAACAGGAAACCAAGGTCGGCAAATCCAAAGAATGCAAATCTGAACCCATAGAAATTAACCGGACTGAAGAGAACTGATTCAAGATTAATTGCCAGTCTTTGTCTTCCTCCTACAGAATCATTTTTAAAACCTGAAAAACCATCTTCACGAACAAAAACAAGAGATTCATCGGAGTACCTGTCAAATCCTCTTGTATAATCAACTTTGATAAAGTTCCTTATCCTGTAATTGCCCACATATAACAGATTAGAAATAAAATCTGTCTTTAATGTAAAAACTCCCTGTTCTGTCAGGCCTTCATTAAAAAAGGTTGCTATGTCTGCTGAAGCATGAAAGTACCCTATGCTTTTTATCGATTTACCCAGTGATATTTGTGCTCCGGCATATATCCTGCGCTTGAATTCATTTATCTCTCTTCCCGCTGTCAGGTTTATTATTCCTCCGTAAGGAATATCTTCAGTTCTTCCATATCCGTATATCAGATTCGCTTTGTAATACTTCTGAACTGATAAGGATACAGAACCCATGTATATCCTGTACTTCTGCAGGTAATGATAGGAATCAGGCATTATATAGGGATGGTCAAATACATTATTGTTAGTATACCTGACGCCGAGAATCAGCCTTGTTACAGATTCTTTATTCAGGAGAAAAGACCGGGCAAGCCAGTAGTCCTGAAAATTGTATTTCAGGGGTTCAGGGACAGGCAGAGTGTCAAGGTCTTCAGTGGTGAACATTTCCCTTATCGATATACCTCCGGCATATTTTGTCGTTGAGCTTACAAGTTTGCGCTGAAGGTCAAAACCGAATGTCTTTTCGCCGAGCCCGTTGAAATAAAAAAGCCCCAGGTTTATGAATGATTTTGCAACGTTATTAATATTGTATACTATTCCAAAGCCCGGGGAGCCAGGCAGATCAGAGTTATAAGGTATATTAAGCCTGAATTCGTGTCCCATTCCGAATATATTCTTTTCAAAGAGGGACGCGGAACCTTTTTTAATGCTGCTGTAATTGAATGAGGCGGCGAGAGAATAAATATCCTTTGTAACAATCACAATATCAACCTCCTCCTCAGAAACCGGGATTACGATTATCCTCGAATCATCAATATAGGGCAACTGCCTGATAATTCTTTCATTATCACTGATTACCAAAGGGGAAAGAGTGTCTCCCTCAGAAAACAGGAGATTTTTTCGGATTATTTGTTCATTAGTGTTAATGTGAGTTGCATTTAAGAGTTTTTTTAATTTATTAGGATCAAAAACTAGCGGATTGTTAATACTGGAGCCGAAGACACTGAGCCTCCTGATCTCAATATTTCTGATTTTCCTGCCGGAATAAGTCTGGTAGTTAATATCACTTGATTCAGTAATCTCTTTTTTTGAGGATGGGTCATGAGATACAATCAGGAAATCATACAGTTTCCTGGTTATCAGTGTTCTTGATGCTTTAGCTTCCAGAGAGTCGAAGAAGAATTGATTGGGGCTATTTGCAGAAACGCCGAAAGGTAAAGGAGAATCGGGAATATTCTTAGAGGAACCCGACACAAAAGGCTGGTTTATATCCCTGATCCTGATTAATGAATCAGAACTGATATGAGAGATTTTGGCTTTATCTGTCTGGTTTTGGGAATTCAGGTGGTTATTGAAACACAGAAATGCCAACAGAATAAAAACACGGTTGATTTTCTGTATATTTCTTTCAAACTCCACATCAGGTATTATTTGTATTCTTTTCAAGAACATCATCTGAATTGAACTGAAATCCCAGCCGCTTACCGGTAATTACCCGTGAATGCTGGATTTTAGCCTCTGCCTGCCCTACAGTTGCGATTTTTACAGTATCATAAGGAGGTACAAGGAGATCAAATTCAAGCGCATACAGGATTGCTGTTGAAATTATCACCTGTAATGAATGCTTGCTTATTTCCTCATTACCGTAGTTGGTGAAAAGCATTCCCATCTGCCTTTTGCCTTCAACAAGATATTGTTTTTCATGGTTAATGAATATTCTTGCTATGAGGTAGCCGAGGTCATCCTGCCTTGAATATTTGATCGAATCAAACAGAAAGTTATAGATATTTATTATTCCTGAATATGCATTGTATTTGTTTTTCTGGATGTAGGCTGTCTTCCATGCCGGATGTTCCCTGTCGAACTGGAAAATATTTGAATGCATGCTGAAGAACAAAATATCGCCTGCTACCTTTAACTGGGCATCAAAACAGCTCCTGTCGGTATATTCCAGCTTTATTCTTGGATCAATATTGCCAAGACTAACATTTCCTTCTTTAGCAAAGTCATTCAGGATCTCTTTGACAATACCGAATGATTCCAGTGTATTGTCATAAACCTTCTCTTTGAGAACGGATTTCTCTTTAAGAGTGTTTATGATCGTTTGTTTCTTTTCATTGATATCTGTCATGTTAAGATCAGTTTAAGCACCTAAATTAATAATTTTCAAAGACAATCAGACAGGTATATTCTATTTAATCGATATCCTGAAATTAGTATGATATGGCATAGAGGACCCTTCTTTTTGATGGCTTGCCTGAATAAATACACTTGCCGTCCTCTTCGGGTGCATCAAAGGGGATACACCTTATAGTTGCCTTTGTCTCATTTTTGATCTTCTCTTCTGTTTCTGCTGTTCCATCCCAGTGAGCCATGATAAATCCCCCTCCATCGTTCAGTATTTTTACAAATTCATCCCATTTATCAGGATAGAATGTGTTTTTCTCTTTGAATTCAGCCGCTTTGCTGAATATATTCTTCTGAATTTCATCGAGAAGGGTTACAACATGATCAGCAATATTATCTGCCGGCAGGTATTTCTTCTCCAACGTATCTCTGCGTACAACCTCTATAGTTCCTTTTTCAAGATCGCGGGGGCCAATAGCCAGGCGAACAGGTACACCCTTAAGTTCATAATCGGCATATTTCCAGCCGGGAGTGTTATTGTCGCGGTCGTCATATTTTACTGATATACCCTTGGCCAGCAGCTCATCGCGTATTTTATATACTGTTTCGGAGATACGACTCAACTGTTCGGTATTCTTAAAAACGGGTATAATGGCCACCTGGACAGGTGCCAGGCGGGGTGGAAGCACCAGTCCGTGATTATCAGCATGTGCCATAACAAGAGCTCCAATCATACGTGTTGATAAACCCCAGGAAGTCGCCCATACATAATCAAGTTTTCCGTTTTTATCAGTGAACTGAACATCAAAAGCTTTGGCAAAATTTTGTCCCAGGAAGTGGCTGGTCCCTGCCTGGAGGGCTTTCCCGTCCTGCATCAAAGCCTCAATGGCATAAGTATCCAGGGCTCCGGCAAAACGTTCATTTTCAGACTTGTAACCCTTAATAACCGGGAGTGCCATGAAGTTTTCAGCAAAATCGGAATAGACATTGATCATTTTTTCGGTCTCTTCAATAGCCTCTTCTCGCGTTGCATGGGCAGTATGCCCCTCCTGCCAGAGAAACTCTGTAGTCCTGAGAAAAAGCCTGGTCCTCATTTCCCATCTTACAACATTAGCCCACTGATTGATAAGTAAAGGCAGATCCCTGTAGGAGTGTATCCAGTTCCTGTACGAGTTCCAAATGATTGTCTCCGAGGTGGGCCTTATTATCAACTCCTCTTCAAGTTTTGCTTCAGGGTCAACAATTACACCTTTGCCCTTCCCGTCATTCTTAAGCCGGTAATGAGTCACTATGGCGCATTCTTTTGCAAATCCCTCAACATGTTTTGCCTCTCTGCTGAAAAATGATTTTGGTATGAAAAGAGGGAAATAGGCATTGACATGCCCTGTTGCTTTAAACATCCTGTCAAGTTCCGACTGTATTTTTTCCCATATCGCATAGCCATACGGCTTGATAACCATACATCCTCTCACTGCTGAATTCTCAGCAAGCTCTGCCTTGATTACCAGGTCATTATACCACTGCGCATAATTTTCATCCCTGTTTGTAAAAAACTTCGCCATAGTTTTGGTACACTATTTGATTTATTATATTTGAATAGAAAAGAAAGCGTAAAAATAGATAAAAACTTTAGTTATCATTAAAAAAAACAGGAGGTTCAACATGAAAGCAAAATTTTACATCGGAATAATTTCAGCCCTGCTGCTCGCGGGTTCACCGATGGCAGCTCAGTTTGCTGATAATAATGGCTTCAGAAATGATAACTCCGGAGTTGTAATCAATAATTACTATTATGATGATTATGATTATTACTTCGCATCACGTATAAACAGATTTCACAGGTCATATGCCGCTTTTGACTATTATTCTCCTATGTTCACTGAAACATACTGGTATAATTACCAGCCATATTCATGGGGCGTTAGCATCTATGGCGGTGGTGGTTTCGGTTTTGGATTAGGATACAGTTACGGATGGTATGATCCTTACTACGGGAGTAACTGGTACTTGGGTTACGATCCTTTTTACTACAGCTGGTACTCGCCGGTTATAGTAAATATAAACATCGGACCCCGATGGAGAAATTACTACCGGGGATGGTACGGGCATAACAGCTGGTATTACGGACATAACCGCTGGTACAATAATTACTACCAAAACAATTATGCGGCCAGGTATTCATCAAGAGATTTTCCTGAACGGTACAGATCCGGGGAATATAATAATAACAGATCAAAATCAGGAGATGTTTCAAGACGCACCGGAAATTCTGCAGACGGATCACGAAACAGAATTGACAACAACAATAACAACAACGGAAACAACGGCAATAAGGAGAGGATAGCACCTGTTACAGTTCCTGCAAACAGAAGAGTTGAGCAAACCACACCTGCCAGGAGCCAGACGAAAAGCCCTGTAAGGGTTAACAACACTCAAATAACAAGAACCCGGAGTAATGCTGTAAGCAGCGCGCCGAAACGGACCCAGGTAACCAGAAGTACAACTTCAGCACCGGTAAAGAACACGGGAACTGTTTCGCGGAGCAGTGCAAGTTCCGGACGGACTATAAGCGCCCCTTCAAGAAGCTCAGCATCTTCCGGTAGCAGGGCAACAGTATCACGGGGAAGCTCATCATCCAGTAAGGGAAGATCTGGATCAAGCGTCAGAAGCTCTTCCTCCAGCTCAAAATCCAGTTCATCAGGTTCATCATCAAAATCTTCCTCGAGTAGAAACAGAAGGTAATAACCAGTAATACTAAATTTAAAATGAGGCATGCAAAAGCATGCCCTCTTTGTTTTTATAGAGAAATCGGTTGAAAAATGTATTATATTTAATAACCCTATAAAATGAGCATGGAGTTATAATTTGCTATATTTGGTAAATCTTGATAATTTTATGTGGCAATTTGGTACAATATTTGCACATATATAAAAGGAATAAAACCAAGAGAGGGAATCAAAAATGAAAGCAGTAAATTACATATCAATTCTGGTAATCCTGGTACTGGGTTCCTGTTCATCAGGACTCTACTCAGGCTTAGAGTATGACGATCTCTACTATCTGCCTTCCGACAGGCCGGTACCCAGGGTTCAATCTCCTGTAACTAACCAGATCGTTGAAAGTGATCTGAGGGCCGATGATTATTACTACGACAACATTTATTCTGCCGATACCCTGGTATCAAACGAGTATTCTGATGTAGTCGGTAATGAAGAGGCGGTAATGAACGATTATTACGGCAGCAGAGATTACGGATACTATGATAATTACTCTTACTCAGGAAGATTAAGAAGGTTCCATGGTAATTATTTCTACCCCTACTGGAGAGATCCTTTCTATTACAATTATAGCTGGGGATTCCCCTCAATGAGTTTCGGTTACGGTTATCCATACTACTCCGATCCATTCTTTTATGATCCCTACTATTACGATTACGGGTACTATGGAGGATATTATCCCAGAAACTACTACGGAAGTTATTATGGAGGTTTCTATAGTCCTTTCTATTCTTCATACTACAGCCCTTATTTCAGTAACCGGGGTTATTATTCAAATGCCTCTTATAACAGAGATTCAAAGAATAATGCGGATTATGGAAGAAGAGAAAGGCAAAGTGTTTATTCTACAAGGTGGAACAGCAATTTACCTTCCGCGGCATCCTCCAGACGTGGCGACAGTTACCTGTCAAAAGGAACAACCACCGATGCTGCAAGACGATCATCTGGTGTCACAACTCCTGTTACTACTGATTCAAGGAGAGCTGTATCTACAGCTTCCGGTAACCGTCAGATGCTTAATGCTGCAGATTCCAGGACGGGAGAAGATCTTACCAAAAGTGCAAATACACCCTCAAACAGGAGCTCTACAACAAGAACAACAACGGTTACAAGACCTGCATATAATTCAGTTAACAGAAGCTATACGCCGAGCTACAATAATCCCCGTATGAGTACCAGACCCTCATATAACAACAGCAGGGTAAGTACAGAGAGGTCATCTGGTTCATCTTACTCAGGTACAAACAGGAGTACATCAAACACCAGTTCATCAGTTTCAGCCGGACAAAGCAGGTCGTCGAATAACAGTTCAAGTTCAAAAAGCAGCTATTCGGTTCCTGCAAGGAGAAGCTCCTCATCAGGATCATACTCTTCTTCAGGTTCAAGAAGCTCCTCATCAGGATCGTATAGCAGCAGATCTTCAAGTTCCGGATCAGGAGGCAGTTACTCATCAGGCTCCTCATCCGGTTCATCTTCTTCTGGTAGATCATCTTCAAGTTCATCAGGAGGAAGGAGATAAAAGTACAAGAAAATCAAGCCTGTAAATTAGTTCATTCTGTTAATGGAGTGGTGGGATTGTTTTAAGTAAAAACTGGCAATTATGAAGAAATTAAGTTTGATATTTGTTATTATGGTCGCAACGCTCTCAGCGAGTATTGCCCAGAATGTCGATGATGCATTAAGATATTCACAACAGTTTTATACAGGAACAGCAAGATTCATGTCGATGGGAGGTGCATTTACTGCCCTTGGCGGAGACATTTCCTCATTAAGCCAGAATCCTGCCGGACTTGGTGTTTTCCGCTCATCAGAGATAAGCATTACACCACAACTGTTCCAGATAAAAACGACAGCAGGACTGAATAGTGCAAATTCATCAGATTACATCTATAATTTTAACCTGGCCCAGGCAGGAATAGTAGCAAATATTATTGACAACAATTCCGAATCGGGACTTGTCTCCCTGAATATAGGCTACTCTTTCAATAAAACCAATAACCTGAACCAGAGCATTATCATCGATGGTATCAGTAATAACAGCTCACTGGCAGATTTCTGGACTGACAATGCAGAGGGGTTATTCAGGGATGAACTGGCAGAATTTGCCCCCGCAGCATATCTTGCATGGGATACATGGGTAATAGATACACTTCCCGGTTCAAATACCCATTACGGAACAGTGTACTCCAATTATGGTGACAACCCTCCTTCAGTATACGGACAAAATATCAGAAGGCTTGTTACATATGAAGGATATACCGGAGAACATGCACTTTCTGCAGGGATTAATCTCTCGAACAAACTTTATGTAGGAGCAACAATCGGAATCAGTCGCCTTAACTATGCCAGCCAGTATGAACATTTTGAGACTACTGATGCAATACTGCCGTCACAATTCGAAAACTTCGATTATACGTTTTATTACAGTAATGAAGGTACAGGCTATGGACTGAAAATAGGAGCTATCTACAGGCCCATTGAAATACTCAGACTGGGTTTCGCTTTCCACTCACCAACACTGTATAAGATAAACGTATACGTATATGACAATATAACTTCGAATTTCTCCGATGGGGGCCAATATAGCTCTTCCACTGAACCAGTAAGATACAGCTACGCTCTTACAACACCTTTCAAGGCAATGGTTGGGGCTGCAGTTCAACTTAAGAAACTCGCCCTGATAAGTGTTGATTATGAATTCATTGACTACAGTACTGCCAGATTCTCCGATACTGGTGATGATTATAACTACAGCGAAAAGAATGCAACAATCAAAAGTACATTGAGAGCAACCAATAATCTGCGTCTGGGGGCTGAAGTAAGACTAAACAGATTATACCTGAGGGGAGGATATAGTTATTACGGAAAGGTTTGGGCAGATGAAGAACTCAACAGAGACCTTGACTATAACTCTTTTTCATTCGGAGCAGGATTCAGGGAACAGAATGTTTATGTCGACTTTGGATTCAGCACCATCATGAATCCTCAGCAATATGTTCTTTACAGTTCAAGCGTAGAATCACTAATATCAGATATGAGCATAACCAGGAACATGTATACAGTTACATTTGGTTATAAATTTGGTTACTGATACTTTGTTTGACTTCCTTTAAAGAGGGCTGCCCTGCAAGGAGCGGCCTTTTTTTAGAGGTATTTATAAGCTTCAGGACCCATGTTAAATACCAGATCCATAATGCTCAGACCGGCTACAAAACCTGCACCATAATCGAAAACCTGCATATATTTTTTTGGTTGGTAGTATGATTTTTTCTTCGGATTTATTTTATACCTGAGATCGTTATCCGAAATGCCAATAGGCTGAAAATCAGATGTGTATAGAAGGGATATTTCGATTTCCATCATTTTTAGAATCGCCTTCAGGAGATCCATGTTAAGATCAAGCAGAAATTCATAATCGGATAGGATTATCTTTTCAATGATCTCATAATAGTAAATGAAATATGGGGAAGATTCATATGATGCTGACAAAGCTCTCAAGTGTATCTGCTGCCATCTTTTTGAATAATCGATCCTTATTTCTTTAACAGGAGTTTTATGGAAGCTTCCCTTATAAACCGGCACGGTCAGAAGCTGCGGCCCGCCAGCAGAAAGAATATAGCAGCGGTTCCGGTATGATTGCTTAAGATAATTTTCTTCTCTTTCAATGAATACCGTTTCAGCTTTTTTTATATATGAAAAGTATTCTATTGGCGGCAGGTAAGCAGTAGAGAGTAATATTTTACCTGTCATAGTTCATCCTGTTGATCATGCTTGCTGAGAAGCCTGCACCAAAGCCGTTATCGATATTTACAACGGTTACTCCGGCAGAACAGCTTGTCAGCATGGCAAGCAGTGCTGACAGTCCCTCGAAACTGGCTCCATAGCCTACACTTGTCGGTACTGCAATTACAGGTTTATCGACAAGCCCTCCAACCACACTGGCCAGGGCTCCTTCCATTCCGGCAATAACAATTATAACACTGCAGCTCCTTATTTCCGGCAGTTTATCAACAAGCCTGTGAATGCCTGCAACACCAACATCGTAGATCCTTATTACTTTATTGCCAAGCAGTTCAGCAGTAACGGCTGCTTCCTCTCCAACCGGGATATCGGATGTTCCTGCTGTGATGACAGCAATATTGCTTTCAGGACAATCGGGCTTTTCTTTCTGATATGAAATGATCCTTGCTTTGTCGAAATATACTGTTTCGGGAAGCCGGGCTTTTATTGCATCATACATCTCCCGGCTTGCCCTTGTTCCTATTACGTTATTCTCTTTTTGGGCCATTACCCTGAATATTTCCATTACCTGTCCGCTTGTCTTACCGGAACAGTAGATTATTTCAGGATACCCTGTTCTTATTTCACGATGATGGTCAATTCTTGCAAATCCCAGATCAGTATACGGGAAATTCTTCAGCTTCTCAAGAGCTTCTTCAGTGCTTATTTTTCCTTCACTTACCTCTTTAAGCAATTTTTCCAGTTCTCTTCCCGTCATAATTTTTCTTTTTCAGGATCCATGCTGCCGGTTCTGTAACCTTCAAGGTCCAAAGATATGTATCTGAATCCTATTTTTTTCAGATCACTTATAATATATTCTTTGCGCGGATCATTTAAGATCCTGTCAACATATCCCGGAAGACACTCGATTCTTGCTACATCGCCATGCACTCTTACCCGTGCTCCCGGGTATCCTTTCTCAAAGAGGAGATTCTCAGCTTTTTCAATCATTTGAAGCATCTCGTCTGTAACGCTTGTATTATACGGTATGCGTGTCAGCATGCAAGCCATGGCAGGTTTATCCCATATTGGCAATCCTGCTTTCTTTGCCAGTTCCCTTATATCAATTTTTGTAAGCCCTGCTTCTGCAAGGGGACTTCTGACATTCAACTCGTTAATTGCCCTGAGGCCCGGTCTGAAATCCACCGAATCATCTGCGTTCGTTCCGTCAGCAACAAATTTAAATCCATTTCTCCTGGCATAATTTGCGACTTCAGTGAAAAGGATTTTTTTGCATATATAACACCTTTCTGTGGGATTGTGCCTCATGTTCTCAGGGAATTCCAGGTCAATTATTTGATGGTCAATTCCATGCGTATTCATGAATTTAACCGCATCACTGATCTCCCTGGCAGGAATATATGGTGTCCGAATTGTAACAGCCAACATCTTTAGTGAGTCCAGTGCTTTTGCCCTGTGTGCCAGGAATGAACTGTCGACCCCGCCTGAAAAAGCGATAATAAATGACCCTAAATCTTTTAATATTGAATCGAGTTTTATTGATTTATCCTGCATCACACTTTCTTCTTTTTCCTTTCTCCTTTTTCCTTTTGTCTGTCACCTGCAGCCTGTTGACTGTTAACAAGTTGTGCCATAATATCATTATACACTTTTTTTACCGGAATCCCGTTTTCTGTTGCTATTTTCATACATTCGTTAAATTCCGGTTTACAGGATACTTCATTTCCCTTATAAAATGAGTACTTGATGGTCACATCACCATAAACCGTCCTTTTTTTAATGAATTTTCTTACAAGGGTATCCTTTTTGAAAGGGAAGCTCCTGATTCCTGTAGTGGTTGATTCCCTGAAAATGATCTCTTTTAAAGAATCTTCAAGTCCTTTCTCACAAATGATATTCAGCATATTACCGGGCCGGCCTTTCTTCATGATAATATTTGTAATAAAGACATCAGCAGCCCCTGCATTAAATAGATTTTCTGATATATGTTCAAAGAATTCAGGATTCATATCATCAATATTGCACCCTAACAGGAGAGCGTCATGGCCCGGTTGATCTTCACTTGTTTCCGCGAGAAATACCCTGAGCATATTGGGAACATCAGGGTGATCCTTTTGACCGATACCATATCCTGTTTTTTGTATTGTAAATGAAGGCTGGCTATTAAAATATGTTCCAAGAGTTCCTAAAATTGCAGCTCCCGTTGGAGTTGTTGCCTCAAAATCTACTCCTCCTTTTCTGACAGGTATTCCTTTCAATATTTCGGAAGTCGCCGGTGCCGGAACGGGCAATCTTCCATGACTGCATTTTACAAAACCGCTGCCAAGCTCAACAGTGGAAACCATTACCGCATCAACATGAAGAGAATCATAACATATCGCAGCACCCACAATATCAATGATTGAATCCAGAGCTCCGACTTCATGAAAATGGACTTTTTCGAGGGGAATTTTATGAACCGTGGCCTCTGCAACAGCCAGTTTCATAAATATTTTTTTGCTCAGCGCTTTTATTTTATTGTCCAATCCTGAGTTATTTATGATCTTTTCAATGTCAGTAAGATGCCTGTGTGATTTTTCGGGTTCTGTCTGTATTACAGTTACTTTTGTTCCATTAATACCGTGTCTCTGGTCCTTTTCCGCAACCAGCTTCCAGCCTTTCAGATTAAGTTTGTTAAGCTCCCTGACCAGGAAGGATTTCTTTATGCCAAGGTCTATCATTGCACCAAGATTCATGTCGCCACTTATACCTGAAAAACAATCATAGCAGAGTATTTTCATTCTAAAAGAAATTATATTTATATAAGACAATTAGTACGGAACTTTGTTTAGCATTTGAAACAATATATTTAAAAGTTTCTTATTGCTAAGATACTATATAACTTAAGTCCATTGCAATTCCACATGATTAAAAAATAAAAGCAGCAATATACCCCGGGAGTTTTAAACTTTGATCACACATTATAAAAAAAAGTTGTATTTTTCGGTACTTATTTTATGATTTTATCTTAAGAATAAGGTAATAGAGCAATGAAAAGAAGGGATTTTCTTAAAAAATCAACAGGTGCAGGTCTGGCTGCAGGAGCCGCAATAAGCTTCGGGCGTCATGGAAGATTGTGGGCAAATACAGGAGAAAGAGCTAAATATGATATGGTTGCTGTTATGGGAGGTAATCCTGATGCAATGTTTGATATTGGCATTCAGGAGCTTGGCGGGCTGAGTACCTTTATTCAGAAAGGACAGAAAGTACTCGTAAAACCAAACATCGGATGGGATGTAATCCCCGAACTTGCAGCAAATACTAATCCTCTGCTGGTAAAAAGAATTATTGAGCAGTGTTTCAGGGCAGGGGCAAAGGATGTCTACGTATTTGATCATACATGTGATAACTGGGTCAACTGTTATAAGAACTCGGGTATCGAGAGAGTAGCTAAAGATGCAGGGGCAAAGGTTGTTTCGGGAAGTTCGGAAAAATACTATCAGGAGATAGAGATACCGGGAGGAATAAGGCTTAAAAGCGCAAAAGTGCATGAGCTTCTCCTTGAAACAGATGTATTTCTCAATATACCGATCCTTAAGCATCATAGCTCAACAAGAATGACAGGCGCTCTCAAGAATATGATGGGAGTTGTCTGGGACAGAGGCTACTGGCACTCTAATGATCTTAATCAGTGCATTGCGGATTATGCTTTGTTTGAAAAGAAACCTGATTTGAATATTATTGATTGCTACAATGTTATGGTAAAAAATGGTCCTCAGGGTGTTTCCAAAGAGGACGTTGTTCAAATGCGATCCCTGATACTCACAACTGACTGGGTTGCAGGAGATACAGCGGCATCAAAGATGCTCAGCTTACAAACAGAAAAGATTGAATATATTCCGATGGCCCACAAACTTGGTGTGGGCAATATGAATCTCGAATCACTCAACATAAGAAGAATTAAAATGTAACTGCTGATGAGATCACAGTTTCTTCGAAGGTTCCGTATTTTTTTCTCAGCAATAATCTTCATCTGCTTCTTCATCATATTTGCTGATTTTACACATTTAATACCGGCAAAATATATCAATATACTCCTTTCCCTGCAGTTTATTCCGTCTGTTTTAAAGTTTTATGACCTTAGAACACTCCTTTCCGCGGGTTTTGCAGCTGTTCTTATCCTTACTCTGCTGAGCGGGAGGACATATTGTTCTTTTCTGTGTCCCCTTGGTATAGGGCAGGATATTTTCAGCAGGATTGGCGGTCGTATTAAGAAAAAGTTCAGAAGATTCGGATATAAGAAACCCTATACCATAATAAGGTACTCACTCCTTGTAATAACATTGACTGTCACAATAATATGGGGCGGCTACCTTCTTACCCTGCTCGATCCATACAGCATATTTGGCAGATTCATGACATACTTTGCCAAACCTGTGGTCATTCTTCTGAATAATTTTGTTGCAGGAATACTTGGGAAATTCGATATTTATACACTTAGTCATCTGGATATCAAGGGATTCCATTTGGTTACATATTCAATACCTGCGGGATTTTTTATATTGGTGGGTTTGCTTTCCCTGACCAGGGGACGTCTTTACTGTAATATGATATGTCCTGTAGGCACTTTGCTGGGACTTCTGTCAAAAATTTCACTCTTCAGGATAAAAATCGACGAAAGCCAGTGTTCAAAATGCGGCCTCTGTTCTGTAGGATGTAAGTCGTCGTGTATAGATTTTCTTAAAACCCATGTTGATGTGAGCCGTTGTGTCGGCTGTTTTAATTGTATAAAAATATGTCCCGATAAAGCAATATCGTATGGCTTTGTAAACCTTAAGAGAAAAGCGCATAAAACAGATGTGAAGAAACGGAAATTCATTGCCGGATCCCTGGCGATGCTTTTTGGGCTTTCCTACACAGCACGAAGTCAGGATAAAAAAACTCCGGTACCGACAAAAGCATCAACAGTTAAGGAGGAAAAGACCTGTCCGGTATGTCCTCCGGGCGGGAATTCTATCGAGGATTTCAATACCTTTTGCACAGCCTGTTCCCTGTGTATAACTGCCTGTCCGAACGATGTCCTGCAACCAGCTCTTTTTCAATATGGTATAAAAGGAATGATGCAGCCCGTAATGGATTATCATAAAAGCTTTTGCACCTATAATTGTACAGTATGTACCGAGATATGCCCTACTAATGCACTTCATCCGCTGGTACTGGAAGCTAAAAAGCTGACACGGATCGGAAAAGCAAACTTCATAAAAGATAATTGTATAGTAAAAACAGAAAAGACAGCCTGCGGTGCATGTTCTGAAGCCTGTCCTACAAAAGCAGTATATATGGTCCCTTATGAAGGGAACCTGGTAATCCCGGAGACAAATAATGATATTTGTATTGGCTGCGGACATTGTGAGTATGCCTGTCCGACAACTCCATACAAAGCAATTTTTGTAGATGGACTCCCATTACATGAAGTTGCACAAAAACCTGAAACCGAAGAGCCGGATATAGAGATTCCGGTCGAATTCCCGTTCTAACAATTATTTGACATTATGGGACCTTCACATATTGAGCATATTGGTATTGCAGTAAGTAATCTTGAAGCTTCAATTGACATTTATGAAAAAACGTTTGGTTTGAAATGCTATAAAATTGAGGAGGTTCCGGAACAAAAGGTACGAACAGCATTTTTCAGGGTAGGTCAGACAAAAATTGAACTTCTGGAATCTACAGATCCCGAAGGACCAATTGGAAGGTTCATTGAAAAAAGAGGTGAAGGAATACACCATATTGCCTTTGCCGTAAAAGATATTGATAAACAATTGCAGCAGGCTGAAGAAAATGGTGTAGTGCTTATTGATAAATCTCCGAGGAAGGGTGCCGAAAACCTGGATATCGCCTTCCTTCACCCAAAATCGACTTCAGGAGTATTAATCGAGATCTGTGAGGATAAAACAACAAATAATTGAAACCAGTCATGAACAGCATGGTTGCTACAGCAGGTAATGCAGGTCCCGGGATAAGATCGGACTGTGAAATAACTCTGGAGCTTAAATCGACAGGCGGGATTGATATTGATCTGACATCCAGGGTCAAAACACTTTATGGTAAATCAATCACAAACCTTTCTAAGGAGGTCCTCAGTTTCTTTAAAATCAAGAATGCAAAAGTGAGGATAAATGATTCCGGAGCATTACCTTTTGTTATTGCTGCAAGGCTGGAATCCGCGATAAAAAAGCTGGTAAAAAATGATCTTGAATTTCTTTCTGAGCTTATAAAGGAGAACAGGTACACGACATCATCTGACAGGTTCAGATTCTCCCGGCTCTATCTTCCCGGAAACACTCCCGGCATGATGCTGAATGCAGGGCTGCATTCTGCTCATGGAATTATTCTTGACCTTGAAGACTCAGTTGCTCCCGAACGAAAGGATGAGGCCAGGATACTCGTCAGGAACGCACTCCGCCAGGTTAATTTTATGGGTGCCGAGAGAATGGTGAGGATAAACCAGGGCGCCATGGGTTTAAAGGATCTGCAATCAGTAATACCACATAATGTTAATATTGTACTGATACCCAAATGTGAGTCTCCTGATGAGGTAATAAATGTTGACAGTGAAATATCCTCCATACTAAAAAGAACAGGGATTAAGAATCCGGTTTTCCTGATGCCGATCATTGAAAGTGCACTTGGAGTGGAAAACTCGTTCAGCATTGCAAAGGCTTCAGCGAATGTTGTTGCCATGGCAATCGGCCTCGAAGATTTTACAACTAACCTTGGAGTAACCAGAACTACAGAAGGAAAGGAGTCGTTATATGCCAGAAGCAGGCTTATTATTGCTGCAAAGGCTGCGGGCATACAACCGATAGATTCGGTATTCTCGGATGTGGGAGATATGGAAGGACTTCGGCAGAATGTGTTGAATTCCAAAGCGATGGGATTTGAAGGAATGGGTTGTATACATCCCCGCCAGATAGCTGTAATAAATAAGGGTTTTGCACCTGATGAAGCAGAAATAGAAAAATCGAAGAAAATTGTATCTGCATTTGAGGAAGCCAGGCAGAAAGGGCATGGCGTTGTTGCCCTCGGCTCAAAAATGATAGACCCGCCGGTTGTTGCCCGGGCTCAAAAAAATATTGATCTGGCAATAAGGCTGGGTAAATTATCAAAGAACTGGTTTAAGGAAATATCTTCACAAGAGAGCTAATAACTTATTGTTCAACAAAATGAAGGTAAAAACAGTAATAAATGCAGCAGGCAGGGCTGTTCCACTCGAAATAAACAGCCAGCCAGTTGTACCTTTTAAAGGTGTCGGGAAACATCGGCCGGCAGGAATGAAATATGCCCCACCAATACCTACCTGTTCTGATTATCCACCGATGGAAATAAAGTGGTAAATTCTCTTGCTGAAGCATTGCAGAAATGCGGCCTTCATAGCGGAATGACGATATCAACCCATCATCATCTGAGGGAGGGCGACCTTATCAGTAATAAGATATTTGAAATTGCATCGGAAATGGGAGTGAAGGACCTGGTCTGGTTTCCCTCAGCATCATTTTCGTGTAATGATCCTGTTATCAAATACCTAGATGATGGAACCGTAAACAGAATAGAGGGAAGTATGAACGGCCCGTTGGGCAGATATGTATCGGAAGGAAAAATGAAGGGAACTGCTGTCCTGAGATCCCATGGGGGACGGGTACAGGCTATACAGGATGGAGAAGTGAAAATTGATATTGCAGTACTGTCTGCTCCCTCTTGCGATTCATTTGGAAATGCAAAAGGTACCGGGGGGGATTCAGCATGTGGTGTACTTGGTTATGCAAAAGCCGACGCCTTGTATGCATCAAAGGTAATCGTTGTTACTGACAACCTTGTTGACCTGCCCTGCTTTCCTATGGAGATTGAGGGTAACTATGTTGATTATGTCGTTGTTATCGATAAGATAGGGATACCGGAGAAAATCGTTTCAGGTACCACACAGATAACTAAAAGTCCTGACCGCCTGCTTATTGCGGAACTGACTGCATCATTTCTTGAAAAATCGGGCATACTCGTGGATGGTGTAAAAATGCAGGCCGGGGCAGGGGGCACATCTCTGGCTATTGCAGTATTTGTACATGAGATATTAAAGCAGAAAGGGTGGAAATCAAAATTTGGTTTTGGCGGTAGTACAAAGTATATGGTTAAGATGCTCGAGGAGGGGCAGATGGGCTATATTCTTGATGCACAGGCATTTGATCTGGATGCCGTAAGGTCAGTGGAAACCAACCCCAACCATGTTCCATACTCTGTCTTTAATGCTTATAATTACCATTCCAAGGGTAACCTTACCAGCATGATGGATATAATGATACTTGGAGCAACGGAGGTGGACCTCAATTTTAACGGCAATGTAGTTACCCATTCAGATGGTTACCTTCTTCATGGTATAGGCGGTTGGCAAAACTGTCTTCATGCCCGGAATGTCATTCTGCCGATACCGCTTTTCCGCGACAGGATACCTGTGATTGTTGATGAAGTAACAACACTGTGCGGACCCGGCGAACTGATCGATGTCATAATTACGGAAAGGGGAATAGCGATCAATCCATTGCGCAAAGACCTTATAAAGAGTGTAAAGGGTAGCGGCCTGCCATTGAAAACAATTCAGGAATTGAAGGATGAGGCTGAGAGAATTTGCGGAATACCTCAGAAAGCAAGATTTGATGAGAAAATTGTTGCAGCAGTCAAGTGGGTCGATGGTACCGTAATCGACGTAATTAGAAAAATCAAAACTTAACTTAACTGGTATGGAATGTTTTAAGTGTGATATCTGTGGATATGTTTATGACCCTGAGAAGGGTGATCCTGCAGGTGGTATTAAGCCAGGCACAGAATTCAGTGACCTTCCTGATGATTATGTTTGTCCCCTGTGTGGAGCGACGAAAGACCAGTTTTTTAGTTGTGATTAAACGGTAACAGGAAAGAGCTGTATAACAGTTCTATTTAAGAGGTATTCTGGTTATCACATCAATAAGAAGATCCCAGAACATCTGAACTGTCTTTATTTCAATCTTCTCCTCAGGAGTATGGGCTCCCTTGATGGTCGGGCCAAAAGAGATCATATCAATTCCCTTGAATTTCTCAAAGATCAACCCGCACTCCAGTCCTGCATGTATAGCCCTGATTTGTGGTTCATGCTTGAACAGTTTTATATATGATTGGCGTGTGATCTTCAATATCTCTGAGGTCATGTTCGGCTTCCACCCCGGGTATCCGTCAGAATGAACTACTTTTGCCCCGGCCAGTTTCAGGCATGATTCAACCATTGCCGCAGCATCGTGTTTGGCGGATTCAATAGAACTTCTCTGTGTGGTAACCAATGTTATGGTATTGTCTTCTCCGAATTTGACAGATGCAAGATTTGTGGAAGTCTCAACAAGATCTTCCATTTCTTTCGACCATGCAATGGTACCATGAGGGCAGCAGGAAAGTGAATCGAGCAGCTTTTCCTGATTCTCCCTGTCCATCACAAAAGCCGGAAGATCAGCCTCCTTTGCAGATATTTTAAGCTCCTTTTCGATATTGCCCATCTCATCAAGGATAACTAAATTAAAGTCTGATATCCATTTCAATATCTTTTCAAAAGAAGATTTTTCAACCACTATGGTGGCAAATGCCTCTCTTGGAATAGCATTGCGCAGATTTCCTCCGTCAAAATTGCTTATGGAAATGTTAAAATCGTTTGAGAGATTCCTGAGGATCCTGTTCATTATCTTGACAGAATTACCATATCCTTTATGAATCTCGTCACCGGAATGACCTCCGTGAAGACCTGTTACTGATATCTCAATGGCAGAGGTTCCTTTCTGAACAGGCTCAGCAATATATTTCATTGTGCCTACAGTATCAATGCCTCCTGCACATCCGATGAAGAGTATGCCTTCATCTTCCGAATCCAGATTTATAAGTATTGTCCCTGTAAAAAAGCCGGGTTTCAGATTTATGGCACCTGTCATTCCCGATTCCTCATCAACAGTAAAGAGACATTCTATCTTACCTGCTTTAAGCTTTTTATCAGTAAGGATAGCCATCTGCGAAGCAATCCCGACACCATCATCTGCACCCAGAGTAGTTCCATCAGCTGATACCCATTTGCCATTTACAACAGGTATAATTGGATCTGTCATCCAGTTGTGGGGATGATCAGCATTTTTTTCTCCAACCATGTCCATGTGACTCTGAAGCACAACTGTTTTCCTGTTTTCCATACCAGGAGTAGCAGGCCTTGTTATCAGGATATTACCAATATCATCCTCTTTTGACTCAAGATTATTCTTCCTCGCGAAATCGAGCAGAGAAACTCTTATTCTTCCTTCATTTTTTGACAGGCGGGGTATTTTACAGATTTCTTCAAAATATTGCCAGACCGGTACTGGTTTCAATTTCTTATAAAGGCTCATACTATCTTCTTAAAAATCAAAAAGCAGGGGGCAAAAATACTTAAAATTTCCGAATCCTGAAAGGATGCTTAATAAATTTAACCTCCGTTTTTTCCCAAGGCAAATTTTCGTTATTTTTACTAACAGTTAATTCTTAATTAATAACAGGAATATGGCAAAAAGGACAATAGTGGCCCTCCCGGGAGACGGTATCGGAGCTATCGTTCTCAGGCAGGCTGTCAGAGTGCTTGAGGCGGCAGGATTTGATGCAGAATATATTTATGGAGATATTGGCTGGGAATTCTGGCGTAAAGAGGGAAATCCCCTTCCGCAGAGAACACTCGATCTTCTTGATAAGTATAAAATTGCACTTTTCGGAGCCATAACATCAAAACCAAAGGATGAGGCCAGTGCTGAACTCGATCCCTCATTACAGGGAAAGGGCTTTACTTATTCCAGCCCGATAGTGGGATTAAGACAGCATTTCAATCTCGACATCTGTGTTCGTCCGTGTAAATCTTATAAAGGGAATCCTCTTAATTTCATTAGACGTGGAGGAGGAAATACTATTGAAGAACCCTTTGTTGATGTTGTCATATTCCGTCAGAATACAGAGTGTCTTTATTCAGGAGTGGAATGGACCAATCCCCCTGAAGAAGTCTATAAAGCTTTTATGACACATCCGAAATTCAGAAAAAATTTCGGTAAGGTTCCTGTTGAGGAAATTTCAATATCAACAAGGATCTTCACAAAAAAGGCCACAACAAGGATACTGCAGGCAGCTTTTGAATATGCCGGCAAGTATGGTTATAAATCAGTTACAGTATGTGAAAAACCAAATGTGGTGAGAGAGACCTCTGGCTTAATGTGGAAGCTCGCCAGGGAAATACAGAAAAACTCATTCCCCGGTATCAGATTAAACAATACCAATATTGATGCTCAGATGATGTGGCTTACCAAGAACCCTGAGGATTATGGTGTCATCGTAGCTGGTAACATGTTCGGAGATATTGCTTCAGATGCTTTTGCAGGTCTTATAGGAGGACTGGGCTTTGCCTGCAGTGCCCAGTTTTCATCGGACAGTATTGCAGTATTTGAGCCGACTCATGGTTCTGCACCAAAATACGCAGAATATGAAGTATCAATTGTAAATCCGGTTGCTATGATCGAATCTGCATGCATGATGCTGGATTATCTGGGTGAGAATAAAACATGCCAGTCAATCCGTAAAGCTATTGCTGCAGTGATTGAAGAGGGAAAGGTAAAAACTTATGATATGATGAAGATGCAGGGCAGCCCGGAGGTCATTAAGAATGGTGCAGCCTCAACAGTCGAAATGACTGATGCAATAATTGCAGCGTTAAAGTAAAAAAAGTATAGGATGAATGATACGATAAAGAAGTTATGGCCGGAGCTTGACTGGATAAGTAGTGAATCGCTCAGGGAAAAAACTGCAAAAACATGGGAACTGGCGCTTGAAAGAAGCGTACTGACAGCCGAAGACCTGGAACAAATTCCTTTTACCTTGCTTTGCGGCCCCGATATGAAGGTGAGCTTCATGGCTCATAAGAGATGTGTCGTTCATGTGGCAAGGGAGAGCGGGGAAAAAATAAACCAGTTCCTTGGCAGTGAATTACCGGTTAATATGGATGTCCTGATATCTGGTGCTATACTGGCTGATGTCGGAAAACTCCTTGAGTATGAGCTTGATAATGAAGGCAAGTCTTGCCAGGGAAAATACGGACAGTACCTGCGGCATCCATTTTCGGGAGTCTCTCTTGCTGAGGAGTGTGGCATACCTCCGGAGGTATGTCATATAATAGCAGCACATGCTCATGAAGGCGATCTTGTTAAAAGAACAACCGAGGCATATATTGTTCATCATGCCGATTTCATGACATTCCTTCCTTTCAAGAGCAGGTTGACATAGATCCTGAATCCCGCTACCCCAGTTTCATTTTTTCGACTTCCTCGATATTTCTTTCGTTTGTAACTACCTTGGCTATAGGAGTATACAGAAAATCAATGAGATCCTGGTATTTATCCATGATTTTACCTCTGACTATTTTCATTGTTGAATTCATCAATCCGTTTTCTTCACTGAAACCCTCTTCAATAATACCAATAGCCACAGGCAGCCATCTCTGCGGAAACATATATCCGTATTTGCCGTTTGTCCTGTATTCGTTGATCTCATTTTCCAGCAGTGTAAGTACTATACGTTTCCCCTCTTCTGAGGCAGCAATGAGGTTTTTTTCCTCAAGATAGAGCTTCAGTGTGTGCTGATTTGGTACTATCAGCGCAACAGTATATGGTTTCTGGTTATTATAAAGCATGCACTGATCGATGTATTTTGACTGTTCCGTTATTGTCTCCTCAATACCTTCCGGGCTGAATTTCTCTCCATCATCTGCAATAAGAAGGCTTTTAAAACGACCCAGCACATACAGGTAACCCTCTTTTGTCATATAACCCATATCACCTGTAAGGAGCCAGCCGTCTCTTATTGTCTCTTTAGTTGCTGCCTCGTTTTTCCAGTATCCGTGCATCACATTTCCTCCCATGATCACTATTTCTCCTTTTTCTCCGACAGGAAGTTCATTACCATCATCATCGCATATCTTAAGATCCATATTATTTACAAGTACTCCTGATGATCCCAGCCTGTGTCTTGCAGTGGAATTGGATGAGATAACCGGGGAGGCTTCACTGAGTCCGTATCCCTGGTACATTGGAATACCAAGGGCATAAAAAAACCGTTGGAGCTCAATATCTAGTAGGGCGCCTCCACCGATGAAATAGTCGAGCTCTCCGCCGTAGGCTTCACGGACTTTACTGAAAATGAGCTTGTCATATAAATTAAGGAATGGTTTTTTCAACTTCTGCAGCCCCCTGCCTTTGTTCCATCCTTCCTTATTATATGAATATGCCATCTTAAGGGCATGCCTGAAAAGCATATCTGTCAGCTTCCCTTTTTCCTTGATCCCTTTTTCTATATTTTTCCTGAAGTTTTTGGCAATTGCCGGTACGCTCATCATGAGATTGGGCTTAATCTCCTTGAGGCATACAGGCAGATTCCGTAGAGTTTCCATTGGTGTTTTGCAGGTTTTTACCGATGCAATGCTTGCCCCTTTGCCCATGAACGCAAAAATACCGCATGTATGCCCGAATGAGTGATCCCATGGCAGGATAAGAAGCGTTTTATAGAATGGAGGGATATCCATTAAACTGTAAGCCTGGTAAACATTGGTTACATAATTACCGTGTGTAAGGATAATGCCCTTGGGATCGGCCGTGGTACCGGAAGTATAGCAAATATTGGCAAAACTGGAAGGAGTAATGCTCTTATAGTTTGCTTCAAATTTTGCCATATTCTCCTTTGATTCAAGCCATTCCCTTCCTATCTTTCTTACCTCGTTGAAATGGATCTCATTTGGTGCATATTCTTCCTGTGTATCGAAGTGTATTATTTTTTCAATAAACGGGCAATCATTGATTATCTCTTTCAGTTTCTGAGCCTGAATGGATGAGGTTAATATCATCTTAGATTCGGAATGATTAAGACGAAATTTAATCTCTTCAGGGTTCAGCTTTGTTGACAGAGGCACATTAAGGGCTCCCGAATAAAATATGCCAAGCTCTCCTATAACCCAGCTGTTGCGTCCTTCAGAGATCAGGCTCAGCCTGTCACCTTGTTTTACTCCCAGGTTCATCAGACCTGCTGCAAATTCATAAACCTGCTTTTTTGTTTCACCATAGGTCGTCCCTTCATATTTATCGGCAGGTTTTTCCCACAGGTAAACATTGCTGCTGAAATTTTCTACACTCTCTTCGAAAAATTGGATTATTGATTTCATTAGTTAAGTTTTTAGGGTATCCTTTTAATTTCACCACCCTAATATACAAAATCCCTTATATTATTACATTTAAGGCAATGTTATTATCATTTGGATTGGTTTTCAATATTTTGTATATTTGAGTATTGTCCTATCCTGTGATAGGAAGGTAAATATTAGTAATTAATATATTTGATATGAGACATTTAACAGCATTGATACTGGTACTCATGCTGGTAGCTCTTCCGGGCTGCAAGTATTTTAAGGGTAAGAAATTATTTGGCAAGAAAGCCGACCCAATGGCTGTTTGGCAAGCCGGGCAAGACAGTATAAGAGTGGTAGATTCCATCAGGAAGGTACAGGAACGCTTACAGGCAATTGAAGATGCCAGACTCGATTCGATAAGAATTGCTGAAGGAAAGAGAGCCTTGGAGCTTAATAATAAATACAACATTATTGTTGGAAGTTTTATTACTCCCCAGTATGCCAGGGATCATGCTGAAACATACCGCCAGAAAGGGTATGATGTAAGGATAATTGATATGGAAGGAGGGAGGTTCGAACTTGTGTCAGCCGAAGCCTATGAAAGTTTCAGGAAGGCTGTTGAACGCCTTCAATATTTCCAGGATAATGTTGAGATAGGAGCCTGGCTGTATGTTGTAAAATAAGTATAGTACTTAATTTCTTTTCCTGAATATCGTCTTCGTCCTGTCAGGTCCTACAGAGACCATTGTTACGGGAATTCCCGTTTGCTCTTCGATGAATCCGATGTATTTTTTCAGATTTTCCGGAAGTTTGTCATATTCCCTTATTTCTGAAATATCTTCCTTCCAGCCTGGGAATTCACGGTAAACAGGTTCCACAGGCGAGTTATTGAATGGGATCTCGAGGCATTCCCTGCCTTCAGAAATATACGATGTACATATTTTAACAGTCTCAAATCCTGACATTACATCACTCTTGGTGATAAATAATTGTGTAACCCCGTTGATCATGATGGCATATTTGAGTGCTGGCAGGTCGAGCCATCCGCAACGTCGGGGGCGTCCGGTTGTGGCGCCGAATTCAAAGCCTCTTTCTCTTAAAACCGTGCCGGTTTGATTGTTAAGCTCGGTAGGGAAGGGGCCGCTTCCTACCCTTGTACAATATGCCTTGGAAATACCGAATACTTCACCAATTTTCTTTGGTGCAATTCCCAGACCGGTGCATGCACCTGCACTGATAGTATTTGAAGAGGTTACATAGGGGTATGAACCAAAATCAATGTCAAGCATGGTGCCCTGTGCTCCTTCAGCAAGCAGCTTCTTCCCGCTGGATATAAGATTATTGATAAGATATTCGGTGTTTGTGATCCGAAACCTCTTAAGGAGTTCAATACCTTCAAACCATCCTGCCTCATATTCAGCGAGTTCATAATTGAAGTCATAGCTTTTCAGGAGGGAAAGATGTCGCTTCAGGTTATTATTGTATGCCTCCCTGAAATCTTTTTTCAGAATTTCTCCCACACGAAGGCCGTTACGTGCTACTTTGTCTGTATATGCAGGTCCGATACCTTTGAGGGTTGATCCTATTTTGGTATTTCCTTTACTGAGTTCAATAGCTGCATCGAGAATTTTGTGCCCGGGCAGAATAAGATTTGCCCTCGCCGAAATCACAAGCCTTTTAATAAGCTCATCCACACCAGGGCCCAGGTTATCAATCTCTTCCTTAAACACCGCCGGGTCAATTACTACACCATTGCCTATTATATTTAACTTGTCAGGGTGGAAAATGCCCGACGGAATAAGATGCAGTACATGCTTCACGTTGTTGATTTCAAGGGAATGGCCTGCATTAGGTCCACCCTGAAAACGGGCTATTATATCATAACCGGGACTTATAGCATCGACTATTTTGCCCTTGCCCTCATCACCCCATTGCAGACCTAACAGAATGTCAATGTTCATATTATAAATATCTTAGGCTTTAGTTTAATTGTGCGTTGATATTTGTATTAGTTTTTCAAATTCGACAGGAATAGCTTTAAATGAGTTCCATGCTTGTGAGTTGTCAAGAGACTTATTGGTAAATTCCTTAATAAA